>Ga0070741_10001885_pt1 | contig 59760 bp, 57 predicted proteins | sample Coa_R1_4_FD_66440 | JGI IMG/M metagenome (GOLD analysis project Ga0070741, IMG submission 66440) | Surface soil microbial communities from Centralia Pennsylvania, which are recovering from an underground coalmine fire - Coalmine... | ecosystem: Environmental > Terrestrial > Soil > Unclassified ...
ACGCTCGACGCCGGCTTCACGACGGTGCGCAACGTCGGCTCCGGCAACTACGACGACGTCGCGCTCAAGCAGGCGATCGAAGGCGGCTACATCTCCGGCCCTCGCATCGTGCCCGCGACTTACGCGATCGGCGCGACGGGCGGGCATTGCGACGCCACCGAGTTCCCGCCGTCGATCAAGACCGACGACGTCAACATCGCCAACAGTCCGGATCAGTATCGCGCGCTGGTGCGGAAGCTCCGCAAGTACGGCGCCGAAGTGATCAAGGTGTGCATGACCGGCGGCGTGTTCTCCAAGACGGATTCCGTCGGCGCGCAGCAGCTTTCCTTCGACGAGATCAAGGCGGTGGTCGACGAGGCGCACATGCTCGGCATGCGCGTCGCAGTCCACGCGCACGGCACCGAGGGGATCAAGGTCGCGCTCAAGGCAGGCGTCGACACCATCGAGCACGCGAGCCTCGCGGATGCGGAAGGCTTCCGGCTCGCGAAAGAGCACGGCGCCTGGTTCGACATGGACATCTACAACGACGACTACATCCTGGCCGAGGGCGAGAAGAACGGCATGTTCGCCGAGAGCCTCGCCAAGGAAAAGATGATCGGCCGCCGCCAGCGCGAGACGTTCAAGGCGGCGCACGCGGCGGGCGTGAAGATGCTGTTCGGCACCGACGGCGGGGTGTACCCGAATGGCGACAACGCGAAGCAGTTCGCGACGATGGTCGAGTGGGGGATGAAGCCGATCGAAGCAATCCAGGCGGCAACCAGGAACGCCGCCGAAGCGCTCGATCGCAGCGCCGACGTCGGCGCCATCGCCACCGGTCGCTACGCGGATCTCGTCGCAGTCGACGGCGATCCGCTGGCCGACGTGAAGCTGCTGCAGCGGCCGAGCTTCGTGATGAAAGGCGGCGCGGTGGTGAAAGCGCCCTGAACGATTGCAGGCATCGCGGCATTCGTCGCAGGCCTTCAACCCCGTCGCGGTTTCCCCGATAATGCGCGCCGGGAAGTAGGAGAGCCGCTGCAAGGCGGACGCGTCAGGGGACAGTGTGAACAGTGTTCTGTTGATCGACGACGATCCAGTCGTCACTTGTGTGTACGAAGGACTTTTCGCGTCGGCGGGCTATGACGTGAAGGTGGCCCAGGACGGCGAGGACGGACTCGCCTCCGTGCATCGGTGGCGCCCCGACGCAGTCCTGCTCGACCTGTCGATGCCCAAGCTCAACGGCCTGCAGTGGCTGCAGAACGTGCGCTCCGACCGACGCTTCGAGAAGCTTCCTGTCGTGGTGTTCACCGCAGGTCAGGTCGCGTGGCAGCTGACCGCCGCCAAGAACAGCACGGCGACCTGCGTCATCTCCAAGAAGTCCGCGGATCCCGCGGCTGTCGTTCGCGCCGTGTCGGACGCGATCACCATGGGCGCGTGGCGCTTCTGACGCGCTAGCCGAGCGCGAGCACGCTGTTCAGCAGCAACCGCACCAGCATCGTCTGGCGCGTGACGCCGGTCTTGCAGAAGATCGAGCGCAGATGCGTGCGCGCCGTGTTGCGGCGCACGTTCATCTTCTCTGCGGCTTCGTCGAGCGTGAAGCCTTCGGTCAGCAGCAGCGCGAGCGCCGCTTCCATTCGCGTCAATCCGAACAGTCGGCGCACGAGCTCGTGCGACGGCTGCGCGGCATTCGATTCCGGATCGCGCAGGAACACGGCGACGGCCGGACGCATCCGGCTCTCGGACCATGCGCCGGGCGGGATCGCGCGCACCAGCACGCCGAGCTTCGCGCGACCCGACGGTCGCGTCACCGACATCGCTTCCACGACGGCGGGTCCTTCCGTTTGCGTGGTGCCCGTGAGCGCCTGCTTGAGCATGCGCTGCAGCTCGCGGCTTTCCTGCGCGCTGTCGACGCACAGGTTGTTGCCGGACAGCCAGATGCCGTCCTTCTCGGCGAGGATGCGGCGCGCTTCCTGGTTGGTCTCGACCACCGCGCCGTTCTGCGCGTAGCTGATGATGCCGAGCAGCAGGCGATTCACCGTGCCGGCGAACAGCTGGCGCTCGCATTCGAGGAAGTCGAGCTTCGCGTGCAGCTGGATCGAGCGCTTGAGGTGGGGCAGGAGGAATCGCACCAGCGCCTTGTCCTGGGCGGAGAACGGCTTGGCGTCGTGCGCGCGCGTGATGCGCAGGCGGCACTCGATGCCTTCGCTCGTGTAGATGTCGGCGCCGAGCAGATGGCGGATGTCGAGCGGCTTCAAGTATTCGAGATAGATCGGAGAAGCGAGCCACTGCTTGCCGATCAGCTCTTCCGCGGTGATCACCTCACCTTCGGTCAGGCGCACGAAGGGATCGAGTGCGAAGAAGTGGGTCTCGTACGATTCCACGCCCTGCGTCGTCACCGGTCCGGTGTTGATCATGATGCCGGCGCTGTCGGGCGACGGTGGGCGCAGCATCAGCGTCACGTGTCCCGCGCGCAGGCTGTCGCGCATCATCTGCAGCGCGCTCTGCCACGGGGGGTTCTCCATCGGGCCCTCGTAGATCGCCCCGAGCAGCTTGTCGATCAGCGGCAGATCGGCGCCCAACGCCACGGGCGCGGGCGCAGCCGCCGCACGGGCATGACTATTGGACTTGGCGAGGGAGGGCATGAACGTCCTGCGAATCCGACGTGCTGCGAGTATAGCCAATTCACCAATATGGACGATCCTGACCCAAGCCCGGGCATCGGATGATTGCCGACGCACCAAGGACTTGCACACGGGAGCCCCATGGCGGACGAGAAGAAGATGAAGCAGGCCATGCAGGCCTATATCGACCATTTCAATCGCAGCGACGCCGGCGCGATCGCCGCGCTCTATGCGGACGACGCGACGGTCGAGGATCCCGTCGGCAGCCCGTTGAAGAAGGGCAAGGCCGAGATCGCCGCGTTCTATCAGATGGCGATCAAGACGGGCGCAAAGCTGCAGCTGGCCGCGCCGATCCGCGCGTCGCACAGCAATTCGGCGGCGATGGCGTTCGACGTCCTGCTCAACATGCCGCAGGGCAAGGCACTGATCCGCGTGATCGACGTGATGACCTTCGACGACGCCGGCAAATTCTCGTCGATGCGCGCGTTCTGGGGCCCGAGCGACATGGAGATGCAGGCGTGAAGCTGGAAGACATCTCGGATCGGCTCGAGCTCGAGCATCTCGTCACGGCATACACGTATGCGATCGACGAGCGCGCGTGGGACAAGCTCGACGCGATCTTCACCGAAGACGCTTACATCGACTATCGCGCGATGGGCGGCATCGACGGCAAGTACCCCGCGATCAGGCAGTGGCTGCCCGAGGCGCTGAAGCATTTTCCGGCGTACATGCACTTCATCGGGAATTTCCATTGCGAGATCGCGGGCGACGAAGCGACCGGCAAGGTCGCCTGCTTCAACCCGATGGTGGTGCCGCGCCAGGACGGCGGCAGCGACACGATGTTCCTCGGCTTGTGGTACTACGACAAATATCGCCGCACGCGCGCCGGCTGGCGGATCGTCGAGCGGGTCGAGAAGAAGTGCTACGAGTCCGGCATGCCGGACTGGATGAAGAAGGCCTTGAAGCTCTGATCGGCGCGTTCGTTGTACAGGCAAAGGCGACCTGAAGGTCGCCTTTGCTGAAACAACCAGCGAATTGAGCCGCGCTTGTCGCGGCTCGAATTCGCCAATCGAAGCTACCGCTTCTCGGTGTCGCCCTGCTGACGATTGCCGGACTGGCTGCCGCGATCGTTCTCTTCGAAGCCGCCCTGCTGGCGGTTGCCGGACTGGTTGCCGCGATCCTGCTGCTGCTGACCACCCGAACGATCCTGGCCGCCCTGCTGCTGCGACGGCGACCGGTTCTGATCGCCCTGCTGGCCCTGGCGATTGCCCTGGTTCTGCTGCTGCTGGCCCTGGCCCGCGCGCGGTTGCTCGCGATCCTGGTCCGGCTTGCCTGGGCGCATGTCGCCACCTTTCCGATTCTGCTCGTTCATCTCTGTCGCTCCTCGCGCATGTCGCGCATTTTCACTACACCTATACAGAGCGTCCGCCGGCGTACGAAGTTCGCGACCCTGAAATGTTTACACGACGCCTTCCTGCTTCGCGCGCGAATGCTTGCGGGCGTGTAATTTCTCCGCGTCGTCGAGCGAGTGCGTGCCCTTGAGCCCGCCCCCGGCCTTCGCCGCGAGATCGGCGAGGCGCGAGTAGTAGTTGCGCAACACGTCGAGCTCCTCCTGCGAAAGATCCTCCACGGCCACGACGCGATTGCTCGCATGCTCGTGCGCGGCGAGCAGCTCGTTGAGCTTGAGATGGATGGCCGCGCTGTCCTTGTTCTGGGAGTGCTGGATCACGAACACCATCAGGAACGTGATGATCGTGGTCAGCGTGTTGATCACGATCTGCCACAGCTCCGAGAAGTGGAAGTAGGGGCCGGTCAAGGCCCACACCAGCACGAGCAGGCTCGCGGTCGCGAACGCGCCGCTGGAGCCGGCGACCTTGGTGCAGCCGGTGGCGAAGCGCTCGAACCACGAGAGCTGCTGCGGCGAGCGCTGGATTTGGGTGACCTCGGGCTGCGTCATGGCGGATCGCCGGCCTGAAGCCGACGCCTTCGAAGGGGGCTTGCTACTTCGATGGCCGGCCGCGGAGCCCGGTTCCTCCCCAGATGCGCGTGCCGCCGGGTCATGCGAAAGTTGCGGCATATGGCTTACGCCCGCATCGTGGGGACCGGCAGCTACCTGCCGGCGCGGATCGTCACCAATCGAGAGCTCGAGTCGCGCATCGACACCACCGACGAGTGGATCGTGACGCGCACGGGCATCGAGTCGCGCCACGTCGCCGCCGACGACGAGATGACCAGCGATCTCGCGGTCGCCGCCGCGAAGCGCGCGATGGAGGCGGCGTCGGTGACGCCCGCCGACGTCGATCTGATCATCGTCGCGACCACGACCGAGGACATGGTGTTTCCGTCCACCGCTTGCCTCGTGCAGGCCAAGCTCGGCGTGAAGCAAGGCGCGGCATTCGATGTGCAGGCCGTCTGCACCGGCTTCGTCTACGCGCTCGCGATCGCCGACAAGTTCGTCGCCAGCGGCCAGCATCGCTGCGCGCTGGTGATCGGTGCGGAAGTGTTCTCGCGCATCCTCGACTGGAACGATCGGCGCACCTGCGTGCTGTTCGGCGACGGCGCGGGCGCCGTCGTGCTCAAGCAATCCGATCAGCCTGGGATCATGTCGAGCTCGCTCCACGCAGACGGCAGCCTCGCACACATCCTGCGCGTGCCCGGCGGCGTGTCGGGCGGCCAGCTGCGCGGCAGTCCGTATCTGGAGATGGACGGACAGGCGGTCTATCGTGTCGCGGTGCGCGAGCTCGAAGCAGGCGCAACGGAGATCCTGAAGCAGAACCAGCTGAGCGCCGACGTGCTCGACTGGTACGTGCCGCATCAAGCCAATATCCGCATCATCAACACGCTGGCCGACAAGATCGGCGTCGCGCGCGAGCGCGTGGTGACGACGGTGGCAAAACAGGGCAACACCTCGGCGGCGTCGGTGCCGCTGGCGCTCGACGCAGCGGTGCGCGATGGCCGGATCAAGCCCGGTCACCTCGTGCTGGTGCAGGGCGTCGGCGGCGGCATGACCTGGGGCTCGCTGCTGATGAAGCTGTAACGGAGGATGGGAATGAGATCCGCAATCGCGATTGCACTGGTCTTCGCCGCGTCGCCGGTGCTCGCCGACGAAGCCGCATCGGCGCTCGCCGACTGCCAAGCGCATCAGCAACGGCTGGAAGACCTCGAGTCGAACGCCATGGCGCCCGCGCAAGCCGCCGGCAGCGGAACCGGCTGGCAGCCGCAGCGATTCGGTGAGGACGAGATCGCGCACCAGCGCGCGCTCACCGACGACGCGTGCGCTTATGCGCGCGAGCTGCGCAGGAAATCCGGCGCGCCGAAGATGAGCGCGAATCCGACGCCGCCGCCTTCGATCCAGCCGTTCCGCTCCGACGAGCCGCCGCCGTCGTCGCAGCCGCCGGTGTTCGACGAGCATCCGCGCCTGCCGGCTGCGCAACCGCCGTCGCCTTCGCCACCGCCGCGGAAGATGGTCCGCAGACCGCCGCCTGCGCCGCAGCCCAGCGTCGGCGGGACCAAGGCGAGGCATCCGGTCGACGAATCGCAGCCCGCGACGCCGGCGCAGCAGTGAGGTGGGTCGCCCTTCAGGGCGACGTTTTTGGCCGCAGCCGCACGCGTCCCCACGTCGTTCCGTAGATCGGGCGACCCTGCTCGTCGAGGATTACGCCGGAGAACAGGTTGTTGTAGCGGGCGCCGCCGATCGTGTAGCGGAAATCGCTCTTGCCCGATTCCCAGTTGAGCGCCTCGAGCGTCCAGCGATTGTCGCGTGCGCCGACGAGATACACCTCGGCTGAGCCGAGGCTCAGCATCGGCACGCCGTTGGGTGAGCTGACTTCCGCATTCGTCCACGCGCTGGCGAGTCGATGCGTCGCGGGATCCCACACGAACTTCTCGACCCCGAACGGCTGATGACGCGGGTTGCTGCCGAGGAAGGAGATGAGCAGAGGCCGCGCCTGCTTCGGCAGATACCACGGCACGTTGCGCGGCGTGTTGTTCACGACGAGCGCGCCGTAGCCGGAGACGACGACCGCTTGCTCCGACTGCACGGCATCGAGTTTCAGTGAGCCCATCGACACCGGTGCGATCGCCGCGATGCGCTGCGATCCCAGGGGAATCGCGTCGCGCCAGAACAGCGTGAGGTTCATGCGCACGTCGCCGTCGGTGATCGCGACGAGATGATCCTCGCTGCCGAAGCCCATCAGCGCCGGCGTCGAGCCGGTGCCGTCGCCGCCCGTGTTGGAGTACGGCTCGCACCATGCGCCATCGCGCGCATCGATCGAGAGCTTGTCGCCGGTCCACACCACTTTGTGCAGATGCTCGCGTGAAGCGACGTAGATGCCACCGCGCTCGTCGATCGCGAAGCTGTTGCGGACCCAGCCGTATCCGGGCCGCGTGGAATCCTCGGCGGCGTGCTCGGAATGCTGGAGCTTCACGAAGCGGCTCTGCTTCAGATCGCGTGAGATCGCGACAACGTAGCCGTGCTCGGTCGCGACGACGATCCAGCCGTCGAACGTCATGTTGATGCCGATCAGGTTGCCGGTGATCGGCGCGGGCAGGACGTATTCGCCTTTCTTCTCGATCGGCGAATCGGCGCTGCCGACGTCGCCGTAGACCGCGATCGCGCCGCGCTTCAGGCCGACGTAGAAGCGATTGTCGCGGTCGACCATCGTGTAGACGCCCGCGAGATCGCGGAACATGCGCGCTTCGCGGAACGCGTGCACGAGCGCGAGGAAGCCGTCGTTGTTCTCTTCGAACGCGGCGTCGCTCGCATCGGTGCGCGCCTCCTCGAAGGTGTCGGGGTTGCCGTTCGGCAGATGTGCGAGCACGCGGAAGGATTCCGCATCCTGCTTGTAGATGCCGTTGAGCCCGTTCGACCAGATCACGCGCCGGCCGTCGGCGTACGCGGGCGAGATGAACGCGCCGAAATGTCCGGGCCCGAGATGAACGTAGTCGATCTCGTCGGGCTTCAGCGCGTGCGTGGGCGCGGTGGGGCCAGCGGTCGGCGTCGCGTCCTGCTGCGCGGAGCTGCGATGCGGCAGGGGATACGGCGATTCCGCGAGGTATGGATTGACCGGTGCGGCGATTGCCGCCGCGAGCAGGAGCGAGAGCATCAGTAGAACCGGTAGACCACGTCGGCGCCGTAGGACCGCGGCTCGCCCCAGAGCACGGCGCGATTCGCCTGCGGCAGGTTGTCGATGGCGTCGACGATGTAATCGCGATCGGTGAGATTGCGTCCATAGAGCGCGAAGTCGAAGTAGCCGCCGAGCGCGTGCACGTTGCCGATCGCGACGCGCGCATTCATGGTGCTGTAGGACGGACGCACCGAGCCTTCGCGATAACCCGCGAGCGAGGGCGATCCGAAGCGCGCGCCCAAGTAGCTGTAGTTCACGTACGCGCGCAGGTTGCCCCAGCTGCCTTGCACGACGGTCCAGTCCAGCGTGCCGACCAGCGAATGGCGCGGCGCCGAGGCGAATCGATAGTTCGACGCGACGTTGTTGCCGCTGACGTCGCGCACCTCGTCGATGTTTGCGTCGAGGTACGCGTAGTCGGCGGAGAGCTGGAGTCCCTGCACGAGGAGCGCCGTTGCTTCCGCTTCAAAGCCCGTGATGTGCGCGCGACCGGCGTTGCGCGTCTTCGTATCCGAGATCGTGCCGGTGATCAGGAAGTTGATCTGCAGGTCGCGATACTGCGTACGGAACACGTCGGCGTTGAGGCGCAGCCGATGGTGGAACCATTCGCTCTTGAAGCCGGCTTCGTACGAGCGCACGTGCTCGGGCGCGAAGCCTTCAACGAAGCCGAAGCCGTAATTGACGCCGTCGTCCGCCGCGCCCGAAGCGCCGGAGATCTGCGGATCGCGGTCGTTGAAGCCGCCGCTCTTGTACGCCTCGGCCATCTTCACGTAAGTCTCGAAGTTCTTCGTCACATCGAACGCGCCGATCGCCGTGATCGAGTTGTCGCTGAAGTTACGATGCGCGTGGACGTTGTCGAACATCTCGCCGCTCTGCAGGACGGTCGCCACACCCTGACCCATGACCTGCGCTTCGAGATAAGTGTCGCTGACGCGGTACTTGACGACGTCGCGATGATCGATCGAATGACGATAGCCGAAGGTCAGATGCAGCTTCTGATCGAACAACAGCTCGGGTGTCCACGTCGCCTGCCCGTAGAACGCTGCGGCTTCGTTGTCGATGAGGTTGTCGAGATCGACGAAGTTCACCAGCCGCGGCCCGACGAGATCGAGCACGCTCGGCGCGAGCCGCGTCACCGCGTCGTGTACCGACGGAATGCGCGCGAACTGGTCGTCGAGCTGCTGCGGATCGAGCGCCGTCGAGAACTGGTGGTTCAGGTGATGGCGATCGTCGTGCGCTTTCTCGTGAAAGTAGAACAGCCCGCCGATGTACTGCAGCTCGTCGCCGAACAGGAAGCCCGAGAGCTGCAGCTCGTGCGACCACTGGCTTTGCGTCAGCGCGGGGATGATCAGCGGCGTCGGCGTCGGCATCGCGGGATTGCCGCCTTGCGCCGCGTTGGCCGCGGGACCGTCGTATTCGTTGCTGTCGAGTCGATAGGTCGTCGATCCCTTGCCGCCGCCGAGATCGGCATAGGTCGCGTCGAACAGCTTGCGATACGAGCCGGTGTACTTGAGCTCCGCGAAGCCGAGGTTGGTGGTGAGGATCAGAGCGTGTCCGTCGATGCGCGTCGTCGACGGCTCGAATGGCGCGCCGGTCGCGAGCGCGTCGAGCCGGTCTTCCGAGTACACCGTGTTCGCGATCGCGTACGGCTTGAAGTTCTCCGCGACGCCTTTGTTCGCCGTCGGCAGCGATACGGCCTGATAGAGATAGTTGTAGTGCGTCATGTCGGCGTGATCGAAGCTGTAGTCCACGCCGAGCCACTCGGTCGCGAGCCAGCGCAGATCGGCGCGTGCGCCGAAGTCGCGGCGATTGCCGAAGTCGCCGCCGGGTCCGGTGTTGTCGACCCAGCCGTGTTGCGCGTCGCGCAAGAGCGAGAACTTCACTGCGAGATCGCTGGTGAGCGGGACGTTCACCGAGCTCTTCACGTTGAGCGTGTCGCGCGAGCCGACGACGAGCTGATGCGTCATCGAGAACGCGCTCGTCGTCGGCCGCTTGGTGACGAGATTGATCGCGCCGCCGATCGTGTTGCGCCCGTAGAGCGTGCCCTGCGGACCGCGCAGCACTTCGATGCGCTCGAGGTCGGCGAGGTCGAGCGCGAGCCCGGTCGAGCGCGCGATGTAGACGCCGTCCTGATAGACGCCGACGCCGGGATCCTGCGTGATCTGCGCGTCGAAGATGCCGATGCCGCGGATGAACAGGCGCAGCGTCGCCTGATTGGTCGGGAAGGGCTCGATGGTCAGGTTCGGCACGTTGCCCTGCAGATCGGCCATGCCGGCGATGCCGCGCTGCTGCAGCTTGTCGGAATTGAGCGCGACCACCGACACCGGCGTCGTCTGCAGCGATTCGGTCTTGCGCTGGGCGGTGACGACGACCTGTTCGAGCTGCGCGTTGCCTTCTTCTTGCGCAGCCACCGGCGCAGCGACGGCGAGCGCACAGATGGCGGCGACCCGCATCTGCATCGGTTCCCCCTTTTCTCCTCTGCTCCGTATGATGAAGGGGCGGGTCGGGGAGGAGTTCGTCCATGTGGAGGAAGAAGGGATTGCTGCCGCTTTTCGCGGTAGCGCTCGTGTCCTGCGGTACCAGCGCCGATTTGCAGACCGCTGCGTCACCGGTCGCAGACCCGGTCGTCTCGCAATGCGTACCCGGCACCTCGGCCATCGCGCATGACGGCGATGGCAATGGGGTCGCCGCGACAGCCGCGCCGAAGATGTGCGCATCGCGCACCGGCTTCGGCGGCGCGGAGACGCACATCCGCGTGGCGCGCGACGGCTGGATCGTCGAGGAGCCCGCGGTGATGACGCCCGGCTTGCTCGGCACCGGATTCCTGTCCGGCATTCCGGGACCCAAGCCCGAGACGCAGCTCAGTCCGGCAGCGCTCGTGGCGAGTGGCGACGATGCGATGAGTTGGCAGCTCGTGCGACCCGGCGGGGCGACGTGGGTCGCTTCCGATGCCGCGATCTACATCGATCGGCAGACCGATCGACTGTTCTACTACGGGCTCACGACCAATCCCGCGCCGCAAGGCGGCGACGTTCCGCTCTCCGAGCAGGTGCCGGCGATCTACGCGCATCTGCTGTCGACGCGCGACCAGGGCGCGACGTGGAATTCGGTGAGCATCCTCGGTTTCATGAACTCCGAGAATCCGCGCTTCACCTCGGCGCCAGCGCCGGCAGGGCAGACGCAGGCTGTCCCCGGCGAGAACGTGTCGTACTGGTGCGGCAACATCATGCAGTTCACCTACGTCGCGCGCCTCTGCTATCGCAGCTTCGACGGCGGCGCGACCTGGCAGCAGTCGTCGACGCTCTTCGTCAGCGGTCGGGCGCAGCACAGCGAGTGCAGCGCGCCGGAGGATTACAACGCCGGCGACGGCAACTATCCGCAGGGCGATGCGAACGGATCGCTGTGGATCCTCATCAACTGCGGCGGACAGACCTTCCTCGCGCGCAGCGACGACGAAGGCTCGACGTGGCCGATCCTTCGTAAAGCGGGCACGCCGGATCCACTGGAGATTCCGCTCGCGGATGAGCTACGCGTCGATCCCGCGGGGAATCTCTACACGGTCAAGCTCGATGGGAATCAGCTCCTGCTGCGAACGTCGAAGGACGGCGGACAGACGTGGAGCGATGCGCACGACATGACGGCGCCGGCGGCGCGCGACGCGGATGTATTCCAGTGGGCGATGGCAGAGCGCGATGGCGTCGTCGCCGTCGCGTATCTCGTCGCGGAGCCGAGCGTGGGCTACGACGGCTACGTCACCGTCACGCGCAACGCGCTCGACACGTCGCCGATCTTCTTCAGTGCGGCGGTGAATACGCCCGAAGCGCCGCTCGTCACCAACTCGCAGGCCGCCAAGGACGATTTCATCGACCTCGACGTCGGGCCGGATGGCACGCCGTGGGCGGCGTTCTATTCGGATTGCGTCGCCGACGATCCCTCCTGCGCCGTGTCCGGCACCCCCGATCCGCTCGGCAAGGCCACGACGATCGCGCGGCTCGTCTTCTGATTGACGATGCCGGCCGGCGAGCGTAGGTTTTCGCCGCGTCCATCGCCAACAAAGGAGGAGAACATGAAGACGCCATTCATTCTCGCAGTCGCGCTGCTGGCCATGAGCTCGGCGAGCCTCGGGGCGGACAAGCCCGCTGCCGAAGGTCCGAGCGACAGCGCAATCCAGGATCAGGAAAAAGCCGTATGGGAGGCCTACAAGGCCAAGGACGCCGACAAGTTCAAGAGCTTCTTCACGAGCGACTACCAGGGCGTCTACGCCGAGGGCATGGAAGGCGTGAAGGACGAGCTCGCGGACATGAAGAAGTCCGAGATCAAGAGCTATTCGCTGTCGGGCGAAAAAGTGGTGCGTCCGACCAAGACCTCTGCGCTGATCACCTACAAGGTCGAGCTCTCGGGCTCCTACGACGGCAAGGATTTCTCGGGCACCTACAACACCGCCTCGCTGTGGGTGAAGCGCGGCGACAAGTGGCTCGCGATCCTGCATACGCAAGCAAAACAACCGTCGAAGAAATAAAGCATCGCGGGCGACCCACGAATCGAAAGGCCGCGTCGCGCGGGCCTTTTCTTTTGTGGGGCGGGCTTCAGCCCGACGCGTCGAACGCGTGCCGCATCGGCGGCTTGTCCCTCAGGCCGAGATCGATCTCGCTCGTGCGTCGCTTGTTCACGTCGGCGGAAAGCTTCGCGACGTCCGTGTAGAACTGCTCGTACCACTTACGGTTGAGCACGATCGGACCGTCACCGTCGCACAGGAGCGGATTGTCGATGCGCACCTTGTTGTGCCAGATCTGCACGTCCTCGCCGAAGCCCTTCGCAGTGAGATCGACGTATTGCTGGATCATCGCGGCGCAAGCCTGGTCCGTCATGCCGGGGAATTTCTTCACCATCACGCCGAAGCGGATCTCGAACGCGCTCGGCGAGATCGGCGTGTGCGTGTTGAGCAGGATCGACTCGACCGGATAGCCGCCCATCTTCCCGAACATGTGCGTGAGCTGATATGCGGGGCCGTAGTACGTCGCGACGGTCGTGATCGCTTCGCCGGCGCCGACCGAGTCGGAGACGCCGACCATGATCTGCGTCGCGCGATGGCCTTCGAAGATGTTCGCGAAATATTTCATGTCGCGCATCTGGTGCACGGACGCGAAGTGCGCGAAGTCGGCGACGTTGTCGACGAGCTCGCGGCAATTGTTCTCGATCTTCCACTTCACGATCGACCAGTCCGACCAGTTCTGCTGGTCGAAGCACTGCGCGACGCGCGGAATCGCGACGTCGGGCGAGGGCGCATGACCTTCCGGATCGTTCCAGACGAAGAGCAGATTGTTCTCTTCGCACGTCGGCCAGGATTTGGTGCGCGCTCGCGGCGGAATCGTTTTCGCGTAGGGGATCGCGTTGCAGACGCCGTCGCCGCCCCAGCTCCACGCGTGGAACTTGCAGACGAGCGAATCGCCCTTCACGTCGCCGAGCGCGAGATCGGCGCCCATGTGCGGGCACCAGGCGTTGAGGATGTTGAGCTTGCCACTCGCGCCCTGGAACACGACGAGGCGCGTGCCGAAGATGGAAAGTGAATGGGGCTTGCCATCCTTGTAATCGGAGGCAAGCCCCAGGCAATGCCAGCCGCGCGCGTACCGCTGCGGCAGCGGCGCGGCTTCGATCGAGTGCTGCTTAGGCTCTATCGAATGCGTGTTTGAGCTCCGGCTTCTGCTTCAACCCCTTGTCGATCTCGACGACGCGGCGCTGCTTCAATTTCTCCGGCACCGTCGCCGAGTCCATGTAGAACTGGTCGTACCACTGGCGGTTGAGGATGATCGGTCCGTCGCCGTCGCACAGCAGCGGATTGTCGATGCGCACCTTGTTGTGCCAGATCTGCACATCCTCGCCGAACGCCTTGTTGGTGAGGTCGACGTACTGCTTGACCATCGCGTCGCACGCTTCCTTGGTCATGCCGGGGAATTTCTTCACCAGCACGCCGAAGCGCAGCTCGAAGGAATTGCGATCGATCGGCGTGTGCGAGTTGAGCAGGATCGACTCGACCGGATAGCCGCCCATCGAGCCGAACATGTGCGTGATCTGGTAAGCCGGGCCGAAGTAGCTCGCGATCGTCGTCAGATATTCTTCCTTGCCGCCGAGCTTCTCGTTGGCGCCGACCATCACCTGCGTGGCCTTGTGGCCGTCGAAGATGTTCGCGAAGTAGACGACGCTGGTTGAGCCGTGTACCGAAACGAAGTGCGCCATATCGGCGATGTTGTCGATCAGCTCGCGGCAGTTGATGTCGATCTTCCACTTCACCAGCGACCAGTCGGACCACTCGTCGGGGTTGAACACCGGGGCGATGCGCGGGATCGCCTGCTCAGGCGACGGCGGATTGCCCTCCGGATCGTTCCAGACGAACAGCATCTTGTTCTCTTCCATCGTCGGCCACGCTTTCGTCTTCGCCTTGAGCGGAACCGTCTTGGCGTAGGGGATGCCATTGCACTTGCCGTCGGCGCCCCAGCTCCACGAATGGAATTTGCAGACGAGCGAGTCGCCCTTGATGTCGCCGAGCGCGAGGTCCGCGCCCATGTGCGGGCACCACGCGTTCAGGATGTTGAGCTTGCCGCTCGCGCCCTGGTACACGACGAGACGCGTGCCGAAGATGTTCAGCGAGTGCGGCTTGCCGTCCTTGTAGTCTTGCGCGAGCCCGAGGCAGTGCCAGCCGCGCGCGTAACGATCGGGCGGCGGCGTCGATTCGATCTCGTGCATCGTGGGGGCGGCGGCGCTCTTCATCACGACGGCCATGCGGTGACTCCTGTCAAAACGGGCTTTGCGGATGGCAGTGAGTCTCGACTCGCGCAGGGGACGTCGCATCACCCATTTGCATGACTCATACATCCGGACGAAGCCGCCCTGCACGCCATCGCGAACACTGCGCGAGTCGCGCCCATGTCGACTCGGAGGATGCTGTGCAAAGCCAAGCTCAGTCCAAGACCACCCCGCTCGTGAGCCCCGAAGTCCTCGTGCAGCGCGCCCGCGAACTGGTGCCGGTGCTCGCATCGCGCGCGAAGCAGACCGAAGAGGCGCGGATGGTGCCGAAGGAAACCGTCGCCGACATGCAGAAGGCCGGCTTCTTCGAAGTGCTGAAGCCGAAGAAGTACGGCGGCTACGAGATGGATCCGCAGGTCTTCTACGAAATCTGCATGACGCTCGCCGAAGGCTGCATGTCCACCGCGTGGATCTACGGCGTGATCGGCGTGCACAACTGGCAGATCGCGCTGTTCGATCCGAAGGCCGCGGAAGACGTGTTCGGCAAGGATCACTCGACGCTCATCGCCTCGACCTACATGCCGAAGGGGCAGGTGACGCCCGTCGAAGGCGGCTTCAAGTTCTCCGGACGCTGGGGATTCTCCAGTGGCATCGATCACTGCCAGTGGGTGTTCCTCGGCGGACTGATCTTCGACAAGGCCGGCAAGGCGCCGCCCGAGTACCGCACGTTCCTGCTGCCGCGATCGGATTTCGAAGTCGTCGACACCTGGCACGTGATGGGGCTGAAGGGGACCGGATCGAAAGACATCGTCGTGAAGGATGTCTTCGTTCCTGAATACCGCACGCACAAAGCGAGCGACGGCTTCATGGGCACGAATCCCGGACGCGACACGTTCACGTCGAATCTCTACAAGCTGCCGTTCGGCCAGATTTTCGTTCGCGCGGTCTCATCGGCCGCGATCGGCGCGCTCCAGGGCGCGTGCAACGCGTTCAAGGATTGGGGCAAGCAGTGGATGGGCAACATGGGCGCGAAGACCTCCGATCAGGGTCCGGCGCAATTTGCGGTCGCCGACGCGATGGTCGCCGTCGACGAGATGAAGCTCGTGCTCAATCGCAACTTCGAAGTGCTGCAGAGCAAGATCAAGACCGGTCAGCCGCTCGACCTCAACGAGCGCCTGCATTTCCGCTATCAGGCCTCGCAAGTCGTCGAGCGTTGCGAGAAGCACGCCTATCAGCTGTTTTCTGCGTGCGGCGGCCGCGGCATCTTCCTCGACTTCCCGGTCGTGCGGCACTTCCTCGACATCTGCGCCGCGCGTGCGCACTACGCGAACAACCCGGACATCTTCGGCCGCAATTACGGCGGCGTGCTGCTCGGGAAGGACAACACGGACTTCTTTTTGTGACGTCCATGTACAAGCGCTGGCCGTCCCTGGCCAGCAGTTTCGGAAAAAGCCATGAACTTTGATCAGGAATTTGACGTTGTTGTCGTCGGCTCCGGCGCCGGCGGCATGACTGCGGCGCTGTGCGCGGCCGGCAAGGGACTGTCGAGCGTCGTGCTCGAGAAGTCCGATCTCTATGGCGGCACCAGTGCGGTCTCCGGTGGCGGCATCTGGATTCCGTGCAACGACGACATCGCCGGCTATGGCGGCAAGGACTCGTACGAGCAGGCGCTGACGTACATGAAGCATCTGACCGCGGGTCAGGTGCCGCAGGCGCGGATCGATGCGTATCTGAAGAACGCGCCAGAAATGGTTCGGCACCTCAAGCGCGAGTTCGGCGTGCTGTTCCGCGGCGTGAAGCTCTATCCGGACTACTACCCGGATCAGCCGGGCGGGCTCGACGGCTATCGCTCGATGGAGCCGGTCGAGTTCAACGCGGCCGAGCTCGGCGACGAATTCAATCGCCAGCGCCCGCCGTTCGCGGGCACGCAGGTGATGGGCCGCATCTCGATGAACCAGGTCGAGGCGCACACGCTGTTCACCAAAGGCAAGGGCTGGGTCGGGCTCATCCTCAAGATGATGCTGCGCTACTGGCTCGATCTTGCGTGGCGCTTCAAGTCCAAGCGCGATCGCCGTCTCACGCTCGGTCAGGCGCTCGTCGCGCAGCTGCGCAACGCGCTCGTCAAGAAGAACGTGCCGCTGTGGCTCAACTCGCCGATGGAGTCGCTGATCGAAGACAACGGTCGCGTCGTCGGCGTCGTCGCCAAGAAGGACGGCAAGACGATCCGCCTGCGCGCGAAGCGCGGCGTGATCCTCGCGAGCGGCGGCTTCGAGTCGAATCAGCAGATGCGCGAGCAGTACCTGCCGAAGCCGACGAAAGCGACCTGGACCGGCGCTCCGCCGATCAACAACGGCGACGGCATCCGCGCGGGGCAGCAGCTCGGCGCGAAGCTCGGCTTCATGAATCTCACCTGGGGCTCGCCGACCGTGCACGTTCCCGGCGCGAAATCGCAGACGACGCTGTTCGTCGAGCGCGCGATGCCGAACTGCATCATCGTCAATGCCAAGGGCAAGCGCTTCGTCAACGAAGCGGCGGCGTATCCCGACGTCGTCACTGCGATGTACGAGGACGACGCGAAGGGCAACGGCTCGGTGCCGTGCTGGATGATCTTCGACGCGGTGTTCCGCAAGAAGTATCCGGCGGGATTGTTCCTGCCGTCGCAGATGCAGCCTGACAGCAAGCTGCCGCCCGACTGGCTCGACAAGGTCTACTTCCGCGCCGACTCGCTCGACGCGCTCGCCGCGAAGATCAAGGTCGATCCCAAAGGTCTCGCGCAGACCGTGCAGACCTGGAACGGCTACTGCGAGAAGGGCGTCGATCCGGAATTCGGCAAGGGCAACACGTCGATCGACCGCTACTACTCCGATCCGCTGGTCACGCCGAACTCGTGCATGGGCCCGCTCACGCAGGGGCCGTTCTACGCGATCGCGCTGTGGCCCGGCGAGATCGGCACCAAGGGCGGACTCTGGTGCGACGAGCGCGCACGCGTCACGCGTGAAGACGGCAGCGTCATTGCCGGCCTGTACGCGATCGGCAACTGCTCCGCGGCCGTGATGGGCAAGACCTACGCGGGCGCGGGCTCGACGCTCGGCCCTGCGTTGACGTTCGGCTACATCGCAGCGCGCGACATCGCGGAATCGCAGGCGCAGGCCAAAGCTCCGATCGCAGCCGCCGCCTGATGGGCAAGACTGCGCTCGTTCTCATCGCGACGCTGATCGCGCTGCCGATCCTGGCGTTCAAGTTCGACTCGGCGCCGACGCCCGAGCAGGTCCTGATGATCGAGCGCCTCGCGACGCTCATGGTCGCGATCGCCTTGACCTGCTGGGTCGTCGGCGAGATCACCGGCAACGTGTCGCAGACCGACAAGCTGTGGAGCATCACGCCGGTGATTTACGCGTGGTACGCCGCGTCGATGGCGAGCTGGGATGCGCGCATGGTGCTGATGTCGGTGTGCGCGACCATCTGGGGCGTGCGCCTCACCTACAACTTCTCGCGGCACGGCGGCTATTCGTGGAAGTTCTGGACCGGCGCCGAGGACTATCGCTGGGCGATCGTGCGGAAGAAGCCGGGTTTCGACAATCCGGTCGTGTGGAAGATCTTCCACCTCGGATTCATCTGCCTCTACCAGCACACGCTGCTGCTGCTCATCGCGATTCCCATCGTGCTGTGTGGCGGCAAGCCGCTCACGGTGGTCGATTGGATCCTCGCGGCGGCGTACGTCGGCCTCGTCGTGATCGAGACGATGGCCGATCAGCAGCAGTGGAATTTCCAGGCGCAGAAGAAAGCCGGCAATCCCGATGCGCGCTACAAGCGCGGCTTCATCCAGGATGGCCTGTGGTCGCGCGCCCGGCATCCGAACTATTTCGCCGAGCAGTCGATCTGGGTCGTGTTCTTCCTGTTCAGCGTCGCTGCGACCGGCCGCTTCAACTGGACGGCGACGGGCTGCATCCTGCTGATGGCGCTGTTCCAGGGCAGCGCGAACCTGAAGGAATCGATCTGCGCGTCGAAGTATCCCGAGTATCCCGACTACGTGAAGCGCACGCCGCGGTTCCTGCCGCGGCTCTTCTGAAGGACATCCGATGAAGCTCAAAGGCAAGGTCGCGCTGGTCACCGGCGCGGGACAGGGCGTGGGGCAGGGCATCGCGTTCGCGCTCGCGGAGGAGGGCGCCGCGGTCGCCGTGGCAGCGCGCACGAAATCGAAGCTCGATGCGACGGTCGCCGCGATCGGCAAGCGCGGCGGCAAGGCGATCGCCATCGCGTGCGACGTCAAGAAAGCCGATGATCTCGCGCGCGCCGTCGGCGAGACGGTGAAGCAGCTCGGCGCGCTCAACATCCTGGTCAACGACGCACAGGAAGTGCCGCTCGGTCCGCTCAACAAGGTCAGCGACGATGCATTCACCGCCGGCTGGGATTCCGGCCCGCTCGCGACGTTCCGGCTCATGAAGCTCGCGTATCCGCACCTGAAAGGCAACGGCTGCATCGTCAATCTCGGCACCGCCGCAGCGAAGCGCTGGGACATGAGCGGCTATGGCGCGTATGCCGCGGTGAAGGAAGCGATCCGTCAGCTCACGCGCGCAGCCGCCTGCGAATGGGGGAGAGAAGGCATTCGGACGAACTGCATCCTCCCGCTCGCCAATTCGCCGTCGATGGAGTGGTGGACGCGCGAGCGCCCGCAGGAAGCCGCGGCGTTCCTCGCGACCGTCCCGATGCAGCGCATCGGCGATTGCGAGGCCGACATCGGCAGATTCGTCGCGACGCTGTGCTCGGAGGAGTGCCGCTACGTTAACGGCCAGAGCATCGGGCTCGACGGCGGACAGGCGTACCTCGGATAAGAAAAGGGCCGCTCGCGCGGCCCCTTCTTTTCCTGCTCGATCGCGCTAGCGCAGGTTGCCGTGCTCGCGACGCTCTTCGCGTCCCTCGTGCTGCGGAGCGCGAGCCTGCGGCGCCGGACGCTCTGCGCGTGGCGTCACCTGCGGCATCGCACGCTGCTGCATGGGCTCGCGCTGTTGCATGACCTCGCGCTGCGGCGACGGTCGGTCCATCCGCTGCATCTGCATGCGCTCGGAACGGCCCGGGCGCTCTTCGTGCTGCGGCTGGTCGTCGCGCGGGATCGGTCGCATGTGCTCGTAGTGCGGCGCGCGCTCGACCGGCTCGCGCTGGCGCGGCGACATCTCGCGCGGCGTCACGTCGGGCATCGGCCGCGATTCGGGCGTCGTGGTCGGCTTCGAGCGATCGCGGTGCAGCGGCGTCTGCGGCAGCTCCTGCTGCATCGGCCGATCGAGATCGGCGCTGCGTGAGCCGAAGTCGCGACTACCGCGATCGATCACGCGACCGGGCGAATCGTTGCGATCGTTGTCACTGCGATTGTTGTCGCGCTGATCGTCCATGATCCGCGGACGCGTCTCCGCACGATTGCGGCCTTCGTTGTTCCGCGCCGAGTTGCGGCTCCAGTTCGAGGGCACCTGCGTGCGCACGACGTTGTGCTCCGAGAACGCGCCCGGACGCGGCGTCGCGGCGATCACCTGGTCGCCACGGCTGGCGAACTGCATCTGGTTGTGGCGCGCCTCGTCGCGATGCCGCTCCTGCATGTCGGTGCGCTCGCGATGATGCTCGTTCGACCAGCGCTGCTCGTCGGCGGTCGGGCGCTCGTGCACGCCACCGGAGCCGCCGTTGTAGGCGACGTGGCTGTCGTTGTAATTGTTCACCACCGTCGTGTTGTAGACGTTGGTCACGTGGACATCGCGGTTGACCGCGCGGTTGTACCAGAAATGATTGTCGCGCCAGTAGCCGCCTTCGTAGCCATGACCGAAATAGCCGAAGCCGTAATTGATGCCGCCGTAATAACCGACGTGCGGGCCCCAGTAGCCCGGATGCCAGACGTAGTAGCTGTCGACCCACGCCCAGTAGCCCGGGGTCCAGTAGAAGCCCGGCTCGGGCGCGAGCACCCAGGTGCCCGGAACCCAGTAGTAGTCCTCGACATCCGGATCCCAGGCCCAGTAGCCAGGCGTCCAGACGTAGTCATCGCCGGGAATCGGCGGCTGCTCGTAGACGAGCAGTGGCGGCGGCGCGATGTTCACTGACACGAACACGCCGGCGTTCGCGGCAAGCGGCGCCGACAGCACCAGGGCCGCCAGCAGGATTCGCAGACCGGTCTTCATTGGATAGACCTCCTCAAAGTTCAGGGGCCAGCGTAGTCCCCGCAACCTTTATGCTCCCTGAATGTTGGACCCCCCGCCCAAGCCCTTGGTTGCGCGGGTTTGCGGGCTTGCTGCAACCGTTTTCGCTGCTGCAGCATCGTAGGGGGTTCCACGAATACATTCAGGGGAGAAATCGATGCGCATCATCATCCTTGCGGCCGTGCTGGCCGCAGGCGGCGCCGCTGCTGCCGAAACCGAAGCCGATCGCTGGAAGCTCACCGACGTCTACGCCGGCGCCGCCGAATGGAATGCCGATGCGACGAAGCTCGAGTCGCAGATCAAGGCGTACGGCGCGTGCAAAGGCCATCTCGGGGACGGCGTCGCGAAATTCAAATTGTGCGAGGACCTCTACTGGGACGCGCAGAAGCGTCTCTCCCGGTTGCAGGCGTACTCCGAGGAGCTCCTCGACGAGGACACGACCAAGTCATCGAGCCTAGAGCTCAGCCAGAGATTCAACGTGCTCGCCGCGAGCGCCGCGGAAGTCACGAGCTTTCGCGATCCGGAGATCCTGAAGCTCGGCAAGAAGAAGATCGACGCGTATCTGGCTGCGGACAAGTCGCTCGCGATCGACAAGCAGCCGCTCGCCGACATTCTCCGCCGCGCGCCGCACACCCTGGACGCCAATGCCGAGCAGATCGTCGCGACCTTCGGCCTCACCGCGGACATTCCGCAATCGACCTACACGATCCTTTCCACGGCCGACCTTCCGTGGCCGACGGTGAAACTCTCCGACGGGACGGAAGCGCACCTCGATCAGGCGGGCTACACGAAATATCGAGCGGTGCAGAACCGCGACGATCGCCGGAAAGTGATGGACACCTTCTTCGGCAAGTGGAAGGAGTATGAGCACACGCTCGGCGTGACTTTCTACGGGATGCTCAAGCAGAGCACCGTCTACAGCCGCGTGCGCAAGTATCCGGATTCGCTATCACAGGCGCTCGACGCCAATCACGTGCCGCCCGCGGTCTACGACATGCTCATCGAGCAGACCAACGCGAACCTGCCGACGCTGCACCGCTACTTCAAGCTGCGCGCGAAGATGCTCGGCGTGTCGGACATGCATTACTACGACATCTATCCGCCGATCGTGAAGAGCTCCCTGAAATTCCCGGCGGACCAGGGCAAGCAGATGATGCTCGAGGCGATGAAGCCGCTCGGCGACGACTACGTCGCGCGCGTGAGGCAGGGGCTGGCCGATCGCTGGATGGACCTCTATCCGCGTCCGCACAAGCTGCCGGGAGCGCACATGGACCCCGGCGCGTCGTACGACGTGCACCCCCTGCTGCTGATCAACTACAACGACGATTACGAATCGGTGTCCACCATCTCGCACGAATGGGGACATGCGATGCACACGGATCTTGCCAACCACGCGCAGCCGTATCCGACCTCGAGCTACTCGATCTTCGTCGCTGAGATCGCCTCGACGCTCAACGAGGCGCTGCTGCTCGACAGCATGCTGAAGAGCGCGAAGAGCGACGACGAGAAGCTGTACTACCTCGGCTCCGCGCTCGAGCAGCTGCGCGGGACGTTCTTCCGCCAGGCGATGTTCGCGGACTTCGAGCGCGAGGTGCACGCACGCGTCGACAAGGGCGATGCGCTCACCGGCGAGCAGCTCACCAGGATCTACGGCGATATCCTGAAGCGCTATCACGGCGATGCGCAGGGCATCGTGAAGATCGACGACGTCGACTGCGTGGAGTGGGCCTACATCCCGCACTTCTACGGCCCGTTCTACGTCTACCAGTACGCGACGTCGATCGCGGCGAGCTCTCAGTTCGCGAATCAGATCCTGTCGAATCAGCCCGGCGCGCGCGATCGTTACCTGAATCTGCTGAAGGCCGGCGCGTCGGACTATCCGTACGAACTGGTGAAGAAAGCCGGCGTCGATCTCGCAACGCCGGCGCCGTATCAGGCGCTGGCGAAGCGGATGGATTCGATCATGGATCAGATCGAGGCGATCCTGGCGAGGAAGAAATAGCGGTCGCTATTGGCCGGCGCTTCATTCCCGGCGGGGGACGCCTGAAAAGCTCCGTCTAGCTCGGACGCGGCCATCCCTGGCCGCGTACGCCCCCGCCGGAAACGAAGCGCCGTCCGAGGAGCGAGACGCTCATCGCCAGGGCGGGCTGGGGACGAGCGGCGCATTGGCTTCGGCCGGGGGCGTCAATCGGCAGGGACGCCGATTACGAGCTGCAGGGAAGCTTCTTTTACGGCGTCCCCCGGCGAAGCCAATGCGCCGCTCGCTGACCCGACTACTCCGCGGTGATGTACGTCGAGTGCAAACCACCGTCCACCATGAACGTCGCGCCATTCACGTGCGACGAATCGTCCGAGGCGAGGAAGAGCGCGGCCTTCGCGATCTCGGCGGATTCGCCGAAGCGGCCTTGCGGGAGATGCACGAGGCGACGCTGTTTCTTCGCTTCGGTGTTCAAGAACTTCATCAGCAGTTCCGTCCGCAGCGGTCCGGGGCAGAGCGCGTTGACGCGGATGTTCTCGCGCGCGTGGATAGCGGCGAGCTCGCGTGACAGCGAGAGGATGCCGCCCTTGCTCGCCGTGTAGGCGACTTGCGCCGCAGCCGATCCCATCAGCGCGACGACCGATGCCGTGTTGATCACCGAACCGCCGCCCGCTCGGCGCAGCGCGGGGATGCCGTACTTGCAGCCGAGGAACACGCTCTTGAGATTGACGTTCATCGTCAGGTCCCAGATCGCTTCGTCGGTCGTTTCCGCCGTGTCGTCGCTGCTGTGCATGATGCCGGCGTTGTTGAACAGCACGTGCAACGCGCCGTAGTTCTTCTCCGCGGCGGCGACCATGTTCTGGCAGTCCGCGGCCTTCGAGACGTCCGCCTTGATCACGGTCACGCTGCCGCCGGCGTCGCGCGCGGTGTCCTGCGCCGCTTTCTCGTTGAGATCGACCGCGACGACCTTCGCGCCTTCCTTCACGAACAGCAGCACGGATTCGCGCCCGATGCCGCTGCCGGCGCCGGTGATCACGCACACCTTGTCTTTGAGTCGCATCACTTCGCTCCTTTTTTCGTCGCCGCGATCAGCGCGTCGAACAGTTTCTGCTGCGTGGGATCCTGTTGCGCCGTCAGCTCCGGATGCCACTGCACGGCGATGAGCCACGGCGCGTCGTTCATCTCGACCGCTTCGATGGTTCCATCCGGAGCAGTGCCGACGGTGTCCAATCCGGGCGCCAGCGCGCGGATCGCCTGATGGTGCCAGGACATCGGGTGCAGCTCGGTGACGCCGATGATCGACGCGAGCCGCGATCCTGCCTTCAGCTTCACCGCGTGCGGGACCGGATCGCGCGGCGGCTTGCGGTGCGCGATCTTGTCGCCGACCACGGCTGGCAGATGCTCGATCAGCGTGCCGCCGAGCGCGACGTTCAGCACCTGCATGCCGCGGCAGATCGCGAGCGTCGGCTGCTTGCGGCGCACGATCTCGCGTGCGAGAGCGATCTCGAGCTCGTCGCGCTGCGCATCGACGCCGTAGTTGAGCTCGTGCACGTCGCCGCGATAGCGCTCGGGCGCGATGTCGCCGCCGCCCGCGAGGATCAGGCCGTCGACGAGATCCAGATAGCGGGTCGCGTGCTCCGGAACCGGAGGGATCAGCAGCGGCACGCCGCCCGCGCGCTGGACTGCGCCGACGTATTCGGCCGGCAAGTTGTAGCGGCCGCGCTCGTCGCGAGGATAAGTCGTGATGCCGATGACCGGTGCCGACATCAGATGCGCTCGAAGTACCGCTTGCGCTCCCAGTCGGTCACGACCGCGTCGAACGACGCCTGCTCGGTGCGGAAGAAGTGCAGGTAGTGCCGGACGACGTCGTCGCCGAGCGCTTCGCGCGCGAACTTGCTGCGCTCGAACAGCTCGATGGCCTCGCGCAAGGTCGTCGGAACGCGCGGCAGATCGTCCGCTGCATACATGTCGCCGGAGAACGCCGCCGGCGGCTCGATCTTGTTCTCGATGCCGTCGAGCCCCGACGCGATCGCCGCAGCGTAGGCGAGGTACGGATTGCAGTCGGCGCCGGGGATGCGGCATTCGATGCGCAGAGAGTCGCCGGAGCCGACGATCCGGAAGCCGGCAGTGCGATTGTCGTTGCTCCACGCAATGCGCGTCGGCGCCCACGACAGGCTCTGATAGCGCTTGTACGAATTCACCGTCGGCGCGTAGCAGACCATCAACTCGCGCGCGTGCGCGATCCAGCCGCCGAGGAAATGCCGGAACGTGTCGGAGCACGCGATCTCGCCGAGCTGCTTGCGTCCCGGGAACGCGCTGTGCGCGCCGCGCCAGAGCGACAGGTGCAGGTGACAGCTCGATCCGGCTTGCGCTTCGTCGAGCTTCGCCATGAACGTCACCGACAGCCCCATGCGATCGGCAGTCTCCTTGAGACATTGCTTGTAGATCGCATGACGATCCGCCATCTCGAGCACGTCGGCATAGCGGATGTTGAGCTCGTGCTGGCCCTTGCCCCATTCGCCTTTGGAGTTCTCGACCGGAACGCCCGAATCACGCAGCGCGCGGCGCACGGCCGCGTGATACGGCTCGGTGCGTGCGCCTTGCAGCATGTGGTAATCCTCGAGATACCAACCCGCCGGCTTGAGCTTCTCGTAGCCCTGCGTGTTCGCATCGCGATAGCCCGTCTCGAACAGGTAGTACTCGAGCTCCGAGCCTGCTTTCGCGGTGAAGCCGAGCTTCGCCGCGCGCGCGACCTGCCGGCGCAGGATGCTGCGCGGCGCTTCGGCGATCGCATCGTGCGTCCTGCGATTCAGCACGTCGCAGATCACGAGCGCGGAGCGATCGAGCCAGGCGGCGACGCGCAGCGTCGCGAAATCAGGCTGCAGGTGGAAGTCGCCGTAACCGGTCTGCCAGCTCGACAACGAATAACCGGCGACCGGATTCATCTCCATGTCGACGGTGAGCAGGTAATCGCAAACTTCGGCGCCGTGCTTCGTCGCGGCATCGAGGAAGAATTCCGCGTCGAAGCGCTTGCCCATGAAGCGGCCGTAGTGATCGGTGAACACCACGAGCACCGTGTCGATCGCGCCGGCGTCGGCGCGCTTGCGCAGCTCCTCGACGGACAGCATGCCCGCAAGCTTCGACGTTGCTCTTGGCATCGACGCTCCTCTTTACCGACCGCGGAGCCCGAGTGTAGCTTGTCGATGCACATCGGAGATGACATGAGCGAGCACCACACCGCAGCCGGCGCGCTGCAGCAGATGTCGAAGCTCGGCGGCCAGCGCTGGGCGACGATCTTCAAGCACGGCCACATCGAGCTCGAGTACTACAAGCCGCTCGACACCGACCCGCAGAAGCCGCACACGCGCGACGAGGTCTACTTCGTGATCTCCGGCACCGGCTGGTTCGTCAGCGATCTCGGCCGCCAGCGCTTCGGACCTGGCGACGTGTTCTTCATGCCGGCCGGCGTGCCGCATCGGTTCGAGAACTTCACCGACGATTTCGCTACGTGGGCGATTTTCGCGGATTGAACGCTTGCGGGGCCGTCAATCAGGTCCGCCCGGGGGACGCCTGAAAATTCCTTCCCTGGAGCTCGTGCACGGCCATCCCTGGCCACGCACGCCCCCGGTCGAACCTGATTGACGGCCCGAACGAGAGCGCCGCTGTACGACGAGGGCGACGAGTCAGTTCCGGCGGGGCGTACGGCGCCAGGGATGGCGCCGTCCGAGCTAAAGGAGCTTTTACAGGCGTCCCCGCCGGGACTGACTCGTCGCCCGACGACGCCCAATCAGCGGCGCTTACTTCTCGACGAAGGCTCGCTCGAAGACGTAATGCCCCGGCGTGCCGATGTGCGGGGAGACGATGAAACCGCGCGCGTCGAGCAATTCTCGCGTATCGGACAGCATGGTCGGGCTGCCGCAGATCATCACGCGGTCGTCATCGGGGGAGAGTGACGGAACGCCGATGTCCTCGAAGAGCTTTGCGCTCTGGATCAGCTCGGTCAGGCGGCCGTTGTTGCGGAACGGCTCGCGCGTCGCGGTCGGGTAGTAGACGAACTTTTCGCGCACGAGCTCGCCGAGGAGCTCGTGTCGCGGCAGGTCGTGCGTCAGATAGTCGTGGTAGGCGAGGTCGCTGATCTGGCGGACACCGTGGACGAGCACGATCTTCTCGAAGCGCTCGTAGGCGTCGGGATCCTTGATCAGCGACAGGAACGGCGCCAGCCCGGTGCCCGTCGCCAGCAGATAGAGCCGTTTGCCTGGTAGAAGGTCGTCGAGCAGCAGCGAACCGGTCGGCTTGCGCGAGACGATGATGTCGTCCCCGGGCTTCAGGTGCTGCAGGCGCGAGGTCAGCGGGCCGTTCTCGACCTTGATGCTGAAGAACTCCAGATGATCCTCGTAGTTCGCGCTCGCGATCGAGTAGGCGCGCATCAGCGGCCGGCCTTCGGCCGCCGGCAGGCCGATCATCACGAAGTGGCCGTTGCGGAAACGCAGCGCGCTGTCTCGCGTCGTCTTGAACGAGAACAGCGTGTCATTCCAGTGGCGGACGTCGAGAACCCGCTCCGTGCCGATCGCAGCCATCGCTCACCGCGCCCCATCGAGAATTGAAGTCGCGCAATGTTACGGATCGCGGCCGGCATATCTAAATATCTTTGTAGGGCGCGCGGCCTCAGTGTCCGTCGTAGTAGCGATGATCCTTGTGATCCCGATGATCCCGATGATCGCGATGATCGCGATCGGTTCGCGGACGCTGGTCGTTGCGATGCTCGCTGTGCCAGTTGCGCCCGTTGTCGCGGTGGTCATCGCGCCGGTAATAGCGATCCTCGTGGTATTCGCGATAGACGCGCGGGTGCGTGTCGTAGTCGTAGTACTGGAAGCTCACTGCGGGCGGCGCATAGGCGACGGCCGGGGGCGCGCTGTAGGCATAGCCACCGCCGCCGTAGTAGCCGGAGTCGTAGCCATCGTCGTAGGGAACCGCAACGCAGCCCGCGGCCAGCAACGGGGCGGCGGCGGCAGCGATCATCTTGAGAATCTTCATCATGGGGTGCTCCTCGCACGAATCACGGCCACCATTGAAGCAGGCGCGCGTGAACTGACCCTGAATGACGCCGGCGTGGGCAACTTTTGCCGGGGGTAGACTGTCGGAACTTCAGGGATCGAGAGGGAAATGGCTGAGTCCGCAGTGGGAGCGCCCAACACTCCGATGGCTTCGCGCTGGGCTTCGCGTACGCCCGAGGCCGGACAGCCGCGCGTGCTCGACCATCTGCAGCGCATGGTCATGGACCTCATGCCCGCCGGCGTCTACACCTGCGACGCCACCGGCAAGATCACCTACTTCAATCGCCGCGCCGCCGAGCTCTGGCAATTGCCGCCGGAGCACACGATCGAGGAGGCTCAGGAAGCGCGGGGACGCTGCAAGGTCTTCGAGATCGACGGCCGCCAGCTCAACCATCCCGATCAGGTTCGCGCCGACGTGCTCGCGACCGGCGAGCCGATCCGCAATCGCGAGGTGATCCTCGAGCGCCCCGACGGCTCGCGCATCGTCGTGCTGGCGAACATCGACCCGATCAAGGACGAGGCGGGCAACGTCGTCGGCGCGATCAACGTGTTCCAGGACGTGACCACGCGCCGCGGCGCGGAGCAGACGGTCCGCTCGCTGCTCAAGCTCTCCGAGAAGCTGCACGCGACGCTCGAGCTCGAAGCGTTGCTCGACGCGCTGGCGCAGGAAACGATGGCGCTGGTCGGCGCCGAGCTCGCCTGTGCCGGCTGGCACACGGCGTTCGGCATGGTCGCCGACAAGTATTTCGGCCGCGACGGCCCTATCGACCTCGAATATTGCTGGCGCCAGGGGGAAGGACTTCCCGGCTGGCTGCTCGAGCACAAGGTGCCGTACCTCACCAACGATGCGGCGCGCGATCCGCAGATCCGCGTCGATCTGCGCGACCGGTTCGCGATCCGCTCGGCGCTGTCGGTGCCGATCATCGGCGTCGACCGCGAGGTGCTCGGCTTCTTCCAGGTCCACAACAAGCCGGGCGGATTCTCGACCGTCGACGTCGAGCTCCTCGCCGCCGTCTCCCGCATCGCCGCGATCGCGATGCAGAACGCGCTGGCGCACCGCAAGGTGGTGCGCGCGGAATCGGCTTTGCGCGAGAGCGAGCAGCGCTTCGGGCGCTTCATGCAGCATCTGCCCGGGCTGGCATGGATCAAGGACGCGGAAGGTCGCTACGTCTACGTCAACGATGCCGCCGAGAAAGCGTTCGGCCGCAGCCGCGCCGACGTGCACGGCAAGACCGACGACCAAGTGTTCCCTCCGGAAACCGCCATGCTGTTCAAGGCGCACGATCGCGACGCCATCGCGAGTCCGGCCGGCATCACCACCACGGAGCGGCTGCGGCATCCCGACGGCCAGGTGCACGAATCGCTGATCAGCAAGTTCGCCATCCCGTCGGCGCAAGGCGCCAGCCTGGTCGGCGGCATGGCGATCGACATCACCGACCGCCGCCGCGCGGAAGAAGCGCTGCAGGCGAGCGAGAAGCGCTTCCGCTTCATGGCGGAGATGCTGCCGTCGATGGCCTGGACCGCCGACGCCGAAGGCAGGATCACCTATGCGAACCGGCGCTGGGTGGAGTACTGCGGCATCGATCCCGAGCAGCATGTCCACGAGTGGCCCGAGATGGAGCCGCATCCCGACGACCGCGCCCGCGTGCTGCTCGAATGGACCATGGCCCTGCACGACGGCCGGGAGCTCGAGTCGGAAGCCCGCTATCGCCGTCACGACGGCGCCTATCGCTGGTTCATCACGCGCGCCGTGCCCATGAAGGACGCCCTGGGCCGGGTGACTTCCTGGTTCGGCGTGACCACCGACGTCAACGACTTGAAGGAAGCCCAGCAGCAGCTGCACGAGTCGGACAAGCGCAAGGACGATTTCCTCGCCACGCTGTCTCATGAGTTGCGCAACCCGCTCGCGCCGCTGTCGCTGTCCGCGCAGATGCTGGCTGCGAACCCGAATCTCGACGCGCGAGCGGCCGAGATGGTCTCGGTGATGCAGCGACAGGTGGACCATATGGTGCGGCTGATCGACGACCTCATGGAGATCTCACGCATCTCGCGCGGCAAGATCGAGCTGCGTCGCGCGACGGTCGACCTGCACTCCGTGCTCGACAACAGCGTCGAGCTCGCGCGGCCGCACATCGAGGCGGCGCTGCACCGGCTGGAAGTCTCGCTGCCCGACAAGCCGGTCCAGCTGTACGCCGATCCGGTCCGCCTCGCGCAGATCGTCGCCAACCTGCTCAACAACGCCGCGAAGTACACGCCGGAGGGCGGCTGCATCAGCCTGTCGGCGCATCGCGCCGGCAGCGAGGTGGTCATCCGCGTGCGCGACAACGGCGCCGGCATCTCCTCCGACGTGCTGCCCCACATCTTCGATCCGTTCGAGCAGGGCGATCGCGCGCTCGGCACCACCAAGGGCGGGCTCGGCATCGGCCTGTCGCTCGCCAAGGGGCTCGTCGAGCTGCACGGCGGCAACATCACCGCGCACAGCGACGGCATCGGCTTTGGCAGCGAGTTCACCGTGCGCATCCCGATCAAGTCGGCGCCGCAGGCGGTGAACAAGGCCGGCCGCATCGCGAAGTTCGCCCCCGATCGCGCCAAGGGACTGCGCGTGCTGGTGGTCGACGACAACAAGGCGGCGGCGACCATGCTCGGCCTCGCGCTCGAGACGCTCGGGGCCAGCGTGCGCGCAGCCTACGACGGCGAGACTGCGGTGCAGGCCGCGACCGAATTCCGCCCCGAGATCGTGTTCATGGACATCGGCATGCCCGGCGTCGACGGTCACGAAGCGGCACGGCAGATGCGCGCGACCACCGTGGGCAGCGAGATGCTGCTGGTCGCCGTGAGTGGATGGGGCCAGCCGGAGATCCGCGCGCGATCAGCCGCCGCCGGATTCGACCATCATCTGGTGAAGCCGGTGGAGCTCGCGCAGCTGCGCGAGATCATGGCGACGCGAACCGCTTGAGCGTCCGCGGCAGCACGAACCACAATCCCACGTAGATCGAGAACAGCGCCGTCGCCACCCACGGCGCGAGCGCACCGCCGATCAGCACGCGCGCCACGATATAGAAGTCGATGCACACGCCGAGCGTGAGCGGCCACATGCTCCACAGCATCAGCCGCGTCGACAGCTTGAGGAAGGTGTCGGTGATCTCCGTGATGCCCGCCTGGCGATGGAACGCCGCGGGCGCCATCACCAGCGCCACCGCGATCGCGACCAGCGCCAGCGCGGTGAAATGCAGATGCTGCTCGGTCTGCGAGAGCTTCTGGTCGAACGCGGAGTTGAACACCGCGACGAGCTGGAAGCCGAACAGCGCCTGGATGCCCGGCAGCACCATGCGGCATTCCTCCAGCAGCATCTGCGCCGCCTTCGACAGGGGCAGCTCTTCCTTCTGCTGGGCTTTGACGTGGTGACCGGCGGGCATGACGACCTCGCCGGATAAGACCGGCCGCCCGCCGCGACTGTTCCTGCCTCAGACGGTCGCTTCGAGCACCCGCACGCGATCGCCGCCGCGCGTCTCGCCGAGCTCGCGCGTCTCCGGGATCGTGCGCGGCTCGTGCAGCGTCACCGATGCGAAGCCGGCGGCGGTCAGCTTGGCAACCGCTTCGTCCGGCGTCTCGAAATGGACGAACATGCGGCCGCGCACCGCGCGCTGGATCGCCGCGCGGAACAGCAGCGCGCCGAGGCCATGGCGATCGCGCCGCAGGTACATGTCGGATAGATAGACGCCGTGCGGGAAGCGCTTCAGGACTTCGGCGATGCGCTGCCACACGCCGCGCGCGGCGTCGGGATCGAGATAGCTCATCAGGCCTTCGGTGACGATCGCCAGCCCTTTGCCGGGATCGAGCGTGGCGGCGAGGGCTGCCAGCGAATCGGGTCCGCTGTCGGAGAGCGCGTTCACCGCGACGACGCGATGGCGCGGGCCATGGAGCTTCGACTTCGCGAGCAGCCGTTCCTTCAGCGCCACCATCTTCGGCAGATCGGTCTCGACGTACTCGATGCGATCGCCGTACTTCTGCGTGAAGCGCCAGCCGCGCGGCGACAGTCCCGCCGCGAGCTCAACGACTTGTCCGACCTTTCCCGCGTCGATCGCGCGCGCCAGCACCGCGTCGATGCCCTTGTGTCGCGCCAGCATCAACGCGGTGAACGAGCCGCCGCCGAAGAGTCGCACCAGCCCGCGCAGCACGCTGAAGCTGCGCCCGGCGCGCGCCGACTGCGGCAGCAGCAATCCCTTGTGCGAAAGCCCGTGGCGATACCAGAACGCGCCGGTCGCGTAAGCGGTCGGCGAGACGTTCTCGGACTCGGCGCGTCCGCTCATCTAAACGCCGGGCGCGCCCGGGAAGCCGACGTAGTACTGACCCGTCACCATGCCGCCGTCGACCGCGATCTCCGCGCCGCAGAGATACGACGCGTCGTCGCTCGCGAGGAACAGCGAGGTGCGCGCGACTTCCTCGGGATCGCCGACGCGCTGCAGCGGCACCATCGTGTAGCGCTGGTTTACCTTGTCCTTCGGCTCGGCGTAGGGATTGCCCATCGCAGTGTCGATGCCGCCCGGATGCACGGAGTTCACGCGCACGCCTTTGTGCCCGAACTCCATCGCCGCGACCTTGGTGAGCCCGCGGATGCCCCATTTGCTCGCGGAGTACGCGCCGAGCCCGTTCGCGCCCTTCATGCCATCGACGGAAGAGATGTTGACGATCGAGCCGCGCTTATTGCCGACCATGTGCGCGCCGACGAGCTTGGTGCCGAGGAACGTGCCGACCAGGTTCACGTTGAGCACGCGCTCGAAGTCCGCCTTCGCCGTGTCGGCGATGGTCTTGAACAGCAGCACGCCCGCGTTGTTCACCAGCACGTCGATCTTGTGATGAGCCGCGACAGTCTTGTCGATCACGGCGGCCCAGTTCTTCTCGTCGGTGACGTCGAGATGCGCGTAGGTCGCGCTCGCGCCGATCTCTTTCGCGAGCTTCTCGCCGTCGGCGTCGAGCACGTCGGCGATCACGACCTTCGCGCCTTCTGCGGCGAATACGCGGCAGGTCGCTGCGCCCATGCCGCGCGCACCGCCGGTGACGATCGCGACTTTATTCTCGAGACGTTTCATTACGGCGCTCCCGGTGAAGGTTTTGGCGTGACGACGACATGAACCGGACCCGCATCCGACGCGTTGGTGATCTGCAGGATCTGCGATCCGGGCTGGCTCGCCGGCGTGCCGCCCGTCACGTTCACGTTGAAGCCAGCGGGATAGTGCCGGGTCGGCAGGAAGATCTCCGTCGGCGCGGAGATGTCGGCAGCATCGTAGTCGAGCGTGAAGGTCGCGGTGGCGATGTCGAAGCTCATCGCCGTCGGCGTCCCCGCGATGCGCTGCGCGTACGGACGGATCAGCAGATCGTCCTTGGGCTTCTCGGTCGTGAGGTCGGCGTCGTCGGAGAACAAGCCTTCGCCGCCGGGATTGCCGGTGGGATCGCTCCAGCCCTTGTAGGCCCAATAGGTCCAGCCGGTGATCTGCGCGTCGGCAGCGCTGACCACGCGCGTGATGTCGTCGAGATCGTCGCCGGCGCCGAACTCGGTGATCAGCGACGTTGCACCGAGGGCGTTTGCCTGCGTTTCGGCATTGTCGAATGTCATCTGCTCGACGCTGAGCAGCGTGCAGTCGGGGCCGGCCGGCAGGCCGAACGGCGCGAACAGCGTCGACGAGCAGTAGGTGTGCCACGAAAGCCCGAGCGCCGGATCGGCGATCGCCGTCATGCTCGATGGCGCGCCGAAATCGAACAGCTGCTGCGGCTCGATGAAGGCGAAGTGCTCGGCATCGACGCTGCGCACGCCCGAGAGGATCTCCTCGAAGAACGTCTGCAGCGTCTGGTCGAACGCCGTGCAATCCATCTCGAAGCACGTCGGCCATTGCGTGCCCGGCCACGGCTCGTTGAACAGGTCGTAGCCGAGCAGGTAGTCCTGATCCTTCCAGCGCGAGGCGACCGCGATCCACGCATCGCGATAGCGATCCCACACGTTGCCGCCGTTCGCCCAGAGATTGTCGAACGCGCGATTGAGCGCGACGCTCGCGAACTCGTTGCCCGGGAATCCCTTGTTCGCGTCGTTGATCGGGAAGCCGCCGTCGTCGACCGCCCAGGCCGGGAAGCCTTCGCCCTGGTACTTCTCGTTCAGCATGTCCTGATGGAAGTCGAGCAGCACCCAGATGTGGCGCGACGCGAGCAGCTGCACGACGCGATCGACATTCTCGAGGTACGCCGGGTCGATCACGTCCTGCTGCGGCATCACGCCGGCGAACAGCACGCCGAGCCGCACGACGTTGAAGCCATTCGCGGCGAGGTAGTCCGCGTCCGCTTCGGTGAATCCCGCCGCTTCGTCGGGCGGGAAGTAGGGCGCGACTTTCCACACCGCGTTGACGCCGTGCAGCAGCACCACGCGACCCGCGTCGTCGCGGATCCAGCGGCCGTCGCGGTGCAGCTTCGGCGCGGTCGGGCTCGGATTCGACGGCGGCGGATTGAGCACGCTGTTGTCGCTGCAAGCGACGAGCGTGCAGGCGAGCAGCGCGGCGAGGCGAATGCGCACTACTCGACGACTGCCGGATGCGCCTGCGTCGGACCGCCCAGCATCTGCCGATGCGACGGCGGCTGCTTGCCGCCTTCGTCGGTGATGCCGTACTCCTGTGCGACTTCGGCGCCGATCAGCACCTGTCCCGATTTCTCCGCGCGCTTGGGATCGCGGTAGATCGCGCTCAACACGTGCCCGGTGAACTCCGGCGTCTCGGCGATCTCCCAGAAGCCAGCGTACTTCGCCGGATCCTGATCCATCACGCGCTTGGTGCGATCGGTCTTGAGCATGCCCATCCAGATCGACACCGCCGCGACGTTGTACTTCTTGAGGTCGACCGCCATGTCCTTGGCGAACTTGTCGACGCCGACCTTCTGCGCGCCATAGGCCGGGCCGTGCATGTAGCAGGAGGCGCCGAACGACGAGGTGAACGCGATCAGGCCGTTCTTCTGCTTCGCCATCAGCTTCGCCGCGTACCAGCTCGCGACGTAAGCGGAGCGCAGGCCGACCTCGAGGATGTTCATCAGCGCGATCGGCTTCTTGAAGAACGGTCCCTTCTCGATCAGCGCGTCGTGGATGTGCGTCGCGTTGTTGACCAGGATGTCCAGCCGGCCGTTCTGCTCCTTGCTGATGCGCTCGAACAGCGCGCCGACCTGACGATCCTTCGAATGATCGACGGCGACGGCGATGCCCTTGCCGCCGGCCTTGGTGACGAGATCGGCCGTGTTGCCGATGGTGCCCGGGAGATCGGCGTCGCCTTCCTTCTGCGAGCGGCCGGTGACGTAGACCGTCGCGCCCTCGCTGCCCAACGCGATCGCGATGCCTTTGCCCGCGCCACGCGACGCGCCGGTGACGACGGCGACGACGCCTTCGAGATTCTTGCTCATGCGCTCTCCTTGGTTTTCTGTCGCAACTGGAACTTCATCACCTTGCCGGACGGATTCGTCGGTAGCTGATCGACGAACTCGACGTGCCGCGGCACTTTGTAGTTCGCCATGTTGTCGCGGCTCCAAGCAATCAGCGATTGCGCATCGAGCTTCGCGCCGTTGCGCAACACGACGAACGCCTTGCCGACCTCGCCGAGCCGCTCGTCCGGTACGCCGATCACCGCAGCCTGCGCGATCGCCGGATGCGCGGCGAGCGCGCGCTCGATCTCCGCCGGATAGCAATTGAAGCCGCCGGCAATGTACATGTCTTTGAGCCGGTCGGTGATCTTGAGATAGCCGCGCGCATCGAGCACGCCGATGTCACCCGTGTGCAGCCAGCCATCGGCGTCGATCGCTTCGCGTGTCGCGGCCGGATCATCGAGGTATTCCTTCAGCACGTTGTAGCCGCGCACGAGAATCTCGCCTGACTTCTCGTCGCAGCGCACTTCGATGTCGGCGATCGCCTTGCCGCTGGTCAGCGCGATCGTTTCCGCGTCGTCGCTCGCGTCGCACAGCGTGACGATGCCGCAGGTTTCCGTAAGCCCGTAACCCGTGAGCACGATCTTGAAGCCAAGCTCCGCGCGGATGCGCTCGATGAGCGTCGGCGCGATCGCCGCAGCGCCGGTGATCGTCGCGCGTAGCGACGACAGATCGTGCTTGGATCGATCCGCATCGTTGAGCAGCGAGATGAACAGCGTCGGCGGGCCGGGCAGGACGGAGATCCGGTCGCGCTCGATGCGCTGCATGACCGCTTTTGCATCGAAGATCGCGTGCGGAAGGACGGTGAGGCCGCGCAACAAGCCGCCGAGCCAGCCGACCTTGTAGCCGAACGTGTGGAAGAACGGATTGACGATGAGATAGCGATCGTCGGGCGCGAGCTGCATGCGATCCGACCATTCCGCGATCACGCGCAGGTTCTGCTCGTGCACGGTGACCACGCCTTTCGGCAATCCGGTCGTGCCGGAGGTGAACATGATGTCCATGCGATCGGTCGGCTTCACGGCGGACGCGCGCTGCCGGACCTGGTCGTCGTCGATGCGCTTTGCCTGCTTGAGGAAATCGGCCCACGTGAGATCGCCGGTCTGCGCATCGCGCATGACGACGATCTGCTCGAGCGATTTCGGCCGATGCGTCCCGAGCAGCGTGGGGAAGTGATTGCCGAGGAACTTGCCGGCGCAGAACAGCACGCGCGCGCCGCTTTTCTGCAGGACGTAGCCCGCTTCCTGTCCGCGCATGCGCGTGTTCACGGGGACGAGCGCCGCGCCGACGCTGTGGATCGCGAGCCCCGCGACGATCCACTCGACGCCGTTCGGTGCCCAGATGGCGACGCGATCGCCGTGCTTCACGCCGATGGCGATCAGCGCGCGCGCAGCCTCGATGCGTTTCGCATCGAGCTCGGAGTAGGTGAGGTGTTCTCCGTCCTCGCCGATGACCGCGCGGCGCGATGAGAAGCGCGCGACCGCGTCGGCAAACGCGGCTGGGGTCGTCCTCAATCCGCCCACATCAGGTAACCGTTGTCGATGCGGTACTCGGCGCCATTGATGAACCGAGACTCATCCGACGCGAGGAAGAGCACGAGATTGGCGATGTCGGCCGGCTGCGCGAAGCGCGCCTGCAGCTGCTTGGGATCCATGATGCGCACGGCGCTCTGCTTGCCCTTCGGCATCGTGGAGTGCAGGCCGGTGACCATCGGCGTGGCGATGCCGTCGGGATGGATCGAGTTGCAACGGATCTTGTAGAGGTTCATGCGGCAGTGCGCCGCGATCGAGCGCGTCATCGCTGCGACCGCGCCCTTGCTCGCCGAGTACGCGCAGAACGACGACACGCCGCCGATGCCCGCCATCGACGACATGTTCACGATCGATCCGGACGGGCGCTTTTTCATGGCGGCAAGCCCGTAATGGCAGCCGAGGAAGTAGCCGTCGGAGTTCACGCGCTGGATCTTCTGCCAATCGGCGAGGTTGGTGTCCTCGATGTTGCCGTAGATCAGGATCGCGGCGTTGTTGACGAGGATGTCGACGCCGCCGAACTTCGCTTCGGTCCTGGCGATGACGTCCTTCCACTGATCTTCCGAGGCGATGTCGTGCTTGATGAACATCGCCGCGTCGCCGATCTGCTTGGCGACGGCTTGACCCTGTTCTTCGTTGACGTCGGTGAGCACGACGTTGGCGCCTTCCTTCGCCAGCAGCAGTGCGTCTTCCTTGCCGACTCCGCTCGCCGCGCCGGTGACGATCGCGACCTTGTTCGATACCCGTCCCATCGATGACTCCCTTTTTCTCGATTTCCGTAGGTCGGCCTTCAGGCCGACATCTTCAGTGGCTTGCGACCCACATTGCTTGCAGCCGACGCTGCGCCAGCCCTTCGCCCCGACCACAAGCAATCCGCGATCGACAATCCGCTCACGTATCCGTTCGACGCGATGCCGACCGCTGCGCGCCCCGCGGCATAGAGGCCCGGGATGATCTCGCCGCGACCGTCGAGCACCGCGCCGCTCGTCTCATCGACCTTGAGCCCGCCCAGCGTGATCGACGGGCAGGGGAACGAGCGATTGTCCGCGGAGATGTTCAGCGCGAAGTAGGGCGGCGTGTCGAGCGGCTTGCGCATCGCGTCGGCCTTGCCGAGCGCGTCCTCGCGCTTGTCGGCGATCGCGGCGTTGTACTCGTCGATCGTGGTGCGCAGCGCGTTGTGCGGCCAGCCCATCTTCTCGGCGAGCTGCTCCGGTGTCTTCGCGCGCGGCGCGAACAGCATCAGGAAGAACGCGGGCACGCTCTGGAACCACCACAGGCCGCCGAACAGCGTTTCCTTGATCGCGCTCCAGCGCAGCTTGCGATCGAGCACGAGCCAAGCACGACCGTCCTGCCGCTCGCACATCTCGACGCCGAGCTTCGCGCCGTAGACCTGCTCGTTGCAGAAGCGCTGTGCCTCGTGATTGACCACGATCCCGTGCGGCCACGGGCTCGGCGGATTGATGAAGCGCCACGCCGAAACCTTCTCCATGCGTCCGGTCGCGCCGCCCACCGACTGACCGAGCCGGATGCCGCTGCCGTCGCAGCCGGTTGCGCCGAGACGCATCGTGCGGCGGAATTTCGGCGCATGCTGCGCGACCATCTCGCGATTGAAGATGAAGCCGCCGGTGGTGAGCACGACGCCGCGCGTGGCGCGCACGAGCACAGGCTTCGCGCTCGAGAGCTCGATGCCGAGCGCTTCGGCGCGCCAGCGATCGGCGCGTCGTGGTGCGAGGTCGTGCCACTTCTCGGCGCGGCGCATCAGCTTCTCGTGAGCTTGTGCCTCGGGCGATCCGGGCGCGAGCTGCCAGAGCTCGGCGCCGAGCACGTCGCCGGCGTCGGACTTCACCAGCCTGCGCGCAGCGCTCTGGTGCATGACGTCGATGCCGAGCGCAGCGGCGCGCGCCTTCAGGAGCTCGAACATTGCCTTGCCCGAGAGCCAGCTGCCGCGCGTGCGATGGCCGCGCGGCGCGGGCAGCGCTTGCGCCGCATACGACGGCACAGCTTCGTTGCCCGAGTAGTAGAGGTAGATGCCGTCCTTCGGATAGGAGGTCTTCGGCGGCGGTGCGGTCGACGTGAAGTCGGCGCCGATCGACTCGAGCCACTCGATGAGTCCGCGGCTGTCGTCACAGAAGCGGCGCAATGTGGCTTCACTGATCGCGTCGCCGGTCTCCTGGCGCAGATAGCGGAACATGTCTTCCGGCGTGTCGTCGTAGCCGACCGCCTTTTGTTGCTTCGTGCCGCCGCCCGCGTAGACGACGCCGCCGCTCTTCGCCGTCGCGCCGCCGCCTTCGAAGCGCTCGGCGACGATCACGGACGCGCCGCCTTCCTTCGCGGCGATCGCGGCCGCCGCGCCGGCGCCGCCGAAGCCGACGACGAGCACGTCGCAGGTCCGATCCCACTTCACCGCGCTGGCGTCGGCCGCGATCAATGGCGGCGCGGTCGGCAGGCAGCCGTCGACACGCGCTTCGTTGGCAGGGATCGCGCTCACCTCGCAATCTTCAGACGCGAAGCCTGAAGAAGCTTCACCCGATTGAGTTAGCTTGCGCTGCGACGTGGCGGGCCACGGTGCGTCCGGAGAACACGCAATCGGCGTACGAGAGCCCGCTCACGTAAATGTTCGAGCACAGCCCGACCGCGTTACGCCCCGCGGCGTAGAGACCTTCGATCACGCCGCCGCCGTCGCGCTGCACGAGGCCGGTGCGCTCGTCCACGCGCAGGCCGCCGACGGTCATCGTCGGCATCGGCAACAGTTTGCTCGCGATGCCGGCGTCGATGGCGTAGAACGGCGCGGTGGAGATCTCCGCAAGCTCGTCGCGTCGCTTCTCGAACGGATCGGCGATCTCGCCGCGCGCCGCGGCGTTGTAGTCATTGACCGTCTTCGCGAGCGTCGCGCGATCGAAGCCGATCAGGTCGGCGAGCGCGTCGAGCGTCGGCGCCTTCTTCGAGTTGAACAGCTGGTTGAGCATCGCGACGTCGCGCTGGAACGGCACGATCGACTTGTCTTTCGCCTGCTCGAACGCTTTCGCGCGCAGCTTCGCGTCGAGAATGATCCACGCCTTGCCGTTCTGCTTCTCGACGATCGCGTCGCCGAGCGAGGCACCGTAGAGCGTCTCGTTCACGAAGCGCTCGCCGCGCTGATTCACCAGCATGCCCTGCGACCACGCTTTGGGCGGATTGATGAAGCGCCACGCACTGACGCGCTCCATCAGATCGAGCCTGCCACCCGCAGAGGCGCCGAGCATGATGCCGGCGCCCATGTCGCCCAGCGTGCCGTTCGGAAGTCCCGCCACGTACTTCGGCGCGTAATGCTGGATCATCGCCGTGTTGAGGATGAAGCCGCCGGCGGAAAGCAGCACGCCGCGACGCGCGCGGAACCAGCGCGGCTGGCGATGCTTCGCTTCGATCTCCGCGGCTCGCTTCAAATACCAGCCTGCGAGCGCGTAGGTCATCGATGAAAGCGGGAAGGAGGGCGGCAGCACCGCGAACCATTTCGAGGCGGCCGCGACGTACGACGCGAAGCGCGCGGCGTGCGGACTCGACGCCGGAATCTGCAGCGCTTTGACGCCGATCACGCGGCCCTTGCCGTCGACCGCGAGCTGACGCGCTTCCGCGTAGCGATGGAAGACCAGCCCGCGGGAGAGCGCCGCGTCGCGCAGCGGATAGTAGATGGAGCCGCCCAGCCCCCAGGCCTTCTTGCCGTTCCACATGTAGCCGCGATGGCCGCGCGCCGCGGGCTTTGCGTGCTTCGCATAGGGGGCGGCGAGGGTGCTGTCGGGGTGATACAGGAAGTAGTCGAGCGGCGGATACGACGTCTTCTCGCGCCAGACCTTGCTGTTGAGCCTGGCGCCATGATTCAGGAGCCAATCGACGGTTTCGACGCTCCCGTCGCAGAAGCGGCGCAGCGTCTCGTCGGCGACGACGTCGCCGACCTCGAGCTTCAGGTATTTGTACATCTCCTCGGGCGAATCCTCTTCGCCCGCTTCGCGCTGGATGCGCGTGCCGCCGCCTGCGTAGAACACGCCGCCGTTGGCGGCGCTGGAGCCGCCGCCGTCGTAGCGGTCGAGCGCGATGACCCGAACGCCGCGCTCGACCCCTTCCAGCGCGGCAGCGACGCCGGCACCGCCCAGGCCGACGACGACGAGATCGGCGGTTTCGTCCCACGCGAAGCGATCGGCGTCGTCGACGCGCTGTGGCGATTCGATCTGCAGTCCGAATTGCATCCTGTCCCCTGTCATCCACCGCGGAGGGGAAAGAATCTCGCTTGCTTTGCATTCGCGGCGCACCGTCCGAACGGGCGACGTCGCGGCGCCAGTGGCAATGGCTGGGCCCGGGTCTTGCGAGCCTGATCCCGATCTATGGCATGTCAGCGCGAGGCGAAACTGTCGCCCATCGCACACACGTCCGAAAAGTTCTCGCGATGCGATGCAATTTCAACAGAACAATCGGCGCGCCGCGGCTGCCAAATCCTTGTGGCACACGCCATGCTGATTGCAACACCACACTTGAACCGAAAATACGCTTGAGAGATGGCCAAGATCAATCGAAAGACTTCATCGCGGCATAGTCTCGCCGCCAATCTGCGCGCCGCACGCTCGCTGTTCGGCTGGTCGCAGGAGGAGCTCGCGCTCGAATGCGGCTTGAAGCGCACCTACGTCGGCGCGCTCGAGCGCACCGAGATCAACCCTGGCATCGACAACGTCGACAAGCTCGCCTTTGGCATGGGCATCTTCCCGCACACGCTGCTGGTCAACCCGGCCGACGCTTACGCCGAGATTTACGCCGCCGTTTCGGCGTGGCGGCGCAACGCCCGGCGCTGACGCGATGCCTGCCATGAATCAATGGCATCGTGCCATGCTCCGGGGGTCGCGCAGCTTCTGCGGCCCCCGGAAAATTTTGCCCGCGGCGCGAATCAACCGCGCGCCGGGGGAACAAGGGCGTGACAAAAAAAGAACGACGGATCTCGTCGCGGCATACGCTTGCGGAAAACTTGCGGACGGCGCGGTCGCTGTACGGCTGGTCGCAGGAGGAGCTCGGCTTCCAGTGCGGGCTCAAGCGCACCTACGTCGGCGCGCTCGAGCGGGTCGAGATCAACCTCGGCAGCGACAACCTCGACAAGCTCGCCTCCGGGCTCGGCTTACCGCCGCATCTGCTGCTGACGCCGCCGGAGCAGGCCTACCCCGAGATCTACGCGGCCGCCAGCAAGCGCAACGGTCGACGCTAGAGCTGCCACGGATAAGGGGTCGCGCTGCCTGCCAGTGCGGCTGACAATCCGCGACGGTCGGTCATGGGTCGGGTCTACATGGGCGGGGCAGTGAGCCGGGATGAGATCGTCGGTCTCATCCGCAAGAAAATCCAATCGGGCGTCCTTCCTGGCGCGCCGGCCCGGGAAGTGTGGGGCGGCCGCGGCACTGGCGCGATCTGCGCCGCCTGCGATCGGACCATCGCTCCCTCGGAGCCGGAAATCGAGGCCGACTGCGTCGACGGCATCTCCCGCTTCTACCACGCCGAGTGCCACGCGCTCGTCGAGCTCGAGCGCGGCAGGTCACCGTCGCGTTGATCGCCGCGGCAGCACCGTTCGTCGCGCGCCCGCGCCGGTGAGGATCGCTCTGCGAGCGTCCCCCCGGCGTCGCTGCTAACCTATTCAAAAGCAAACAAGGTGCTGGACTGGAGCGATGGCTGACCAAGCCGCCAACATCCGCCGCGTACTGATCATCGACGATGCCCGCGACGTCGCCGACGTGACCGTCGAGATGGTCAAGGCGCTGGGCCATTCCGCGGAGGCTGCCTACGACGGCACGGCCGCCATGGGCGCGGCGGTGCGTTTCCAGCCGGACATCATCCTCGTCGATCTGGTCATGCCCGAGATGGACGGCTTCGAGCTCGTCCGCGAGCTCCTCAACATGTTCCCCGGCCAGCGCCCCCGCATGGTCGCCTACAGCGGGTTCAAGCAGGCCGCGTTCCAGGACGCCGCCAAGGCCGTCGGCTTCGACGCTTACTTGCCCAAGCCGGCGACCATGGTCGACCTCGAGAAGCTGCTGAGCTCCTGACGCGGCGCCCTTCGCGCTGCACATTCCTTGCACAGCATTCCCCGCCGCTTGCACAGGGCGGCCATCGTGACTGCATCGCGGCCGTGAAAGCTGTCGGCCATGAGCGATCCGATCGCGGGAATCTTCCGGCACGACGAGCGTCGTAGGACCAGCGCGCAGATGCTGCGCGCCTGCCAGCATCAGGCGTGGCTCTTGGCCTGCAACAACGCGGTGGCGAAGGCGCTGTGGTTCATCGAAAGCCTTTATCTCTCCGAGCTGACGCTCGACGATGTCGCGGCCATCGCCGGCGTGTCGAAGCATCACTTCGTGCGAGCGTTCGCGCTGGCGACGGGGCACTCGGCGATGCGCTATGTGCGCGGACGCCGGCTGACGGAAGCGGCGCGGTTGCTCGCGAACGGCCCGCCCGACGTTCTCGCCGTCGCGCTGGAATTCGGCTACGCCTCGCACGAGATTTTCGTGCGCGCGTTCCGGGACGAGTTCGGCGTGAGTCCGGAGTCGGTACGGGCGCAACGTCATCTCGACGGCCTGGAGCTGGTCGAGCCGCTACGCATGGATGAGGCGCGCTTCATCGATCTGCCGCCGCCGCGCTTGGTCGACGGTGACGAGCTGCTCGTCGCCGGAGTGTGCCGACGTCACAACGCGGCCACTGCGCCGGACGGCATCCCGGCGCAATGGCGTCGCTTCGCCTCGTTGATGCATCGCATTCCCGGGCGCGTCGCCGACGTGACCTACGGCGTCCGCTGCCATGCCGACGAGCATGGCAATCTCGATTACGTGTGTGCCGTTCAAGTCGCCGATCTCGCGAAGCTGCCCGCCGAGTTCTATCGCCTGCGCATCGCGCCTCAGCAATACGCCGTCTTCGAGCATCGGGCGAACGTGTCCGAGGTGAGGCGCAGCTTCCATGCGATCTGGAACCGTTGGCTACCGGAGTCGGAGCTCGAGGTGATCGACGCGCCGGATTTCGAGCGCTACGACGACCGCTTCGACCCGGCGACGGGCGAGGGCGGTTTCGAGATCTGGGTGCCGGTGCGCAGGCGCAGGTGATACCCTAAGTCCGAAGGCTCAACTGGGAGGCCGGATGGCCAAGAAGCCGATCGTGGTGCGGCGCGTGCTCGTGATCGACGATGCGCACGACATCGCCGACATCACCGTGGAGATGCTGCGCTCGATGGGTCACGTCGCCGAAGCCGTCTACGACGGCAAGGACGGCGTGAGCAGCGCGTTGCGCTTCCAGCCGGACGTCGTCCTGGTCGACCTGGTGATGCCGGAAGTCGACGGCTTCCGCCTCGTGCGCGAGCTGCGCGCGATGTTCCCGGCGAAGACGCCGAAGCTCGTCGCCTACACCGCGCACAAGCAGAAATCCTTTCTCGACGCCGCGAACTCTGCGGGCTTCGACGCGCACATCACCAAGCCGATCTCCGAGGAATCGCTGGCCGCGGTGCTTGCGCCGTAACGCATTCCTCGCCGGCTGCACGCTGACGCTCGCCGCCTGCGGCTCCTCCTCACCGCCGACGATTTCACCCGCCGATCGCGCGTCCGAAGTGAACCCCTTCGTCGGGACGCAATCCGGCGCTCAGGATTTCGGGACGGGCGGGGGCGCCGGCAACACTTATCCGGGCGCGGTCTTGCCGTTCGGCATGATCCAGTTCAGCCCCGACACGTCCCCGACACTCGACAACTTCGCCGCCGGCTACAGCTACGGCGACTCGAGGATGGAGGGATTCACGCTGACCCATCTTTCCGGCGCCGGCTGCGCGACCTTCCGCGATGTGCCGATCCTGCCGACGGTGATGCCGATCACGTCGTCGCCGGTTCCGCTCGGCCGTGCGGGATGGAACGCCGGATTCGACGTCGCGTTCGATCACGAGCATGAAGCAGCAGAGCCCGGCTACTACGGCGTGGTGCTCGACCCGAAGGGTGATCAGCCGATCGACGTCGAGCTCACCGCATCGGATCGCGCGGGCATGGCGCGCTTCCGGTTTCCGTCGACGTCCGCAGCGAGCGTGTTGATCAACGCCGGCGGCAGCGAGATGGCGAACGCGGCGGCTTCGGTGCACATCGATCCTTCGTCGAGCGAGGTGAGCGGCTCGGCGAGCAGCGGAAGGTTCTGCTTCCAGGACAGCCAGTACACGCTGTATTTCGTGATCCGCTTCGATCGTCCGTTCTCTGCGCTCGGCACGTGGCAGAAGGCGTTGCTCGCGCCGGGCTCGACCGACAGCTCCGATGTCTCGCTGTTCCCGCTGAACCCGGAGCCGATCCCGGGCGGTCCCCAATCCGTGCCCGGCGATCCGAGCGGCACCGCGCAGGCCGGCGCCTATCTCAGCTTCGACACGACTTCCGATGCGCTCGTGCAGATGCGCGTCGGCATTTCATTCGTGAGCGTCGACAATGCGCGCGCGAATCTCGACGCCGAAACGGCGGGCCGCAGCTTCGACGAGATCCGTGCCGCGGCGCGTGAGCGCTGGAATGCGGCGCTCGGCCAGATCGAGATCGCGACGAGCGATCCGCGCCTGCGGCGGATCTTCTACACGTCGCTCTATCACTCGCTGCTCGCGCCGACGCTCTTCAGCGATGCCGACGGCCGCTATCGCGGCATGGACGGCGCGATCCACGCCGCCGCAGGGTTCCGGATGTACGGAACGTTTTCGGGCTGGGACATCTATCGATCCCAGATGCCATTACTCGCCATGCTCGATCCGGCGCGCACCAGCGACATGATGCAATCGCTCGTGGTGGACGCCGCCGAATCGGGATGGCTGCCGAAGTGGTCGTACGCGAATCAGCACACGGACGTGATGGTCGGCGATCCGGCGCCGATCCTCCTCGCAGGCGCATTCGCGCTCGGTGCGCGGGACTTCGACACCGGCGCCGCGCTGCAAGCAATGATCAAGGGCGCGACCCAGATCGCGAGCCCGCTGCAATACGCGCTCGGCGGCAACGCGGGGTACATCGAGCGTCCCGGCCTCGCCGAATACGAGACGCTCGGCTACGTGCCCTTCGAAGAGAACGTGCCGAGCGGCGCGTTCGGGCTCGTGCATCGCGGTCTCGTGTGGGGAAGCGCATCGACGACGCTCGAGTACGCGCTCGCCGATTTCGCCGTCGATCACTTCGCGGAGATGCTCGGCGAGCAAGCGCAAACCGCATCCCTTCGTGCGCGATCTGCGAGCTGGCGCGCGCTGTTCAATCCAGCGAGCGGATTCATCGAGCCGAAGCTCGCATCGGGCCTGTTCGTCCCGGGTGGTGATCCGTCGAGCGGCAATGGTTTCGTCGAGGGCGATTCGGCGCAGTACAGCTGGTTCGTGCCTCACGACGTCGGCGGGTTGATCGACGCGATGGGCGGTGTCGATGCAGGGTCGGCGCGGCTCGACGACTTCTTCAGCGAGCTCAACGCGGGACCGTCGTCGCCGCACGCGTTCCTCGGCAACGAGCCGACCTTGTTCACGCCATGGCTCTATGAGTGGACGGGTGCGCCGGCCAAGACGGGGCCGATCGTGCACGCTGCGCTGCAGACGCTCTACGACGACGCGGCGACCGGCATGCCCGGCAACGACGATCTCGGCACGATGTCGGCCTGGTGGGTGCTGTCGTCGCTCGGGTTCTGCGCGTGCGTCCCCGGCACCGATCTGCTGTTGCTGTCCGCGCCGCTCTTCGATGCAACGCTGCATCTTCCCGGCGGCGACCTGCGCATTCGCCGAAGCGGCGAGGGCGATCGGGTGCGATCGGTGACGTTGAACGGTCAGCGCCTGACGCGCGCGTGGCTGCGTTTCGACGAGATCGGGCACGGCGGCGAGCTCGTCTACGAGCTCGGCACGCAGGCGGGCGACTGGGGCGTTGCCGCGGCCGATGCGCCGCCATCATTCCCGGCGGATCGGTAAACTTTCCGTCCGACATGCCCGACTCGAAAGACCTGTCGAAGCTCCTGCGCGCGCCGACCGGCAAGCTATCGTTCCTCGACGCGCTTTCCGAAGCAGACCGCAAGCGGCTCGCCGAAGACGTCGCGCGCGCGAGCCAGCTGCATTCGCATCACATCCGCAAGGCGATGGCCGAGGCGCTCAACCACATCCCGTGGATCCTGCGCGCGCCGGTCAAGAAGCTGTTCAGTTGATCGACCGGGCGACCGAACAGCGCCGCCTGGCGCAAGTGCTGCACCGCAAGCCGGACGAGCTCTCGTATCTGAAGGCCCTCGATGCCGACGCGTTGATGAAGCTGCGCGTGTTGCTGCAGAACAGCTTCATCGATCAGTTCAGCAACCTGTTCCAGAAACTCGCCAACTCGGGGAAGATCGTTCCCGATGCGGTGAGCGCGATCCTGTGCCGCAAGGTCTTCGGTCCCGCGCTCACTGCGAACATGTCGTACTACGTGCCCGCCGATCGCGCGGCGCGGCTGTGCAAGCACTTCGACGCCGACTTCATGACCGCGATCGCGCGGGAGCAGGTGCCGGAGCGGGCCAAGGCGCTGCTCGACGGCCTGCCGGTCGAGCTGATGCGTGAAGTGATGCGCAAGATGGTCGCGTCGAAGGACTACCACATCATGGGCGCGTTCCTCGATCACCTGCCCGAGAAGAAGGCCGAAACGCTGATGCAGGAGCTTCGCGACGTCGCGGATCATCTGCGCATCTCGAGCTTCGCGCAGCACAAGGATCGCGTCGCGCGGCTGGCGCTGAAGCTCGACGACGATCGATTGAAGGAGCTCATCACCATTGCCTTCGCGCACGCCGAGTTCATGCTCGACATCGGGCTGGTCACCGCCGAGATGAACGCCGATCAGCAGCGGCGCATGGCGAAGCTCACCGACGAGATCAATCCCGACTACCGCAGGAAGGCGCGGACACTGGCCGAGCAGTCAGGTTACGCGGACCGTCTCGAGGCCTACTTTTCCGTCTGAGGTCGCGGCGTGCGCCGTGCGCACCGGGAGACGGCGATGGAACGGTATGTCGCATTCATCGAGATCATCGGGCTGCCCGTGCTCGTCGAGCGGCCGGGCGATCGGCTCACGCGCATCCTGCGCGAGCTCGAAGACCCGCTCGCCACGCTTGGCGACGCGCGCATCGGCGAAATCCCGGCGCGCTTCCTGGTCAATTCGTATCGGGCGACGACCTTCGCCGACGGCATCGCGTTGTCGACCGACGCCAATCAGCTCGGGCTCGCGCTGCTGCTCAGCTTGTGCACCCGGCTGTGCGAGCGGCTCCATCACCATCACCTGCACGTGCGCACCGCCGCCGCGCGCGGCGCCATCGTGCACACCACCCACATCGCGACCGGCCCGGCGCTGATCCAGGCTCGCGCGCTCGCCGCGACCGCCGAAGTCGACGCGCTGATCCTGCTGTCTGGGCGCATCGACGCCGACGTCCACGCCTTCGCGGAGAGCGGCAGCCCATTCGCGAACATCCGGCGGCTGGACTGCGATGGGCGGCGGCATCTGCATCTGACGAGCCCGGCCACGGCGTAACCTGTAGGTTACAATCGGCGTGGTTGAGATTCGCAGACGGATGTCTTCGTCTCCTGGCTCGCAGAGCTTCGCGATCATCGAGCGAGGGACAGGATCGAGAGCCGGATCGATCGTCTCCGGCTCGGCAATCCGGGCGATGTGCGGCCGGTTGGCGAGGGTGTCGGCGAACTTCGAATCCACTACGGGCCCGGTTATCGGCCTTACTTCATTCATCAGGCGAACGTATGGGTACTTCTGCTGTGCGGCGGCGACAAGTCAAGCCAAAGCGCCGACATCGGTCGGGCAAAGCTGCTGGCAAGGCGATATGGGATTTGAGGAAGATCCAGCTCGAGACGAAGCCTTGGGACACCGCTGAGTTCTTGAAGACCGATCGCGACATCGCCGGCTACCTCGAAGCAGTCATCGAGGAAGACGATCCGAAGCTGCTTCACTACGCGCTGGGGGTCATCGCGCGTGTGCGAGGGATGACTCGCCTCGCGAAAGAAACCGGGTTGGCCCGAGAAGCGCTTTATCGCTCGCTATCGCGCGGAGGGAATCCGAGCTTTGCGACGGTAGCGAAAGTCGCTAAGGCTCTCGGTCTTAAGATCAAGGTCGAGGCGCCGTAGAAGCGGCAACTCATCCACCCGGACGAAGCTTCCGCGGTCAATCACTTCCGATAATTCTTCCCGTCCAATCAGGTTCATCCAAAGGGCGGGCTCATGGCGAAGATCGAAGCGCTCGGCTACATCGTGGCGGAAGCCACGGATGTGTCGAAGTGGAAGCAGTACGCGGAGCAAGTCCTCGGCGCGCAGACCACGCCGGCGCCGAACGGCGGGCTCGACATCAAGCTCGACGAGCGTGCCTATCGCATCACGGTGATCAAGGGCAAGGAAGATCGTTATCACGCGTCGGGATGGGAAGTGCCGGATGCCGCGGCCTTCCAGTACACGCTCGGCGAGATCAAGAAAGCCGGCGTGAAAGTCGAGGCCGGCACCGAAGCAATGAAGCAGGCGCGTGCGGTGCGCGACATCGCGGTCTTCACCGATCCGTCGGGCAATCGCCACGAGCTGTATTGGGGCTACATCGGCGGCGATTCGCCGTTCAAGTCGCCGGTCGGCGTGTCTGGATTCAAGACCGGCCGACAGGGCATGGGCCACGTCGTGGTGCCGGCCGCGCAGAACTTCGACGCGACGCTGAAGTTCTTCCGCGAGACGCTGACGTTCGGGCTCTCCGACATCTTCAACTTCAAGCCGGCGCCCGAAGCGCCGAGCATGCGCATCTATTTCATGCACGCGGCGAGCGGGCGGCATCACAGCCTCGCGCTCGCGGAAATGCCGAGCCCGTCGGGTTGCGTGCACGTCATGGTCGAAGTGAAGTCCAAGGCCGACGTCGACGCCGCCGAGAAGCGCCAGCAGAAAGCGGGCGTGAAGCTGATGGCGACGATGGGCCAGCACGAGAACGACAAGATGACGTCGTTCTACATGATGACGCCCGGCAACTTCGCGCTCGAGTACGGCTTCGGCGGCATCGACGTCGATCCCAAGACCTGGAAGACGACCGAGACCAAGCAGGTGTCGATCTGGGGCCACGATTTCTCGGTGGGATTCCGCTGATCCCCCATGAATAAGGAGATCACCGCCGCCGACGTCGTCGCGCAGCTGCGCGACGGCATGACGCTCGGCATCGGCGGCTGGGGCCCGCGGCGCAAGCCGATGACGCTCGTGCGCGAGATCCTGCGCTCGCAGGTGAAGGATCTGACCGTCGTTTCGTACGGCGGCCCGGACGTCGGCATGCTCTGCGCCGCCGGCAAGGTGAAGAAACTGGTGTTCGCGTTCGCGACGATGGATGCAATCCCGCTCGAGCCGTACTTCCGCAAGGCGCGCGAGTCGGGCGCGATCGAAGTGATGGAGCTCGACGAAGGCATGTTCGAATGGGGACTGCGCGCGGCGGGCATGCGCATGTCGTTCCTGCCGACGCGCGTCGGGCTCGGCTCCGACGTGCTGGCGAAGAATCCGTCGATCAAGACGATCCAGTCGCCCTACGCCGACGGCGAGGTCTACGTTGCGATGCCGGCACTCAAGCTCGACGTCGCGCTGCTGCACGTCAACGAGGCCGATCGCTGGGGCAACACGCTGCTGCGCGGCAACGACGTGTTCTTCGATCATCTGTTCGCGCGTGCGGCGGATCGCTGCTACGTCACGACCGAAGTGCTGCGCGACAAGTTGAAGCTCAAGCCCGAAGTCGCGAAGGACAACAAGTTCGAGCGCTATCTCGTGCACGGCGTCGTCAACGCGCCGTTCGGCGCGCATCCGACCTACTTCGGCCCGAGCTACGGCTGGGACATGGAGCACCTGAAGCGCTACAGCGCTCTAGCGGCGGAAGAGGGCGGCTGGGAAAAATATCGCGCCGAGTTCCTGGCCGACGAATCGAGCTATCTGACGAAGGTCGGCGGTGCGGAGCGCGTGTCGAAGCTCCCGCTGCCGGTGTTCTGATCATGTCCGACAACGTCACGCTCGCTGAGCTCTGCATCGCCGCTGCGTCTGAAGCATGGCGCGGCAACGGAGAACTGCTCGCGTCGGGCATCGGCTATGTGCCGCGACTCGCCGCCGGACTCGCGAAGCTCACGCATTCGCCCGAGCTGCTGATGACCGACAGCGAGGCGTATCTCGTGTCGGAGCCGGTGCCGATCGGTCCGCGCGGCGGCTACAAGCCGAAGATCGAGGGTTATCTCTCGTTCGAGCGCGTCTTCGAATGCGTGTGGAGCGGCAAGCGCCACGCGATGGTCGGGCCGACGCAGATCGATCGCTGGGGCCAGTCGAACATTTCCGCGATCGGCGACTACGCGAAGCCGAAAGCGGCGATGCTCGGCGCGCGCGGATTCCCCGGCAACACGATCAACCACATCAATTCGATGTTCGTGCCGAACCACGGCCCGCGCGTGTTCGTTGGCGGCGAAGTCGACATGGTTTCCGGCGTCGGCTACAGGAAAGAGCGCTGGCCCGCGGGCGCAAAGAATGACTTCGTCGATCTGCGCTTGATCGTCACCGATCTCTGCGTGATGGATTTCGGCGGACCGGATCACGCGATCCGCGTCGTGTCGTTGCATCCGGGCGTCACGTTCGAGCAAGTGCAAGCCGCGACGGGCTTCCCGCTGATCGCGATTCCGCGCCTGCGCGAAACCAGATTGCCGACGTCGCGCCAGCTCAAGATCATCGCGAAGCTCGATCCGCACAATCTTCGCGCGACCGCGATCAAGGACAATCCGCCGGCGCGGCGCGTGGCGTCCGCGGCGTGAACATGGACGCGAAAGTACAAGAAGCGTTGCTGCCGGGCTGGTACACGCTCGACGCCGACCAGCCGCATCTGATCGGCACGCGCTGCACGGCGTGCGGCACGTATTACTTTCCGAAGCAGTCGACCTTCTGCCGCAATCCCGATTGCGCCGGCGTTGAGTTCGAGGAAGTGCAGCTCTCGCGCACCGGCAAGCTCTGGTCGTGGACCAACGCCTGCTACAAGCCGCCGGAGCCGTTCGTCGCGGTCGAGCCGTTCGTGCCGTACGCGATCGCCGCGGTCGAGCTCGCGAAGGAAAAGATGATCATCCTCGGTGCCGTCGTCGATGGCGTCGGCGTCGAGAAGCTCAAGAGCGGGATGCAGATGGAGCTCAAGCTCGAGCCGACCGTCGACGGCAAGCTCACCTGGAAGTGGAAGCCGACGCCATGAGCAAGGACATCGCAATCCTCGGCGTGGGCATGCACCCGTGGGGCAAGTGGGGCAGGAACTTCGTCGAGTACGGCGTGAAGGCCGCGCGCGACGCGATTGCCGATGCGGGCATCAGCTGGCGCGACGTGCAGTTCGTCTCCGGCGGCGGAACCATCCGCAACGGCTATCCGGGATTCGTGGCCGGCGCCTCCTTTGCGCAAGCGCTTGGCTGGCAGGGCGCGCAGGTGAACACGAGCTACGCGGCGTGCGCATCGGGATCGCAAGCGCTCGCGGCGGCGCGATCGAAGATTCTGTCGGGCGAGTGCGACGTCGCGCTCGTCGTCGGCGCGGACACGACGCCGAAAGGGTTCCTCGCGCCCGCGAAAGGCGAGCGCTTCGACGATCCGGACTGGGTGCGCTTCCGGATCGGCATCACCAATCCGACTTACTTCGCGCTCTACGCGCGCCGTCGCATCGAGCAGTACGGCGACACGCAGGCCGACTTCGCCGCGGTGAAAGTGAAGAACGCGGAGCACGGCTTCGCCAATCCGAACGCGCGCTATCGCAAGAAGTTCTCCGCGGAAGAAGTTGCTGCGTCGGCGATGGTCGCCGATCCGCTGCGCCTGATGGACATCTGCGCGACGTCCGACGGCGGCGCCGCGATCATCGTGTCGTCGCTCGCGTACGCGAAGAAGATCGGCAAGGGCAACGCACCGCGCATCGCTGCGATTTCGACCGTGACGCCGACGTTTGCGTCGGAGCTGGTCGAGATGCCGGACATCGCGACCGATTCCGCCGTCGCCGCGAAGCCGCAGTCGTTCCGCGCCGCGCTGCCGAAGAAGGCGTACGAAGAAGCCGGGATCTCGCCGAAGGACGTGAGCCTCGCCGAGGTCTACGACTTGTCGACCGCGCTCGAGCTCGACTGGATGGAAGACCTGCAGCTCTGCGCGCGCGGCGAGGCCGCGAAGCTGCTCCGCGCGGGCGCAACGAAAATCAGCGGCCGACTCCCGGTGAATGCATCGGGTGGACTCGCGTGCTTCGGCGAAGCAGTGCCGGCGCAAGCGCTCGCGCAGGTGTGCGAGCTCGCGTGGCAATTGCGCGGACAGGCTGGCGAGCGCCAGACGAGCAATCCGAAAGTCGGCATCACCGCGAACCAGGGTCTGTTCGGCCACGGCTCCTGCGTGATCGTGAAGAAATGAGCCTGCAGACGCCGCTGACGCAATTGCTCGGCTGCCGCTATCCGATCGTGCAGACGGCGATGGGCTGGGTCGCGACGTCGCGGCTCGTCATCGCGACGAGCAACGCGGGCGGATTCGGCTTCCTCGCGGCGGCGACGATGTCGACCGACGAGCTCGCACGCGAGATCGATGCAGTGCGCGCCGCGACGAGCGCGAAGTTCGGCGTGAACTTCCACATGTTCCAGCCCAACGCTCAGGAAGTCATCGAGGTCATCCTCAAGAACAAGGATCGCGTGCGGGCGGTGAGCTACGGACGCGGGCCGGACGCGAAGACGATCAAGCGCTTCAAGGACGCCGGTGTTCTCTGCATGCCGACGGTCGGTGCGCTGAAGCACGCGCAGAAGGCGATCGAGCTCGGCGCGGACATCATCACGGTGCAAGGCGCGGAAGGCGGCGGCCACACCGGCTCGGTGCCGACGACGCTGCTCCTGCCGCAGGTCCTCGATGCGGTCAGCGTTCCCGTCGTTGCCGCCGGCGGATTCTTCAACGGTCGCGGTCTTGCGGGCGCGCTCGCGTACGGCGCGAGCGGCATCGCGATGGGCACGCGCTTCCTGCTCACGCAGGAGTCGCCGGTTCCGCGCGAGACGCTGCAACGCTATCTCGCCATCAAGGATCCTGCGCACATCCGCGCGTCGACCGCGGTCGACGGCTTGCCGCAGCGCATGATCGACAACCCCGCGCTGCTCAAGCTCGAGCACGGCGGATTGCTGCGCCGCCTGTTCACTGCGCTGTCCAGTGCCTGGCGCTGGCGCGCGCACACCAGGATGTCCTTCTTCACGATGTTCAAGACCTTCTTCGCCGCGCTCGCCGAAGGCGACTCCGCGATCCAGACGATGATGGCCGCGAACGCGCCGATGCTGATCCAGCGCGCGATGGTCGAGGGCAAGCCCGACGAAGGCGTGCTGCCGAGCGGGCAGGTCGCCGCGGTGATCGACGACCTCCCGACCGTCGCTGAATTGATCGCGCGCATCGTCGCCGAAGCCGACGAGCGTCTTGCATCGTTGCCCGCAAGCAGTTCCTTCTCCCCGCGGGAGAAGGTGGCGCGCAGCGCCGGATGAGGGGAGTCCAGTGAGCCCGTTCAAGACCAACACCCACGAAGGCATCGCCGAAGTCGTCATCGACCATCCGCCGGTGAACGCGCTACCGGACGCGGGCTGGCATGCGCTCGCCGACGAGATCGAGCGCCTCGGGCGCGACGACAAGGTGCGCGTGATCGTGATCCGCGCCGAGGGCAAGGGCTTCTGCGCCGGTGTCGACATCAAGGAGCTCAACGCGCATCCCGAGAAGATCGTCTCGGTGAACGCGGGCAACTACCGCACGTTCGAAGCGGTGCATCGCAATCGCGTCCCCGTGATCTGCGCCGTGCATGGCTTCGTGCTCGGCGGCGGGATCGGCATCGCCGGTGCGGCCGACATCGTCGTCGCTGCGGAGGACGCAACGTTCGGCGTGCCGGAAGTGGATCGCGGCGCGATGGGCGGCGGCGCGCATCTGCAGCGCCTGTTCGGCGTGCAGAAGGTGCGGATGATGTATTTCACCGGAGAGCCGATCACCGCGCGCGAAGCGCATCGTCTCGGCGCTGTCGAGTGCGTCGTGCCGCGTGCGCAGCTGCGCGATACCGCACTGACCATCGCGCTGAAGATTGCGCACAAGAGCCCGGCGATGATCCGGCTCGCGAAGGAATCGCTGAACGGCATCGAGGACGGCAGCCTCGAGGACAAGTACCGCTGGGAGCAGGGCTTCACGCTGCAGGCCTACATGACCAAGGACTCCGCGGAGACGCGCCAGGCCTTCGTCGAGAAACGCGACGCGAAATTCGAGAGCAAGAAATGAGGCTCGAGTACACCGAGAAGCAGAAGAAATTCCGCGCGGAGATCCGCGACTGGCTCGCTGCGAACGCGCCGAAGTCGACCCTTCCGAGCTTCGACACGCAGGAAGGCTTCGAGCAGCACCGCGCGTGGGAAGCCAAGCTCAACGAAGGCCGCTGGTCGATGGTGACCTGGCCGAAGGAGCTCGGCGGGCGCGGCTGCGACCTCATCGAATGGCTGATCTTCGAGGAGGAGTACTGGGCCGCGGGCGCGCCGCTGCGCGTGAACCAGAACGGCATCTTCTTGCTCGGGCCGACGCTGATGGAGCACGGCAGCGACGAGCAGAAGAAGAAATTCCTGCCGCGCATGGCGAGCGGCGCCGACATCTGGGCGCAAGGCTGGAGCGAGCCGGGCGCGGGCAGCGACATGGCCGCGATCCGCACGAAGGCCGTGCGCGACGGCGATCACTACGTCATCAGCGGGCAGAAGACCTGGTCGACGCGTGCCGTGTGGGCCGACTGGTGCTTCGGTCTCTTCCGCACCGACCCGAATTCGCAGCGGCATCAGGGTCTGTCGTTCGTGCTGCTGCCGCTCAAGTCGAAGGGCATCACCATCCGCCCGATCAAGCAGCTCAACGGGCTGACCGGCTTCGCGGAGATCTTCTTCGACGACGTGCGCGTGCCGGTCGAGAACCGCATCGGCGAGGAAGGCGCGGGCTGGAGCATCGCGATGTCGACCGCGGGCTTCGAGCGCGGACTGATGCTGCGCTCGCCGGCGCGCTTCCAGAAAACCGCGCGCGATCTGATCGCGCTCTACAAGCGCCATCAGAAGCAAGCCGATCGCGACCCCGCGATCCGCGATGCGGTGATGAAGAGCTGGATGGGCGCCGAGGCCTACGCGCTCGCGACCTATCGCACGGCGTCGCGCCTCGCGCGCGGCGGCGAGATCGGCGCGGAAGCGTCGACCAACAAGATCTTCTGGTCGGAGCTCGACGTGCTGATGCACGAGACCGCGATGCGCATCCTCGGCCCGCGCGCCGAGCTGATGCCCGACGCGCCCGACGCCGGCGACATCGATCACTGGCTCGACGGCTTCCTGTTCTCGCTCGCAGGGCCGATCTACGCGGGCACCAACGAGATCCAGAAGAACATCATCGCGGAAAGAATGCTGGGCTTGCCCAGAGCGTGAAAGCAAAACTGGATGCCCGCCTGCGCGGGCATGACGAGGCAACGTAGTCATGGACTTCATCTTCGAAGAGCAGCAACTCGCATTCCGCGACGCGGTACACAAGTTCCTCATGGTCGAGGCCGCGCCGGAATTGCTGCGCGAGATCTGGGAGACCGACAGCGGCCGCAGCGCGGAGCTGCGCGCGAAGGTCGCCGATCAGGGCCTGACCGCGATCTCGGTGCCGGAGGAATTCGGCGGCATCGGCGGCGGCGATCTCGACTGGGTGCTGGTGCAGCAGGAGCTCGGCTACTTCGCGATCCCCGATTCGCTGACCGCGAGCGCGTACCTCGCGACGTGGCTCATCTCGCAGCTCGGCGACGCCTCGCTGAAGAAGGAATGGCTGCCGAAGATCGCGTCGGGCAAGGCGCGCATCGCGGTGGGTCATCCGATCAATCCGCTCGTCGCCGATGCAGCGAACGCGGGATTGCTGCTGCTCGCGCACGAAGACGAGGTGCACGCGTTGAAGCCCGATCAGGTGAAGCTCACGCCGAACCGCTCGATCGACCAGTCGCGCCGGCTGTGCAAGGTGAGCTGGAAGCCGTCGTCGTCGACGCGCGTCTGCGATGCGCGCACCGGTGCCGCGATCTGGGCGGGCGTGACCGATCGCGCCGGCCTCGCAGCCTCCGCGCAATTGCTCGGGCTCGCGCAGCGCATGCTCGACCTCGGCGTCGATCACGCCGCGCAGCGCAAGCAGTTCGGCAAGCCGATCGGATCGTTCCAGGCGGTGAAGCATCACTTCGCGGAAGTTGCGGTCGCGATCGAGTTCGCCGAGCCCGTGGTGCATCGCGCGGCGTACGCGCTCGAGCGCAAGGACCCGCGCGCATCCGTGTACGTGTCACACGCGCGACTCGCCGCCGGCGACGCCGCACAGCTCGCATCGCGCAAGAGCCTGCAGGCGCATGGTGCGATGGGCTACACCTGGGAAGCCGATCTGCAGATGTTCATGAAGCGCGCCTGGGCGCTCGACGCGACCTGGGGCGATCGCGCGTTCCACAAGACGCGCATCGCCGAGTCGATCCTCGCCGACGGCGCCGCAATCGGGCCCGGCGAGACGTTCACGCGTCCAACGAATCACGAATCGGCGCCACGCTTGGTTGCCGTCAAGTAAAGGAAACAAAAATGGCTGAAGCATTCATCGTCGACGCGCTGCGCACGCCCACCGGCAAGCGCAAGGGCAGTCTCGCGCACGTGCACGGCGCCGATCTCGGCGCGCACGCGCTCAAGACGCTCGTCGGGCGCAACCAGGTTCCCGCCGAGGATTACGACGACGTGGTCTGGGGCTGCCTCGACGCGGTCGGGCCGCTCGCGGGCAACATCGGGCGCACCTGCTGGCTCGCGGCGGGATTGCCGCTGCACGTGCCGGGCGTGACGATCGATCGCCAGTGCGGCAGCTCGCAGCAGGCGGTGCACTTCGCCGCGCAGGCGGTGATGTCGGGCACGCAGGACGTCGTCGTCGCCGGCGGCGTGCAGACGATGACGCAGATCCCGATCGGCTCCGCGTTCGTGCTCGCCAAGCCACTCGGACTCACCGATCCCTTCTCGGGCAGCAAGGGCTGGACCGCGCGCTTCGGCAACGAGCCGGTCTCGCAGTTCCACGGCGCGCAGCTGATGGCGAACAAGTGGAAGATCTCGCGCCGCGAGATGGAAGAGTTCGCGCTCGAGTCGCATCGCCGCGCGCGCCAGGCGCAGAAGGAAGGCCGCTTCGATCGTGAATTGGTCGAGGCGTTCGGCTGCAAGGTCGACGAGACCGTGCGCGATACCTCGCTCGAGCAGATGGCCACGCTCGAGCCGCTCGCGCCCGGCGGCACGATCACGGCGGCGGTGTCGTCGCAGACCGGTGACGGCGCGGCGGCGATCCTGATCGCGAGCGAGAAGGCGGTGAAGAAATACAACCTGAAGCCGCGCGCGCGCATCCATCACATGAGCGTGTACTCGGACGATCCGATCATGATGCTGTCCGCGCCGATCCCGGCGACGAGGAACGCGCTGAAGAAGTCCGGCATGAAGATGCAGGACATCGACCTCGTCGAGATCAACGAGGCGTTCGCGCCGGTGCCGATGGCGTGGCTCAAGGAGACGGGTTACCCGCACGCGCAGACCAACGTCAACGGCGGCGCGATCGCGCTGTCGCATCCGCTCGGCGCCACCGGCGCGAAGCTGATGACCACGCTGCTGCACGAGCTCGAGCGCACCAACAAGCGCTACGGCCTGCAAACGATGTGCGAAGGCGGCGGCGTCGCGAACGTGACGATCATCGAAAGACTCTCCTAGAACTGGATTCCCGCCTGCGCGGGAATGACGAACATCCCATGGGCATCTGCAACAACCGCACGATCATCGTCACCGGCGCCGGCGGCGGGCTCGGCCGCGCATACGCGATCGCGCTCGCGGCCGAAGGCGCCAAGGTCGTCGTCAACGACATTCGCGCCGATGCGGCGCAGGCGGTGGTGAACGAGATCGGCGGCAACGCGCTCGCGAATTCCGACGACATCACCTCGATGGCCGGCGCGCAGAAGATCGTCGATGCGGGCGTCGCGAAGTTCGGCGACGTGCACGGCGTCGTCAACAACGCCGGCATCGTGCGCGACAAGATGTTCGCGTCGATGAGCGAGGAGGAGTGGGACCTCGTCATCAAGGTCCATCTCAAGGGCCACTTCTGCATCACCTCGACGCTGGTGAAGCGCTGGCGCGATCAGGTCAAGGCCGGACAGAAAGTCGACGCGCGCATCGTCAATACGAGCTCGGGCGCGGGACTCAACGGCTCGGTGGGGCAGAGCAACTACGCGGCGGCGAAAGGCGGCATCGCCTCGCTCACGCTCGTGCAGGCCGCGGAGCTCGGACGTTACGGCATCACCGCCAACGCGCTCGCGCCCGCCGCGCGCACCGGCATGACCGAGAAAGTCTTCGCCGACATGATGAAGAAGCCCGAAGGCGGCTTCGATCACTACGCGCCGGAGAACGTCGCGCCGCTGGTCGTGTGGCTGTGCAGCCCGCTGTCGGCAGGCGTGACCGGCAAGGTGTTCGAGGTCGAAGGCGGCAAGCTGTCGATCGCGACCGGCTGGCATACGGGTCCGATCATCGACAAGAAGGCGCGCTGGAAGGCCGAAGAGCTGTCCGAGGCCGTCGCGAAGCTCGTCGACCAGTCGCCGAAGGCGCAGAAGGTCTACGGCACGTAATGTCGCCCTGAAGGGCGACCCACGGCGTTCGGGAGTAGAGTGGCTTTTCGTGAGGCCACTCTTCATCGCCTGCATCGTCTCCGCGCTGGCCGCTTGCTTGGCCACGCCCTCGCGCAACGCCGACGCGCTCCTCGACGACGGCCTGTTCAAGCCGATCGCCGATCCGCCGCGACGCGAAGAGATCTTTGCTCTGAGCCCCGCGATGCGCGAGTACCTGCGTGCGCGCGTCAAGCCGCTCGCGCGCGAGATCGGCGCGCCCCAGGCGATCCATCAGCTCGTGCATCAGGACCTCGCGCTCGATTACGACGCCGCGATGACGCGCAATGCCGCGCAGGCGTTCGATGCGCGCGCCGGCAACTGCCTGTCGCTGGTGATCCTCACTGCAGCGCTCGCGTGGGCGGTCGACGTGCCGGTGCACTACCAGACAGTCTTCGGCTACGACGTCTGGAGCCGCGCCGGCGGCATTGCGTTCCGCTCGGGGCACATCAACGCGATCC
>Ga0070741_10001886_pt1 | contig 59700 bp, 66 predicted proteins | sample Coa_R1_4_FD_66440 | JGI IMG/M metagenome (GOLD analysis project Ga0070741, IMG submission 66440) | Surface soil microbial communities from Centralia Pennsylvania, which are recovering from an underground coalmine fire - Coalmine... | ecosystem: Environmental > Terrestrial > Soil > Unclassified ...
CCCTCCTTCTTGAAGCGCGACGGCGCGTCGTCGGGGATCGTCTCGTCGGGATGGAGCCGGCGCGCGCGCGCGAGCAGCACCTCGTGCGTCTCCGGAATGTCCGGGTTCGGCACGCAGCAGTCGACCGGGCACACCGCCGCGCACGCCTCGTGGTCGTGGAAGCCGACGCACTCCGTGCACTTCTCGGGCACGATGTAGAAGATGTCGTTCGAGAGCGGCGCGTGCATCGAGCCGTCCGGGGCCTGCCATTCGACGCCGCCCTGGTAGATCGCCGTGTTCGGGCACTCCGGCTCGCAGGCGCCGCAGTTGATGCACTCGCTCGTGATCATCGTCGCCATCGTGGGCCCTCGCGAAACTCCAAATCCCTAACGGTTTTCCAGGCTTGGGTCAAACCAGGCGGGCTGGCGCTCGTGGGTCAGTTTGCGCGAGGGCCACCGACCGGGAGCGCGACGTGGTACGAGCCGCAAACGGACCCACTACCGGCGGCCCCCCTGCCGCACGCTCGCCGGCCCTCAGAGCGGGGGCTCGACGGCGCGCCCGCGGCTCCGCACCAGCTCGACGAGCCCCGGCAGGATGGAGAGGAACACGACGGCGACGATCACCAGGTGGATGTTCCGCTCGATGTCCGGCACCGCGTGGCCGAGCGAGTAGCCGAGGAGCGACATGCTCCACACCCACGCGATGCCGCCGATCACGTTGAAGGCGACGAAGCGCCGATACGTCATCGCGCCGACGCCCGCGACCACGGGCGCGAAGGTCCGGATGATCGGCATGAAGCGGGCGAGGATGATCGTCTTGCCCCCGTGCCGCTCGTAGAAGTCGTGGGCGCGCCGGAGGTGCGCGCGCTTGAAGAGGAGCGAGTCCTCGCGCCGAAAGATGCGCGGGCCCGTGCGGTGGCCGATGTAGTAGCCGAGCTGGTCGCCGACGATCGCGGAGAGCGTCACCGTGACGAGGAGGAGCCAGATGTTCGGCCGCCCGGTCGCCGCGAATACGCCCGCCGTGACGAGCAGCGAGTCGCCGGGAAGGAAGAAGCCGACCATGAGGCCCGTCTCCGCGAACACGATCGCGTTCAGCATGACGAGGCCGCCCCACTCGACGAGGCCCTTCACGTCGTAGATCTGGTGGAGCAGCTGCGCGATCCCGTCGAGCATCGGAGCTTGCACTATGCAGGTCTCCGACGACGCGTCAAAGCCCTGCCGCGCTCGCCGGTCGCCGCGCTTCCTGCTACACGAGGTCGCGCGTGCCCGCCGATCGCCACCTCGAGGCCCGCCTCGGGCTCCTGGACGCCACGGCGCTCGTCGCAGGCTCGATGATCGGCTCGGGGATCTTCATCGTCTCCGCCGACATCGCGCGCCGCCTCCCGGCGGCCGGATGGCTCCTCGCCGTGTGGGCCGCGACCGGCCTCCTCACGGTCGCCGCCGCCGCGAGCTACGGGCGGCTCGCGGCGGCGATGCCCCGCGCGGGCGGGCAGTACGCCTACCTGGTCGAGCTCTGGGGGCCCGTGTGGGGCTTCCTCTTCGGGTGGACGCTCGTGCTCGTCATCCAGACCGGGACGATCGCGGCGGTCGCGGTCGCGTTCGCGACCTTCGCGGGCATCCTCTGGCCGGCGCTCTCGCCGGCGACGTCCCTCGTCGCGCTCGGACCGCTCGTCGTGACGCCGGTGCAGGCGTGCGCGGTCGCCGTCGTCCTCGGCCTCACGGCGCTGAACGCGCGCGGACTCGAGGCGGGCCGGACGGTCCAGAACGTCTTCACGGTGGCGAAGGTGGGCGCGCTCGCCGCCGTCGTCGCGCTCGGGCTCGCCCTGGGCGATCCGGCGGCCCGCGTCGCGAACCTCGCCCGGCCGTTCGCGACCGGGCTCGGGGCGGGCGCGACGCTCATGCAGTTCGGCGCCGCGATGGTCGGCTCGCTCTTCGCCGCGGACGCGTGGGCGAACGTGACGTTCGCGGCGAGCGAGGTGCGCGACCCGCGTCGCACGGTGCCGCGCGCGCTCGTGCTCGGCACGGCGCTCGTCTGCCTTCTCTACCTCGCGACGAACGTCGCGTACCTGAACGTGCTCCCGCTCGCCGGCGTCCCGGACGGCAGCGATGCGTTCGCGCGCGGCATCGCCCACGCCTCCGGCGACCGCGTCGGCGCGGCCGTGATGGACCGCCTCGCGGGGAGCGCGCGGGGCGGCGTCCTGATCGCCGTCGCGGTCATGGTGTCCACCTTCGGCTGCGCGAACGGCCTCGTCCTCGCCGGCGCGCGCGTCGCATGGGCGATGGCCCGCGACGGCCGCTTCTTCGCGGTCGCCGGGCGGCTGAACGCCCGCAACGTCCCGGGCGCCGCGCTCTGGCTCCAGGGCGCCTGGGCGTCCGTGCTCGCGCTCTCGGGCCGGTACGGGGACCTCCTCGACTACGTGATCGTCGCCGAGCTGCTCTTCTACCTCCTCACCGTGGGCGGGCTCTTCCGTCTCGCGGCGCGGACGGGAGAGCGGCCGCGCGACGGCGGGTATCCCTGGCTGCCGGCGGGGTACCTGGCCGCCGTCGGGGCGCTCGTCGTCGACCTCCTCGTGACGAAGCCCGCGTACACCTGGGGAAGCGTCGCCGTCGTGGCGAGCGGCGTGCCGTTCTGGCTTCTCCGGCGTCCCGCGCCGGCGGTCGACGCGCCGGCCGGGCGCCGCGTCGGCTGACGCCTGCGCGAGACGCGCCGGCGGCCGGCGGGCGGCGCGGCGGGTCAGATGAAGAGCGGCGCCATGACGAGCGTGATCGTGCTGAGCAGCTTGATCAGCACGTGCAGGCTCGGCCCGGCCGTGTCCTTGAACGGGTCGCCCACCGTGTCGCCGACGACCGCCGCCTTGTGGGAATCCGATCCCTTGCCGCCGAACGCTCCCGTCTCGATGTACTTCTTCGCGTTGTCCCAGGCGCCGCCGCCGTTGTTGAGCAGCGTCGCCATGAGGATCCCGCCCATCGTGCCGACCATGAGGAGCGCGGCGACCGACTCCGCTCCCGAGTTGAACGACGCCTTGAACACGACGCCGACGACGACCGGCATGGCGACGGCGAGGATGCCGGGGAGCACCATCTCCCGCAGCGCGCCGCGCGTCACGATGTCGACGCAGCGGCCGTAGTCCGGACGCTCGTTCCCGGCGAGGATGCCGGGCTTCTCGCGGAACTGCGCGCGCACGTCCTGGATGACGTACTGCGCCGCCTTGCTGACGGCGCGGATCGCGAGCGCGGAGAACAGGAAGACGAGCATCGCGCCGAGGAGCCCGCCGACGAACACCTCGGGCTTCGCAATGTCGACCGTCTCGATCCGGAAGCCGTAGTTCCGCACCTCGTCGAGGTAGGCCGAGAAGAGGAGGAAGGCAGCGAGCGCCGCCGAGCCGATCGCGTAGCCTTTCGTGAGCGCCTTCGTCGTGTTCCCGACGGCGTCGAGGCGGTCGGTCTTCTGGCGGATCGCCTCCGGCTGGTGGCTCATCTCGACGATGCCGCCCGCGTTGTCGGTGATCGGCCCGAAGGTGTCCATCGCGAGGATGTAGGCCGCGGTCGCGAGCATGCCCATCGTCGCGACGGCGGTCCCGAAGAGGCCGGCACCGGGGATCCCGGTCGCGCTGCCGAGGAAGTACGAGACGAGGATCGCCGCGGAGATGACGAGCACCGGGATCGCCGTGCACTCGAGCGCGACGGCCATGCCGGTGATGATGACGGTCGCGGGGCCGGTCTTCGCCGATTCGGCGATCTCGCGCACGGGGCGGTAGCGGTATTCGGTGTAGTACTGCGTGATGTACACGAACGCCTGGGCCGTCGCGATGCCGACGAGCCCGCAGAGGAAGAAGCGCCACCAGGCGTCGGGGCGCTCCGGCGCGTAGAGGAGCCAGCGCGAGGCGCCCGCGAAGCCGACGAGCGCGAGCACGGCGGCGATGTAGTAGCCGCGGTTGAGCGCGCTCATCGGGTCTTCCTGCTCGTCGGTGCGAACCGCCATGATGCCGACGATCGACGCGACGAGGCCGAAGGCGCGCGCGACGAGCGGGAAGAGCATGACGCCGAGCATGCCGGCGGCGAAGTGCACGTTCGCCTGCGCCGCGGCGGTCGCGAGGCCGGCGCCGAGGATCATCGCGCCGATGTTCTCCGCCGCCGTCGACTCGAAGAGGTCGGCGCCGCGGCCGGCGCAGTCCCCGACGTTGTCCCCGACCAGGTCCGCGATCACGGCCGGGTTGCGCGGGTCGTCCTCGGGAATGCCGGCCTCGACCTTCCCCACGAGGTCGGCGCCGACGTCGGCCGCCTTCGTGTAGATGCCGCCGCCGAGCTGCGCGAAGAGCGCGACCAGGCTCGCGCCGAAGCCGTAGCCGACGATGAGGAGCGGGATCTTCTCGTCCGCGACCCCGAAGGTGCGGAGGAGGACGAAGAGCCCGCCGACGCCGAGGAGGCTCATCGCGACGACGAAGAGCCCCGAGACGGCGCCGCCGCGGAGCGCGATCCGGAGCGCGCGGTCGAGGCTCGTGCGGACGGCCGAGGCGGTCCGGAGATTCGCGCGGATGGAGACGAACATGCCGATGTAGCCCGCCACACCCGAGCAGAGGGCGCCGAAGACGAACGACAGCGTCGTCGCGACGGCCATGTTGAACGTCGTCGTCGGGTCGTTCGGGTTGTGCGGCCGGACGGCGGCGTAGAGGAGGAAGATGAGCGCCGCGACGCCGAGCCCGATCAGGAGGATCGTCCGGTTCTGCCGCCGGAGGAACGCCTCCGCCCCCTCCTTGATGGCGGACGCGATCGCCCCCATCTGCGGCGTGCCCTCATCGGCCGCGAGCACCCAGCGGGCGAGGTAGACCGCCCAGCCGAGCGACAGCACGCTGATCACCATCACGAGCAGAATCATCCGTCCCCCCGCTCGCCGGAGTCGGCGAAGTCACAAAATCCGCGCTACCTACCCTGCGCACCGTCGCACTGCAAGCCGCTTCGCGGCCGGGGCAGTGGGTCAGTCTGCGGCTCGGACCGCATCGTGCGGGAGGACGGGGAAGTCCTCGCGGGTCGGTGGTCGTCGCACGAACGGACCCACTGCCCGCGCCCGCCGAGGCGCGGCGACCGCGCCGGGCGCTCAGGGCGTCGGCGATGCCGCCGGCGGCGCCTCCTTCCCGCGCGTGGCGGGGCCCTCCTCCTTCTCCCGGATCACGGGGCCGTTCACCGACTCCTCGTCCGACTCCTTCATCCGCGGCGGGAGATACTTGGGCGCGATCGCCCGGCGGGCCTTGTTGAGACCCTCGATGCGCCCGGCGAAGCTCGTCGTCACCTGATCGCCCTCCTCGATGCTCCGCATGACGTAGGGCGTGATCAGGATCAGGAGCTCCGTGCGGCGGACGGAATCCGTGTCGGATCGGAAGAGACGCCCGAGCACCGGGATGTCCATGACGAACGGAAGCCCGGTCCGCGTGTGGCTCACCTGGTCGTCGATGATGCCGCCGATCAAGAGCGTGTGCCCGTCCTGCACGACCGCCGTCGTCTCCGCCTCGCGCGTCGAGAACGAGGGCCCGAGGTTCTGCGTCCCCGTCGGCGGCTGGTCGAGCACCGCGCTCACCTCCTGGCGGATCTGGAGGTTCACGAGGCCCTTCGAGTTCACCTGCGGGAGGATGGTGAGCACCTTGCCGGTGTCGCGGTACTGGATGGAGCTCACGACGGCGCCGAGCGTGCCGGTGAGCCCCGTCGACTGCGCGGTCCCGGTCTGGATCGGGATCGACTGGCCGACGAGGATGTGCGCCTCGCGGTTGTCGGCGGCGATGATGTGCGGCGCCGAGAGCATTTTCACGTGGCTCAGGTTGTTGAGCGCGTTGATGAAGAGGTTGAAATGCTCGCCGTCCGTGATGACCGCGAACGCGCCGCTCTCGGGCACCCGGACCGCGTTGCCGATGAGCCCGCCGGCGGGCAGGTTCTTCGCGAAACCGCCGAGGCCGTGGAAGATGTCTCCCGTGGGGAGCGACTTGAGCTCCCCCTGCGCGAGCGCGTAGCGGAGGCCGAACTGGAGGTCCTTGGTGAGATCGATCTCCGCGATGGTGATGTCGAGGATCACCTGGCGCGGCACGACGTCGATCTTCCGGAGCACGTCGAGGATGAGCTGGAAGTCCCGCTTGGTGGCGAGGATCACGAGCGAGTTCGTGACGTCGTCGGCGACGATCCGCACCTCCTGCTTGAAGATCGGCGGCGGTCCCGCCGGCTGCCCCGGGGCCGCGGGCGCCCCGGGACCGCCAGGGAGCGAGACGCCGCGCGCGCCGCCCGCGGCGCCGCCCACCGCGCCGGGGGCGCCGGCCGCGCCGCCGAGCGCGCCCCCGCGGCCCCCGCGGCCGCCGAGGCGCCCGCCGCCGCCCGCCATCCCGCCGAGCGCGCCGCCGGCCGCCTGCTGTCCGAACGCGCCGCCCGCCGCGCCGGCGCCGCCGATGCCGGCGCCGCCGATGCCGCCGCCCCCGGCGCCGCCGAAGGTGCCGCCGCGGCCGCGGCCACCGCCCAGGCGGCCTCCGGCGGTGCCGCCGGCCACGCCGCCCGCGCCGAAGAGGCCGACCCCCGCAGGCGGCGCACCCGGCGCCCGCCCGAGCCCGCCCGCGCCTCCGCCGCCGGGGCCGCCGCCGAAGAGCTCGTTCAGCACCTCGGCGAGATCCGCCGCCTTCGCGTTCTCGACGTTGTACACGAACGTCTGCCGCCCGGCGGACTGGTCGGGCGGGATGTCGAGCATGCGGAGCCAGCGCTCGAACTCGCCGAAGATCGTCTGGTCGACGGCGATCACGACGATCGAGTTGAGCCGCTGAAGCGGGATGACGAACGTGCCCCCCTCCCCCTCGCCCGTCGGCGTGACGCCGTACGGGGCGAGGAGCCCGAGCACCTCGTTCGAGAGCTCTTCGGGATCGCCGTACTGCACCTTGAAGACGCGCGCGTGGAGGTTCCTGAAGACGTTCACGTCGAAGGTCGCCGCGAGCTCGCGCAGGCGCGCGACGTTCGACTCGAGATCCGTCACCACGACCACGTTCGCGCGCGGGTACGAGAACACGTCGCCGCCCGGGGTCGCGAACTGCTGGAGGATCGTCACCATCTCGTCCGACGAGAGGTGCTTGAGCGCGATGATCTCGATCACGAAGTTGTCGTTCTCGTGGGCCTGCTTGCGGAGCGGCGCCGCGCGCGGGACGATCGCCCGCGTCCTCGCCTCGCCGACGGGGACGATCTGGTAGACGTCGCCGACCTTCACGGCGGCGATGCCGTTGTTGCGGAGAATCTGGTTGAAGAGCGGGAAGAGGTCGCTGCGCGCGATCTTGCCGGTCGTCCGGATCGTCACCTGGCCCTCGATGCGGGGGTCGATCGAGTAGCTGATGCCGAGGGCCGTCGCGAGGCTGTGGATCACCTCGCGGATGTCGGCGCGCTCGAAGTTGAGGACCATGGCCTCCTCTTCGCCGAGGGGCTGCTCGCCCTCGGGCGCGCCCTCCGACGGCGCCGCCTCGGCCGGCGCGGGGGCCGGCGCGGGCGGCGCCTGCGCGTAGACGACGTCGGCGAGCACGAGCGCGCCGGTCGTCGCGACCGTCAGCATCCATCGGCCCCTCACTGCACACCTCCTCTGTCGCCGTCCGGGATCCCCCCGGACGCCGGCCTGCGCCGTCCTAGTGCTGCTGCCGGCGACCCAGCCGGCCGCTCCCTTCCTTCTGCTTGAGCTGCTCGAGCTTCTGTCGCACGTCGACCGGCAGCTGCGGGTTCGGCGACGCCGGGTGCGGCGGCGTCGCCGCCGGAACCCCCGGCACGGGGATCGGCGCCGGCGGGGTCGGGACGGCGGGCTGCGGCGGCTTCACCGGGATCCCGGCGGCCGTCGACGCTCCCTGGATGCCCGCCGCCGGCGACGCGCTCGGCTGGCCGGTCGCCCCCGGCCGAGCCGGATGCGCGGGGCCGGGCTTCCCCTTGTCGAGCGTGAGCGGCATGACCACGACGTCGCCCGAGGGCGAGCTCAGCGTGAGTCCCGTCGGCTCGACGCTCTTCACGGTGTACCCCGATACCTGATCGCCGACCCGAAGGCGACGCTGCTGGTTGCCCTGCGCGCTGTCGGTGACGAACGCCTCTCGGTCGCGCCCGACGATGCGGACGCCGACGACCGTGAGCCCGGGCGGCGGCTGGGTGACGACGGGGACGTCGGCCTTCTTCGCCTCCTCCGCGGGCGGCGGCTGCCGGCTCGGGTCGAAGAGGTCCTTCTCGGCGATCGCCTTGACGAGCGCCGTCGGCTCCTGCTGCGCGGGGGCACCGCCCTTGCCGGCGCCCCCGCGGCGCCCGTGCTCGCGCGGCCCGGACGCCGAGGGCGGCGGCGGACGCGACGTCACCTCGATCGTCGGAAGCGAGCGCGCCCACGTGAGGACGATCTGCCATACGAGAACGACGACGACGAAGATCAGGATTGCATTCAGGATGAGCCAGCGTCGCATCATGGCACCGTGGCCGGCGCGGGGCGCGGCTGATCGGAGGGTGCGGGCGTGGCGCGAGGCGGCTCAAGAAGGCCCGTCGCCGCCGCGGGCGGCGGCGACGGGCGCGGGGTCGCGGTGTTCGGCGGCGCGGCCGGGGGCGGGGTCGGCGGCGGACCGCCGGCGGGCGGCGTGGGCGGCGGGACCGCCGGCGGCTGGATCTCCCCCTCGGGCGCGGGCTCGCCCTCGCCCGCCGCCGGCGGCGTCTCGCCTTCGGCGGGCGCGCCCTCGCCCTCGGCGGGCGCGGGCGGCTTCGCCGCCGCGAGCAGGTACCCGCTCACCTCGACCGTGCCGGAGAGCGTCCGCGGGCCCTTCCCGCCCGGCACCGCGCCGCGGCGGGTGATCTCGATGAACGGGATCGCGAGCTGCTGGTCGGGGGCGTACTCGAGGTCCTTCAGGAACTCCGCGAAGGGCTTGAGCTCTCCCGAGAGCGTCAGGCGGACGGACACCTTGCGGAACGGCTCGGTGACCTCGTCGCGCATCACCTGCGTGCTCTGCACCGTGATGCCCTTCTCGGTCGCGATCGCGTTCGCGCGTTCCTGAAGGCTCGCCGCGGCGAGCGTCGGGCTGTCGCCCGAGAGGAGCTTCGCCTTCTCGCGCTCGAGGCGCTTCTCGAGGTCGTTCCGCTCCCGCTCGAGCGACTCGAGGCGAGCGATGAAGCGCGCGTCCTGCTCGAGCCTGTCCTGGCCGTCGGCGATCTCCTGCGCGAGCCGCTGGCGAAACGCGACGACGGGCGCGACGACGAAGAAGTAGAGCGCGACGAGCCCCCACGCGACGAGACCCACCCGGACGAGGAGCTGCTCGCGCGGGGCGCGCGCGTTGTACCAGCGCCGGAGCGCCTCCCAGTACGGACGCCAGCTCACTTCTCGAGCTCCGCGACGAGCGAAAAGCGTTCCTTGTCGCCCGTCTTCGTCGTCGGCGAGGTGAAGTTCGCGTTCTTGAACCGCTTCGACTTCGTGAGCGCCGTGATCACGTCGGAGGCCTGCCGCGCATACCCGTCGAGCGTGAGCCGCTCGTTGCGGAGGTTGATCGAGGTCAGGTACGCGTCGGGAGGAACGATCTCCGACAGCTCCTTCAGGATGACGGTGACGCGCCGATCCTGGCCCGCGAGGAGGATCTCGAGCTGCTTGCGAAGATCGTCGATCTCGTTCTGGAGGTCGCGCGCCCGCTGCACCTGGGGCGCGTTCATCGCGAGCTCGGCCTGCACCTGACTTCGGAGGCGGTAGTCGACGACGATCGCGCTCACGCCCCAGACGACGAGGAGCAGGACGGTCGCGACGAAGAGCACGACCGTCGTCACCGACAGGCCCTCGTCGTACGCGCGCCCCTCCTCGGGGAGGAGGTTCACCGGGACGTGGCCCTCCCGGACCGCATCGAGCGCCGCGCCGAGCGCCGGGAGGAGCGCGGGCTCGCGCGAGTCGAAGAACTCGGGCGGCGCCTCGAGCCGGCCCGCCGCGAGCGTGAGCAGGTCGCCGTCCCCGAGCGCCGGGAGGGCGGGCCCGGCGCCGTTCGTGAGCTCCCAGCGGTAGAGCTGCACCTGCTCGGGCGCGAACGCGCCGTCCGCCAGCTGCCGCGCGACCGAGCGCGAGAGGTCGCCCGCGGCGCCGACCCGGCTCGCGGGGACGAGCTGGCTCCCGACGAGGCGCCCGCCGTCGAGGAGCGCCAGCTCGATGCCCTCCCCCGCGCCGAGCAGGAGCCCGAACGGGCCCTCGGCGCCGCCGCGGCAGAACGCGAGGTAGTCGGCGATCGCGGTCGAGGCGAGGACGATGCCGCGGGGGTGGACGAAGGCGTCCTCGAGCGCCTCGAGATACGCCTGGACGGTCGCACGCGGGATCGAGACGAGCAGGACCTCGAGGCGGTCGCCGCCGAGCGGCCGCACCGAGTAGTCGTAGTAGATCTGGTCGCGTGGGAGGGGAACGAGGTGCTCCATCTCGTACTCGAGCACCTGCGTCAGGTTCTCGCGCGCGGCCGCGGGCAGGACGACGCGGCTGAAGGCGACATCGGCGCGCGGGACGCAGAGATACGCGCGGCGGGTGTCGACCTTGTGCTCGCGCGCGAAGGTGAGGACGGCCTGCGCGAGCGCCTGGCGCCGCTCGCCCGAACGCGCGGCGGGCGGCAGCGGGAACGTCCGTGCGTGGCGGAGGGCCACCGTGAAGAGCTTCTTCTCGACGTGTGCGAGCGCCACCTCGTTCGGGGCGACGTAGATGCCGAGGCCGTCGAGGAAGTCGACGCGTCGCAGGCGCTGGGACAGCTCGCCGAGCGTCACGACGCGTCCCCGCCCGGAAGGCCGCCCTCCCACGGCGCCCGGTCGAGCCACCGGATGACCTTCGCGCCCTCCGCCTCCTCGGAGGAGAGGTCGGCCACCACCTGGACGCGCGAGAGGTTCGTGTCGAGCTTCGTGTCCGCGCGCGCGTCGATGGTGACGATCGCCGGCTCCTGGTCGACGAGGAGCGCGGCGAGCCGGGGGTCGATCGTCGTCGCCTGCGCCTGCACGAGGGCGAGGAACCCCTCGCCGGCCGCCTCGCGCTCCGCGAGGAGGTCCGTCACCGTCGCGGCGTCCACGTTCAGGATCACCTGGAGCACCGCCGGCGGCGCCGTGCGGACGTTCACGGTCGAGGCGCGGCTGTAGACCGTGAAGATGTCGCGGAGGCCGGGCACCCCGTCGTGCCCGTAGAAGAGCTCGGGCGTGATGCCCTTCACGAGCAGCAGCTCCTCCGGCGAGTCGAAGAAGCCGTTCTTCGCGGGGTACGGGTTCTTGAGACCGAGGTAGTACTCGTTCTCCGCCCCGTGGAGGTGCGTCACGTCGTCGACGTCGCGCCAGTCCTGGATCGCGTCGACGATCTCGGCGATCGAGTCGCTCGCCCGCTTGTCGAGGCCGGTCGTCGCGTTGAAGCCCTGATAGAGGCTCCGGACGACGTGCGTGAGGAGCGTCTCGTCCGCCTTGTTGAGCGCGATGCGCCCGCCCTCGTCCGTCAGCCGGACGGAGTAGCGCCGCCCGGCGAACTCGCCGTCGTGCCACTGGCCGTCCGCCGGGACGCGTGCGTCCTCGTCGTCGTCCTCGCGGTCGCGGCCGGGCCGCCGCTCGGCGTCGGCGTTCGTGACCGGCGTCGTGAGCAACTGATCGCGCGCCACCTGCGCCTCGTAGATGACGCGGTTCATGCCGGCGAGGGCGACGTAGTACCCGATCGTCTCCTCCTCGAAGTTGATCGCCGCCTGCCCGTCGTCGCGCATGTAGCGGGCGAAGTCGAGCGACAGCACGCCGAGGACCATGAAGATCCACATGACGAGGAGGAGTGCGATGCCGCGCTCGCCCGTCCGCTCGCGCGTCGTGCGGGCGCCCGTCACTTGCCCTCGTCCCCCGCGTCCGTGTCCACCTACTCGTCCTCCGGCCGCTCCGCGAGGCTCTCCTCGTCGACCTCGCCCATGTTGTCGCCGTAGTTCGTCGCCATGATCGGAATTTCCTGGTTCCACTGCCCGAGCTCGAGGCCGGGGAGCCCGTCGACGGTGATCCGGACCGCGGACGGCATCATCTCCTCCTCGTAGCCGTCCCAGCCGCTCACCCACGACGACTCCCCGAAGTCCTCGCCTTCGTTCCGGTAGTACAAGAAGTGCAGCGACTGGAAGTTGTCGAGGAGGACGGTGGGACGCTCCCCCGAGGTGTCGACCGCGTCGCGCCCGAGCGTATCCGGGGAGAAGAACGACGTCTCCGTCATGATCAGCCGCGGCGGATTGTCGACCACCTGGTAGACGACGCGCACGAGCCCGCCCCCGCCGTGAAGACCGCCCGCGGTGACGAACGCCATCGAGGTGGCGGTGCCGAGGAAGTACGGATACACGTCCAGGTCCTTGTTCCGGGCGGCATACGGCACGGTCGACTTGATCTGCCGGATGAGGACGTCGCTCGCGACGCGCAGCCGCTGCGCCGTCACGACCGCGACCTCCCCCCGCTCGATCGCGCGGATCGCGAGATGGAAGGCGGCGTAGCAGATCGCCGTCATCATCGCGAGCGCCGTCATGGCGAGGACGAGCTCGAGGAGCGTGAAGCCGGCTCGGTGCGCCCTACTCATTCTCGGGAGCCACCCGCAGGCTCTGGACGGTGTACGTCTTCGCGCCGCTCGCGTCCTGCCAGGTGACGTCGACCTGGAGGTACCGGAGCGCCACGTCGGAGGAGAAGTCGAGGTCGCGCGCGCCGCCCTCTTCGGGCGTCGCATGCCGCACGACGATGTGCGTCCGATAGCCCTCGGCCGACGGCCGGTCCTCGACGTGATCGCGGATGTCGGGCTGGAAGAGGAGCGCGTCCATGGTGCCCCGCGCAAGGAGCACGGCGCGGCTCTCGCGGCTCGCACGGTCCTGGAGCCGGAGGCTGCCGCTCACGATCTCGAGCACCGTGACCACGCCGATCCCGAGGATGGCGAGCGCGACCGCGACCTCGATCAGCGTGAACCCGAACGTCGAGCGCCGTCCGGTGGCACGCACGGCGCCCCTCATCCCGCCACGTCCGCGACCCGGACCGTGCTGATGAGCGGATCGAGATCGATCTCGATCCGGTTCTGCGTCCGGTCCCGCCGGTTCGCGACCACGACCTCGGCCCCGCTCGACGCCCCGTTTGGGAAGAAGAGGATCTGCACGACGCCGTCCTCGACCTGGTTGCCGCCGGTGATGCGCTCGATCAGCGCGCGGTCGGTCAGCACCGCCCACCGGCCCCAGGCCGTCGTGTGCAGGCTGTTCTTCGTCGCGTCGATGACCAGCTCCTGCGGCATGCCGCGCGAGACGGCCTCGCCGCGGCAGTAGTGCATCGTCGAGGCGATCTGCCGGGCCGCGCGTCGCACCTCGCGCGCCTCGATGCCGCTCTCGATCATCGGGATCACGAGGGCGGAGCCGATCGCGATGATGAGGAGCACCATCGTCATCTCGATCAGCGTGAAGCCGCGCGCGGCGCGATGGGGGCCCGACACGATCACCCTGCGTCGTTCTCCCAGCTCGCGATGTCGCGGCCGTCGCCGTCGCCGCCGGGCGCACCGTCCGCCCCGTACGACACGATGTCGTAGGGCCGCCCGCCCTGCCCGGGGCTCCGGTACTCGTAGGGGTGATGCCACGGATCGAGCGGGACCTGCTTCTTGAGATAGGGCCCGTCCCAGCGGTCGACGCCGAAGGGCCGCTGCACGAGCGCCGCGAGGCCCTCCTGCCCGGTCGGGTAGCGGCCGATGTCGAGGCGGAAGGCGTCGAGCGCGGTGCCGAAGAGCTCGATCTGCGCGCGCGCGGCACGCCGCTCCGCCTTCGCCTGCTGGCCCATGAAGCGCGGCACGACGAGCGCCATCAGGAGCGCGATGATGCTCATCACGATCATGAGCTCGATGAGGGTGAAGCCGGCCTGTCGTCGATTCTCTCGCATGATTGGGTGGCTCCTCTGGAACTCGGTCGGCCGGGAAGCGGCCAGGGCGACGAACACCACCATGAGTCCGGCACCGATGCCCGGCCAGGCGTCGAAGACGAACGGCACGATGTCCGCGCCCTCGCGGACGCCGCCCTTGGCACCGTCGCCGCCGAAGGAGACGATGTCCCGGAACCGCCCCTCGCCGCCGGGAGCTCGATACGCATACGGGTGATGCCACGGGTCGAGCGGGATGCTCTCGACGTACGGGCGGTCCCAGCCGTCGACGCCCTGCAGCCGCTGCACGAGCGCCTGGAGGCCCTCGCCCGTCGTCGGGTAGCGGCCGACGTCGGCGTGGAACGCATCGAGCGCGAGCGCGGCGCGCCGCTCCGCCTTGTGCCCGACGCTCATGAACCGCGCCACCGTGAGGAGAATCAGGAACACGGCCGCCTCGGCGATCGCCACCACGATCAGCGTCCGGCGGGCCGTTCGTCCAAGTGGGATGCTCACGTACGGGGTCACCTCGCTCCGACACCCGTCACATCGGGAGGTCGTTCACGCTGAAGATCGCCATCAGCATCGACACGACGATCACGCCGACGCCGAGGCCCATGACCAGGATGAGCGCCGGCTCGAGGAGACGTGTGAACTGCTGGATCTGGACGCGCACGTCGCGGTCGAAGTGGTCGGCGACGCGGAGGAGGAGCTCGTCGAGCTTCCCCGTCTCCTCGCCGACGGAGATCATCTGAATGGCGAGCGTCGGGAAGACGCCGGAGCGCGCGAGCGGGTCGGAGACGCCGGCCCCCTCGCGCACGCCGACCTCCACCTCGCCGAGCGAGCGCGCGATCACCTGGTTGCCGGCGATGTCCTTCACGACGCCGAGCGACTGGAGCATCGGGACGCCGCTCTTGAGGAGCGTGCCGAGCGTGCGGGAGATGCTCGCGACCTCCATCTTGCGCAGCACGGGCCCGACGAGCGGCAGGCGGAGCTTCAGCTGGTCCCACCGGTAGCGCCCCCGCGGGTTGTTCAGCATCGATCGGTACGCGATGAGCACGACCGCGAGCACGGGGATCGCGACCCACCAGTAGCCGCGCACCACGTCCGAGACTCCCATGACGAAGCGCGCCGGGAGCGGCATCGCGGTCTTGAGATCGGCGAAGAGCGCCGAGAACTTCGGCAGCACGAAGACGAGGAGGAAGAGCATGGAGGCGCCGAGCATGCCGGTCAGGACGAGCGGGTAGATCATCGCGCCCGTCACGTCGTCGCGCAGCTGCTGTCCGCGCTCGAGGTACTCGACGAGGCGCTGGAGGACGAGCTCGAGGAAGCCGCCGACCTCGCCCGCCCGGATCATGTTCACGTAGAGCGCCGGAAACGCCTTGTGCTGGCCGAGCGCCTCCGCGAGCGACTTGCCGCCCTGGACGGCGTGCAGCACCTCGGTGTGGATGCGCTTCAGCTCGGGGTTGTCGGCGAGCTCGGCGACCGTCGCGAGGCTCCGGTCGAGCGGGAGCCCGGACGAGACGAGCGCCGAGAGCTGCTGCGTGAGGACGAGGAGCTCGCGCTGCTTGATCCGCCGGCGCCCGAGCGCCGGGAGCGTCGGCAGCGCGAGGCGGGCGGGGCGCGCCCGCGCACCGTCCGCGGACGCCCCGATGTTGATCGGGATGAGCCCGCGATCGTGCAGCCGCGCGACGACCACGGGCACCTCGGCCGCCTCGATCGTCCCCTCCACGACCTTTCCCTGCGGATCAACCGCGCGGTACTGGAATTGCGCCAACCGAGTTCCCTCTGCCGCCCAGCCGCCACACCGCCGCTCGCAGGCTAAAGTGCGGAAAAATTGGTGCATTCATACGCGAGCAGGGATACCTTTTCAACTTCGCGGGCGAGCCGGGATCGACGCGCGCCGAGCCTTGGACGGCGCGGCGGACCGGTCGCTTCAACGCGCCGGCGGGATGCGCACCCGGCCGTCCATGTCGGACGGCACGTCGACGCCGAGCAGAGCGAGGATGGTCGGCGCGAGGTCGACGATGTCGAGGTCGTCGGTCGGCACGCCGGGACGATTCACGAAGAACAAGGCGTCTGCGTACGTGTGCATGCCGGTGAGCGCGCTCCGGCCGAAGACCTCGGTCCGCGCGAGCGCGCCCTTCGGGTCGTAGCCGTCGTTGAAGCCGAGGACGAGGTCGGGCGCGTTTTCGAGCTGCGGGCCGCGGTAGATCTCGTCGCGCGCGTAGACGCGCGGGACGGGACGGCCGCCCGCCGGCGCGTCCGGCGCGTCGTCGCGGAGCGCGAGGAGGCCTTCCCGCACGCGGGCGAGCAGCTCGTCCGCCTCCGCGGGCCCGACGCTGCCGAGCGGGAAGCGCCCGGCGCGATGCAGGTACACGCGGCCCGGGTCGAGGACGAAGACCTTGGTCGCCGGCGACACGTCGGCGAGCCCCTTCGGCTTCTCGGCGCCGAAGGCGAGGAGGCCCTCGGCGCGGAGCCACGCGTTCGGGTAGAACTCCCGGTGGATCAGGGTGTGGCCGTGGTCCGCGACGACGAAGAGCGGCGTCCCGGCGGGCACGGCGTCGACCAGCGCCCCGAGGACGTCGTCGAGCCGGCGATAGAAGTCGAGGAAGCGGGCGTGGTGCGGCGCGCCGGGGTCGACGTACTCCCTCCAGAAGTAGTGATGGAGCCGGTCGCATTCCGTGATGACGCCGATGAAGAGGTCCCAGGGCTCCTCGCGCAGGAGCTTCAGGTAGACGCGGCGGCGCGCCGCGAGCGTCGCCTCGAGATCCGCGAAGAAGGCGTCGGGACGCTGGTCCGCGTTCAGGTAGTCGACGTCGATCTTGTAGCGGTCGGCCTGGAGGCGCGGCAGCAGCTCCTTCGGATGGACCGCGCGCTCGAGGTTCACGGCGACGAAGCCCGAGACGAGGAGCCCCTCGAGCGGTCGCGCGGGATACGTGTTCGGCACGTTCATCACGATCGACCGCTTGCCCGCGCGTCCCGCGACGTCCCAGAGCGTGTCCGCGCGGACGTTCCCGAAGTTCGGGAAGAAGAGCGTCATGGTGCCCGGCTTCACGTCGGTGAAGCCGTAGACGCCGTGCTTGCCCGGGTTCCGCCCCGTCATGAAGGTCGTCCAGGAGACGCTCGAGATGACCGGGATCGACGAGCGCATCGGCGCGAGCGTCCCCGTCGTGAGGAGCCGGCCGAGGTGCGGCATGATGCCGCGCGCGACGAGGTCGCGGACGAGCGGGACGCCGACGCCGTCGAGCCCGATCACGGCCACTCGAGACGTCGCGGTTCGCTCGCCGCCGCCGCGGCGGAGCCGGTCGAGGAGGCCCAGGCTAGACCTCTTCCTGGGTCACGCGGACGACCTCGGCGACGGTCGTGATGCCCTCGCGCACCGCACGCCACCCGTCCTCGCGCAGCGTCCGCATGCCCTGCCGCACGGCCGCCTCGCGGATGATGTCGGCCGAGGAGCGCTTCAAGATCAGCTGCCGGATCTGGTCGGTCACCGGGAGGTACTCGAAGATCCCCGAGCGCCCGCGGTAGCCGGTGTTCCCGCAGTCCTCGCAGCCCCGGCCCTCGATCGGGGCGAGGCCGCCGTCGTTCCCGCCCGATATCTGGCGCACCGCCTCGAGCCCGATGTCGGCCGGCTCGCCGCACTTCTTGCAGATCTTCCGCACGAGCCGCTGCGCGAGCACGCCGAGGAGCGACGACGCGAGGAGGTAGTCCTCGACGCCCATCTCCAGGAGACGGGACACGGCGCCGGCGGCGTCGTTCGTGTGGAGCGTCGAGAAGACGAGGTGGCCCGTGAGCGCCGCCTGGATCGCGATCTCCGCCGTCTCGAAGTCGCGGATCTCGCCGACCATGATCACGTCGGGGTCCTGGCGGACGATCGAGCGGAGCCCGTTCGCGAAGGTGAGACCGATCTGCGGCTTCACGTGGATCTGATTCACCCCGAAGAGCTGGTATTCGACCGGATCCTCGATCGTGATGATCTTCTTGTCGGGCGAGTTGATCTTGTCGAGCGCGCCGTAGAGCGTCGTCGTCTTCCCGCTGCCGGTCGGGCCCGTGACGAGGATCATGCCGTAGGGCTTCTGGATGACCTTGTCGAACTGCTCGAGCGTGTCGGCGGGGAAGCCGAGGCTGTTCAGCGTGACGACGATGCTCGAACGGTCGAGGATGCGGAGCACGACGCTCTCGCCGTAGAGCGTCGGGAGCGTCGAGACGCGGAGGTCGATCTCCTTTCCCATGAGCCGGAGCTTGATGCGGCCGTCCTGCGGCAAGCGGCGCTCGGCGATGTTGAGCTTCGCCATGATCTTGATGCGCGACACGATCGCGGCCTGGAGCCGCCGTGCCGGCGCCTCGACGTCGTGCAGCACGCCGTCGATCCGGTAGCGGACCTTGAGCTCCTTCTCGTACGGCTCGATGTGGATGTCGGACGCGCGCTGCTCGACGGCGCGACCGATGAGCAGGTTCACGAACCGGATGACCGGCGCCTCCGACGCGAGGTCGCGGAGGTGGTTCACGTCCTCCTCGTCGTCGGAGAGGAACTCGAGCTCCCCGCCCTCATCCGCGCCGTCGGCCGCGTCGGCGGGCTTGCCGTTGCCGTACGCGGTCTCGAGGCCCTCGAGGATGTCGCGCTCGCGGGCGAGCCGCGGCTCGATCTGGAGCCCGGTGGCGACCTGGAGGCTCTGGATCGTGTAGAAGTCGGCCGGATCGGCCATCGCCACGGTGAGCGTTCCGTTCGTCTGGGCGAGCGGGATCACCTTCGCGTGCTTCAGGTACTTGAGGTTCAGGCTCCCGAGCGGCACGGGCTCCGCCGGGAAGTCGCGGCGCTGGACGACGCCGACGCCGTGGTACCGCGCGAGCAGCGGCTGGAGGTCCTCCTCGGAGATGAAGCCGAGGTCGAGGAGGAGCCGCTCGATCGGCTCGCCGCGCTCCTGCTGGAGCCGCTTGATCTTGCGCAGATCGTCCGCGCTGACGCGGCCATCCTCGAGCAGGATCTGCTCGAGCGTCTGGTGCTGGAGCTCCATCCGCAGCGATCGAGCATACCCGCGCCCTCCGAGGCCATCAAGCACGGGTCCCCCGCACGATCGGCCTTCATGGCTGCTTCAATGCACGGCGGCCCGCGAGGGCGAGCCCGAAAAAGTCGGCGGGACGGGCGAAGAGCCCTCGCGGCGCTACGCGCCCGCACCGCGCGCCCGCCAGTCGTCGAGGAGCGCGCCGAGCGTGTCCTCGAGCGGCGTCGTCGCGCGCCAGCCGGTGTCGCGCGCGATCTTCGCCGGGTCGCCGACGAAACGGGGGACGTCCTGCGGGCGGCGGAGCGCCGGGTCGCTCCGGATCGGAACCGGGATGCGTGCGTGCGTGCGGAGGACCGCGATCACCTCGCTCACGCTCGTCCCCTCGCCGCGGCAGACGTTGTACGCCTCGCCGGTCCGCCCGTGCGCGAGGAGCGCGACGTACGCCGCCGCGACGTCGCGGACGTCCAGGAAGTCGCGGACGGCGTCGACGTTCCCGACCCGGACGGCGCGCGCGCCGCCCGCCTCCGCAAAGGCGATCTGGCGCGCGATCGCGCTGCACACGAAGGCGGCCTCCTGGCCGGGCCCGGTGTGGTTGAACGGGCGCGCACGCACGACGTCGAGCCCGTACGCCCGGCCCCACTGCGCGGCCGCGAGGTCCGCGGCGGCCTTGGTCGCATCGTAGACCGAGAGCGGGCGGAGCGGCGCGTCCTCGCCGACCGGCGCCCCCGGCGGGTCGAGCAGGCCGTAGACGTGCCCCGACGTGACGGCGAGGAGGCGTGCGCGGGGCGCGTGCGCGCGCACGGCGCCGAGCACCGCGAGCATCGTCCCGAGGTTGCCGCGATACGCCTCGGCGACGTCGTTCTCGGCCGCTGCGGGCGACGAGAAGCCCGCGAGGTGCACGACGGCGTCCGGCGCGACGGCGGCGACCACGCGCGCGGTCGCGGCGCCGTCGATCAGGTCGACCGTATGGAGGACGACCTCGGGCCCGAGCGCCGCGCGCCGGATCGGGGCCGGCGGCCGGCGGACCGTCCCGTGCACCTCGTGGCCGGCCGCGAGGAGCGCCGCGACGGTGGGCGGACCGACGAACCCGCCGACGCCGGTCACGAGGACGCGCACGAGGAGCCTAGCTCCCCATGCGTTCGAGGTCCGCGCGCACCATCATCTCCACGAGCTCGGCGAAGCCGACGCGGGGCGCCCAGCCGAGGACCCGCCGCGCCTTCGACGCGTCACCGATCAGGCGGTCGACCTCGGCGGGCCGGAGAAGCGCGGGGTCCTCGCGCACGTATGCCCGCCAGTCGAGGCCGACGACGCCGAACGCGATCTCGACGAGCTCCTGCACGCTGTGCGACTCGCCCGTCGCGATCACGAAGTCGTCGGCCGTCGGCTGCTGGAGCATGCGCCACATGGCCTCGACGTAGTCGCCCGCGAACCCCCAGTCCCGGCGGGCGGAGAGGTTGCCGAGGTGGAGCTCCGTCGCCCGCCCCTTCGCGATCCGTGCGACGCCGTCGCTCACTTTGCGCGTGACGAACTCGCGGCCGCGCCGCGGGCTCTCGTGGTTGAAGCAGATGCCGGAGCACGCGAAGAGCCCGTAGCTCTCCCGGTAGTTGACGGTGATGAAGTGGCCGTACACCTTCGCGACGCCGTAGGGGCTCCGGGGGTGGAACGGCGTCGTCTCCCGCTGCGGCGTCTCGCGCACCTTGCCGAACATCTCGCTCGAGCTCGCCTGGTAGAAGCGCGCCTCGGGCGCGACGAGCCGGATCGCCTCGAGGAGCCGCGCGACGCCGACGGCGTCGAACTCCGCGGTGAGCATCGGCTGCGCCCACGAGGTGGGCACGAAGGACTGCGCGGCGAGGTTGTAGATCTCGTCCGGCCGGACCTCGCGGAGGAGCCCGATCAGCGAGAGCTGGTCGAGGAGGTCGGCCTGCCTGAGCTCGAGGCGGTCGCGGATGGCGGCGATCCGCTCGAAGTTCTCGGTGCTCGCGCGCCGGACCATGCCGACGACGCGGTAGCCGAGCCCGAGGAGCAGCTCCGCGAGGTACGAGCCGTCCTGCCCGGTGATGCCCGTGATGAGAGCCGTCTTTCGCGCTCCACCCATCTATTTCACTTCACCCGCCCATAGCGGTCCTCGAGCCGGACGACGTCGTCCAGCTCGGGGGTCGAGACCTCGAGCACGTCCGTGTTCTCGACGGCCGTCATCCGATGCCGCGTCCCGGGCGGGAGGTGCCAGCCGTCCCCCGGACCGAGCCGCACCGTGCGCCGCTCGTCGTCCGTCCCGCCCACCTCGAGCTCGAGCACGCCGGCGAGCACGCGGATCGTCTCGTCCTTCACGCGATGGTACTGGAGGCTCAACGACTCGCCCGCGCGCACGTGGAGGATCTTCCCGACGTAGCGCGCCGTGTGCGCCCAGACGACCTCGTGGCCCCACGGCTTCGGCACGTGCTCGGGCCGCGTCGGCCCGCTCGCGTCGTCCCTCATCCGCCGCGCCCCGGACGCGCGGGCGCCGCGGTGCTCGCCGCGAGCCGCGCCCCGTACATGCGGTCGTAGTAGTCGCGATACGCGCCCGACTTGACCGCCTCCCACCACGCCCGGTGCTCGCGATACCACGCGATCGTCGCCGCGAGGCCCGCGTCGAAATCGTGCCGGGGCCGCCAGCCCGTCGCGCGCAGCTTCGTCGAGTCGAGGGCGTAGCGGCGGTCGTGGCCCGGCCGGTCGGCGACGTAGCGGACGAGGCTCGCCGGCTGCCCGAGCTGCGCGAGGATCAGGTCGGTGACCGTCCGGTTGGGGACCTCGTTCTCCGCGCTCACGTTGAACACCTCACCACCCCCGACCTCCAGCCCGAGCACGTGCCACAGGGCCGCGCAGTGGTCGTGGACGTATATCCAATCCCGCACGTTCATGCCATCCCCGTAGAGCGGCAGCGGGACGCCGTCGAGGGCGTTGGTGACGAAGAGCGGGATCAACTTCTCCGGGAACTGCCACGGGCCGTAGTTGTTCGAGCAGCGCGTGATGACCGCCGGCACGCCGTACGTCGTCGCGTGGGCCTGCACGAACCCGTCCGCCGCCGCCTTGCTGGCGGCGTACGGGCTCGACGGGCGCGTCGGCGACGCCTCGGTCGCGCGGCCGCGGTCGACGCTGCCGTACACCTCGTCCGTCGACACGTGGAGGAAGCGGCGGAAGCCGGGGCGGTCGCGGACGGCGTCGAGGAGGGCGAGCGTGCCGAGGACGTTCGTGCGCACGAACGGCGCGTGGTCGACGATGCTGCGGTCGACGTGGGACTCGGCCGCGAAGTTGACGACGGTGTCCACGGACTCCTCGGCGACGAGCCGCGCCATCGCCTCGCGGTCGGCGATGTCGGCGCGGCAGAAGCGGAAGCGCGGATCGCTCTCGAGGTCGCGCAGGTTCGCGTAGTTGCCGGCGTACGTGAGGAGGTCGACGGCGACGAGCCGCTCGAGGCTCCTGCGGTCGGCCGTGCCGGCGAGCGCCTGTCGGACGAAGTTCGTGCCGATGAACCCGGCCGCGCCGGTGACGAGGAGGCGCATCGCTAGCGGTTCTTCGTTCGCCAGTCGAAGCCGATCTTCGGGTCGTCGAACGGCATGCGGTACTCGTCCGGATCGGCCGGGTCGTAGTGCTCGGTCGTGTGGTAGAGCAGCGACGCGGGCGCCGTGCCGAGAACCCGGTACCCGTGCGCGACCCCGGGCGGGACCGCGACGACGACCGGGTGGCGCTCGCCCATGTAGAGGACCTGCGTCTCCCCGCGCGTCGGCGACGTCTCGCGGAGGTCGTAGAGAACGGCCTGCGCCATCCCGGCGACGAAGCACCAGACGTCCCACTGCCGCTTGTGCCAGTGGAACGCCTTGATGACCCCGGGGTACGCGACCGTGAGCGTCGTCTGCTTCACCTCCTTGAAGACGGGCTCGTCGTCGCGGACGATCTCCATGAGCCATCCCCGGTCGTCCGCGTGGACGACGAGCCGTTTCACCACGACGCCGTCGATCATGACCTTCCTCGTGCGGCCCCCGGCCGTCCCGCCGTCCTCGTCCCCGCGGCCGGCTCGCCCGCCTCGAGGACGCGGGTGGCCGGACCGTCGCTGCGGTTCGCGCCCCGCTCTACCACGAGGTTCCCCGCCCGGTGAAGGGACTCGAACGTGCCCGCATCCGTCCACCAGCCGTCGAGGACCTCGCACTCGAGCTCGCCGCGGCGCAGGTACCAGTTGTTCACGTCGGTGATCTCGAGCTCGTGCCGCGCCGAGGGCTCGAGCGTCCGGATCACGTCGAAGACCCGCGCGTCGTACATGTAGATGCCGGTCACCGCGTACCGGCTCTTCGGCTTCTTCGGCTTCTCCTCGATGCCGACGATCCGGCCGCCGCGGATCTCCGCGACGCCGAAGCGCTCGGCGTCCGGGACCTCCTTCAGGATGATGCGCGCCCCCGCCGGCTGGGCACGGAAGCGTCCGATCGCCGGCGCGAGCGAGGCCTCGATCAGGTTGTCGCCGAGGATCACGCAGAGCTTCTCCCCCTCCGCGAAATGCTCGGCGAGCGCGAGCGCGGCGGCGATCCCGCCCTCGCCCTCCTGATACGTGTAGTTGAGCTGCCGGAGCCCGAACTCGCGTCCGTCGCCGAGGAGCCGCAGGAAGTCCCCCGCGTGCGGGCCGCCCGTCACGAGCAGGACCTCGGAGATGCCCGCCCGCATGAGCGCCGTGAGCGGGTAGTAGATCATCGGCCGGTCGTAGACCGGGAGCAGGTGCTTGTTGGTGATGCGGGTGAGCGGCAGGAGCCGCGTGCCGAGCCCGCCCGCGAGCACGACGCCCTTCATCTAGTAGAACCCTCCCCCCGAGATGCCGCCGACGCGGCCGCGGATGCCGGGCAGGCCCGAGACGCCCGGCAGGAAGCGATCGGGGTACGGCGCTTGGCCGACCGAGCCGAGCCCGACCAGGGTGAGCTGAACCCGGAAGTTCGCCGACTCCTTCGGACTGATCGTGTCGACGACGCCGGCTTCGAGGATCCAGCAGTTGCACGGCGAGATGATGCGCAGCACGTAGTCGCGCTCGTTGAAGTGCGGGCCGAGCGGCGGCTTCGGCGGCTGCGGCGTCTCGTTCAGCGTGTAGCGCGCGACGAACGCGAAGCCCACGTACTGCGAGAGGCGCAGGTAGATCGCGCCGTCGATGTAGTTGAGACCACCCGTGTGGAGGATGCGCGACTCCGGCGAGTTCGGGTGGATCTCCCGGTCGACGTTCTCGGGGATGAAGTGATAGCCGAGGCTCAGGCTCGTCGGCGCCTGGTACGTCCGGAGCGTGCTCGTCGGCGGCCGCCACGGCTCGCTCAGCTGGAGGCCCGCGTTGATCGCCCGCACGCTCTGATCTTCGACGCTGAAGGTCGTGTCGTATCCGAGCCCGATGCCCGGGACGGGCGTCAGCCGGAGGAGGAGATCCGTGTCGCTCAGGTGGCTCGTCCCCGCGAGCTCGCGCGTCACGTCGTAGCCCTGGAGGATGCTCGCCCGGAAGAGCTCGCGCGGCGGCGAGACGAGCGCCGGGGGCCGGCGCTTCGGCGACTCCTTCGGCGACTCCACCTCCTCCCCCGCCGCGCGCCGCCGCGCGACGTCCTCCTCGGGCGTCGCGCCGCGGCCGAAGAGCCGGGTGGTGATGCCGGCGGAGAAGAAGTTCCGCCGGTTGATCGCGTCGCGCTCGTCGAAGAGGAAGCCCTCGCTGAAGAGCGTCGCGTTGCAGTTGACGCCCTGGATCTGCCCGGGGAGGCTCGAGCACACCGGCAGCGCACGCGTGAACGTCGGCCGCCCGACCTGTGGGACGTAGAGGTACTGCACCTCGGGCTCGACCGTGTGCTTCAGCTTCTCGAGGCCGAGGTGGCGGAAGTCGAACACGCGCTCGAACTCCGTGCCGAGCTGGGCGCGCACGAGCCCGATCTCGCGCGTCCGGTCCCTGTCGAGGCGCGGCAGCTCGGGCGCGCGGCGGAAGCCCTGCGCCACCGGCACTCCGGGGTCGGGCGCGACGAGCGCGATCTGCTGGTCGTCCGTCAGGTGGTACACGGTCTCCCGCACCTGCCCCGTGAGCGAGCCGGAGACGATGCGGCCCAGGTGGAGCGGCAGGAACAGCTCGGGGGCGAGCTCCCCGCGGAAGCCCTTGTAGCCCGTGTCGCGGTGGTAGTGGACTGCCTCGCCGAACACCCGCCCGACGAGCCAATCGCCGAAGAGCGCCTTCGACTGCTGCGCCTCGAGCCGCGGCAGGCGCTGGAAGGTGAACTCCTGCGGGTCGATCAGGTCCTGATGGTAGACGCCCTCGAGCCACAGCTGTCCGTTCGGTCCGAGCTTGCGGTAGAGGCCGGTCTCGGAGGTGGTGTAGCGGAGGCTTCGGATCGCGAAGTCGTGCGGGACGTCCATGGGGAACCCGTTGATCTCGCGCAGGAACTGGTTGTCGCTCACCGCGAGGAAGTCGAGGTAGAAGCGGCTGTTCCAGAGAAACGGCTGATTGTGCCCGCCAATCAGCGCGAAGCGGTCCGTCCCGACGCCCGGCGGCGGGACGGAGGCCGTCCGGTTCTCCTCGTTGTAGTAGGCGGCGCTGAAGAAGCCGCGGCTCCGTCGCGACAAGGCGTAGCGGAACTCGCCCACGAAGCCGATGCGTGCCTTCGTCTCGACGTCGAGGGCGAGGGTGGCGTCGGCGCTCTTGTTGATCGCCCAGTAGAGCGGCTGGAAGAGCTGATAGCCGCGCGTCGCCGACTGCCCGACGCGCGGGAAGAGCAGCCCGCTCTGCCGGTTGTTGTTCGCGGGGAAGACGAAGAAGGGAAGCCAGAGGACGGGGACGTCCTTCACGCGGAACGTCATGCCCTTCATGATCCCGCGGCCCTCCCGGTCGACGTCGGTGTGGGCGCCGGCGATGCTCCACGAGGGCTTCTCGATCCCGCCGCAGTTGCAGGTCGTGAAGACGCCCTGGTCCACGCGGTAGATCGGCCCGCCCAGCTTGTCGACTCGCCCGCCGCGCAGCGTGTAGCCGCTCGGCTGGAGGCTCGCCGTCGTGTCTTCGATCCAGCCGGATTCGTCGTCCATGTTGAGGTGCGCGAAGTCGCCCGTCACGGTCGCCTGCGGGTCCGTGAGGACGACGTGGCCGCGCGCCTCGGCGATGCCGTTCGTCCGGTCGTAGACGACCTCGTCGGCCGTGAGCACGGTGTCGCCCCGCGTGAGCGTGACGCCGCCGCGCGCCGTGAGCGTGTTCGACTGCTGGTCGTACGACAGCGACTCGGCGTCGACCGCCACCTCGGGCTCGCCAACCACCTTCGGGCGGACGACCCGCGGACGCCCGGGGCGCCCCGGCAGGGCGCGGACGGTCGCGGCGCGCGTGCGGCTGCGGAGATCGATCCGCACCTCGCCGATCGCCGACGGCCGCGCGACCGTGTACATGACGGGTTGGCGCACGAAGACGGTCGCGGTCGTGCCCCCCGGCTCCGGGAAAAGGCGGACGGCGCTCACGACCGGATCGTCGACCTCGATCGACGCGGGCCGCGGAATCGTGTAGCCGCGGAGGAAGAGCGTCATCTCGCCCGTGAACGTCTCGCCCGTGCTCGCGGGCCCGGTCCGCTTCGTCGTAGGCTTCGCCCCGGTCGTACGGTCCTCGATCTCGACGTCGGGACTCGCGCGGAGCGTGACCGTCGTGCCCGTCGCCGGCCCGGGGGCGCCGGAGAGCACGCGCACCTCGGCCCATTCCGCGGCGCCGAGCTCGTGACCGAACGCGAGAACGAGGGCGAGGACGAGACCCGCCACCCATCCACCGGCCCTCATGTCCGCGTCCCTGTAGCACCCGGCTCCCGGGGCTGCCAGGGCTCGAACAGCGCGCGCGGCCCGCCGGCGAGCGCCGCGTACGCCTCACCGACGAGAAAGAGGGAGCCGGCGACGAGCACCGCGCCGTCGGCGCCCGCGAGGGCACGCGCGCGTTCGACGGCCGCCCGGGGGTCCTCGACGGCCTCGACCGGCAGCCGCGCACGGAACGCGTCGACGAGGGCGGCCGTCGGCAGGCCGCGCCGCCCGACGCGCGTCACGATCGCGCACGCGACGCGCTCGAGGAGCGGCTCGAGGATCGCCCGCCATGCCTTGTCCGCCATCACGGCGAAGACGAGGACGACGCGCCGATTCCCGACGACGGCGCGGAGCTCGCGCGCGAGCGTCGCGGCGCCCTCGGGGTTGTGCGCGCCGTCGAGGACCATCCGCGGCGCCTCGGCGACGACGGCGAGGCGGCCCGGCCATCGGACGCCGGCGAGCCCTGCCCGCACGGCGTCCGGCGCACACGGGAAGCGCTGCGTGACACGGGCGAGAACGGTGAGCGCGACGGCCGCGTTGTCGCGCTGGAATCGCCCCGGGAGCCCGAGCGCGAGCCCGTCCCAGACGAGGCCGCCCCGGCGGAAGACGAGCGTCCCGTCGGGCGTCTCCTCGAGAGGGACCGCCGCCTCGCACGGCGCCCCGACGCGCGCCGCGTGCCCGGCGACGACGGCTTCGGCCTCGGGCGGGAGCCGCCCCATGACGACCGGGACGCCGGGCTTCACGATCCCGGCCTTCTCCGCCGCGATCGACGCGAGGTCGTGCCCCAGGTACTCCTCGTGGTCGCGCGCGATCGAGGTGATCGCGGTCGCGATCGGCTCGACGACGTTCGTCGCATCGAGCCGGCCGCCGAGCCCGACCTCGATCACCCCGACGTCGATCCCGACGCGCCGGAACCACTCGAAGGCGAGGAGCGTCGCGAATTCGAAGTGCGTCAGCTCGACGCCGAGCGCCTCGAGATCGCGCCGCAGCTCGGCGACGAGGGCCACGACCGTCTCGCGCGGGATCGTCCGCCCGTCGATCCGGATCCGCTCGGTGAAGTCGACGAGGTGGGGCGAGGTGTAGAGACCCGTCCGCCAGCCGGCCGCGCGGAGCACGGCCTCGAGCATCGCGGCCGTGGACCCCTTTCCGTTCGTGCCGGCGACGTGGAGCGCGGGCCACGCCCGCTCCGGATGGCCGAGATGGCCGAGGACGGCGCGGATGCGCTCCAAACGGAGGTCCCAGCCCGTCCGCACCTCGAGCGCGTAGAGATAGGCGAGCGTCTCCTCGTACGCGCCCACGGCCGCTCCCCGGCAATCACGCGCCGTCGCGCGCGGCCACGGCGCCGCGGAGGCGCGCGACCAGGTCGGCGACCCGCGAGGGCGCGTCGCGAGGGCCCGCCGTCTCGACGAGCCGCGCGAGCGCGCTCCCGACGATCACGGCGTCGGCGAACCCGGCGATCCACGCGGCCTGCTCGGGCTGGCTCACGCCGAACCCGACGCCGACGGGCAGGTCGGTGAGCCCGCGCACCCGAGCAACCCGCGCGGGCAGCTCCGGCGGCAGCGCTGCGCGCACGCCCGTCGTCCCGAGCAAGGACACGAAGTAGAGGAAGCCGCTCGCGGCGCGCGCGATCGTCCGGATGCGAGCGGGCGGCGTCGTCGGCGCGAGGGTCGCGATCAGGTCGAGCCCGTGAGCGCCGGCGGCCTCGCGCAGGTCGGCGCCTTCCTCCGGCGGCAGGTCGACGCAGAGGAACGCGTCGGCGCCCGCGGCTGCGGCGTCGCGCGCGATCGCGTCGACGCCGTAGCGGAAGAACGGGTTGTAGTACCCGAAGAGCACGAAGGGCGGGTCCGGGTACTCCCGCCGCAGCTCGCCGACGAGCTCGAGCACTCGCGGCAGGGTCGTGCCGGCCGCGAGCGCACGGCTCGCGGCGCGCTGGAGGACGGGCCCGTCGGCCATCGGGTCGGAGAACGGGACGCCGAGCTCGATCGCGTCGGCCCCCTCTGCGAGCGCCGCGCGCACGAGGTCGCGGGTCGTCGCCAGGTCCGGATCGCCGACCGTGAAGAACGGGATGAGCGCCGCGTCGCGCCGCGCCCGCCGCCGCGCGAACATGTCCGCGATCCGCGTCGTCATGCGAGCGCCACGCCGAGGTGCTGCGCAACCGTGCCCATGTCCTTGTCCCCACGACCGGAGAGGTTGACCAGGAGGATCTTCCGGCGATCGAGGCGCGGCGCGAGCCGGATCGCGTGTGCGACGGCGTGGGCGCTCTCGAGCGCGGGGATGATGCCTTCCGTCGACGTGAGCATGCGAAGCGCCTCGACGGCCTCGTCGTCGGTCACGCTCACGTACGTCGCACGGCCGGTGTCCTTCAGATACGCGTGCTCGGGGCCGACCCCGGGATAGTCGAGGCCGGCGGAGATCGAGTGCGCGTTGCGGATCTGCCCCGTCTCGTCCTGGAGGAGGTACGTTTTGTTGCCGTGCAGGACGCCGACCTTCCCCGCCCCGAGCGACGCCGCGTGCTCGCCGGTCTCGATTCCGCGCCCCGCGGCCTCGACGCCGACCAGCTCGACGCGCGCGTCGCCGCGGAACGCGTGGAAGAGCCCCATCGCGTTGCTGCCGCCGCCGACGCACGCGATGCACACGTCGGGGAGGCGGCCGCACTCCGTCAGGAGCTGCCGGCGCGCCTCCCGCCCGATCACCGCCTGGAAGTCGCGGACCATCATCGGGTACGGATGCGGGCCGGCCACCGTCCCGATGACGTAGAAGGTGTCCTCGACCGTCGCGATCCAGTCGCGCAGCGTCTCGTTCATCGCGTCCTTGAGCGTCCGGCTGCCGGACTCGACGACGTGCACCTCGGCGCCGAGGAGCTTCATGCGGAAGACGTTGAGGCTCTGGCGCCGCACGTCCTCCGCACCCATGAAGATCTCGCAGCGCATTCCGAAGAGGGCCGCGACCGTCGCCGTCGCGACGCCGTGCTGGCCGGCACCCGTCTCCGCGATGAGGCGCGTCTTTCCGAGCCGGCGGGCGACGAGCGCCTGACCGATCGTGTTGTTGATCTTGTGCGCACCGGTGTGGAGCAGGTCCTCCCGCTTCAGGTAGATGCGCGCGCCGCCCAGCCGGCGCGTCAGGTGCTCCGCGAAGTAGCAGAGCGTCGGACGCCCGGCGTAGCGGCGGAGCCACCGGTCGAGCTCCGCGCGAAACCCGCGGGTCGCCCGGAGCCGTACGTACGCCCGCTCGAGCTCGAGGAGGGCCGGCATGAGCGTCTCCGAGACGTAGCGGCCCCCGTAGATGCCGTAGTGGCCGGCGGCGTCAGGCAGCTTTGGCGCGGCGGATGAACTCTTCGACCTTCGCATGATCCTTCCGTCCGGGACGGTGCTCCACCCCGGAAGCCACGTCGACGGCGTACGGTCGCAGCCGGCGCACGACCTCGGCCACGGTTTCGGGCGTGAGCCCGCCCGCGACGAAGAGCCGCGCCGCCGGCACGCCGGCCGCGAGCGCGGGGTCGAACGCGACGCCGGCGCCGCCCGGGACGTCGGGCCGCCAGCCGTCGAGCATCAGGTAGTCGGTGTCGTACCGGGCGGCCGCGGCACCGACGTCCGTTCCCGGACGCACGCGGAGCGCCTTGATCGTGCGCCACGGCCATCCACGGCAGTAGTCCGGGTCCTCCTCGCCGTGGAACTGCACCGCGGCGAGCCCGACCGCGGCGGCCGTCTCCTCGACCGTCGCCCGCGGCGCGTCGACGAAGACGCCCACGAGGGTCGCGCCGGGGACGGCGTCGGCGATCGCGCGCGCGGTGTCGAGGTCGAGCGCCCGCGGCGTGCCGGGGACGAAGTTGAGCCCGAGGAGGTCGGCACCGGCGGCCGCCGCGGCGCGCGCGTCGGCGACGGAGCAGATGCCGCAGATCTTCACCTTCACCGGCACGCGAGCCACGCCCGGAGCGCCGCGCCGGGATCCGGCGCGTCCATGAACGCCTCGCCGACGAGAACCGCGCGGGCGCCCGCCGCCGCCATGCGGCGGAGGTCGGCCGACGAGCGCATCCCGCTCTCCGCCACCAGGAGCGCGCCGGGGGGCGCCTGCGGGGCGAGGCGCTCGAACGTCTCGAGGGAGACGGTGAAGGTCGCGAGATCGCGGTTGTTGACGCCGACCAGGGCCGCGCCCGCGTCGGCCGCCCACGCGAGCTCCGCCTCGGTGTGCACCTCGACGAGCACGTCCAGCCCGGCGTCCGCCGCGGCGGCGAGGAGCTCGCGTCCGAGCGCCGTCGGCACGGCCGCCACGATCAGGAGGACCGCGTCCGCGCCCCACGCGCGCGCTTCCGCCACCTGGTACGGATCGACCACGAAGTCCTTGCGGAGACACGGGAGTCCGGACGCCTCGCGCGCCGCGGCGAGGTCGGCGAGCGATCCGCGGAAGAAGCGCTCGTCCGTCAGGACGGAGAGCGCCGCGGCGCCGGCGGCGGCGTAGGCGCGGGCGAACGCCGCGGGGTCGTAGGCCGCGCGGATGAGCCCACGCGAGGGCGACGCCCGCTTCATCTCGGCGATCACGGCCGGCGCCGCCGCCGCCCCGAGCGCCGCCCGGAAGCCCCGCCGGGGGGCGCTCCAGAGCGGGCGGTCACGGAGCGTCGCGAGGGGCTGCGCGCGCTTGGCCGCCGCCACCTCCTCGCGCTTGTGCGCGACGATCTCGTCGAGGATCACGACGCTCTCCCGGCGGCGGGCGGCCCCGCGTGGGTGCTCGTGAACTCGACGAGCGCCGCGAGGAGGCGCGCCGCCGCCCCCCCGTCGATGGCGGCCGCGGCGCGCGCGGCGCCGGCGCGGAGATCGTCGACCGCGCCGGCGACGAGCAGCGCGGCCGCGGCGTTCAGGCAGACGATGTCCCGCGCCGGCCCCCGCTCCCCGGCGAGCACGGCGCGGAGCTGCGCCGCGGCGTCGGTGAGGGACCGGACGCGCACCGCCGCCGTGCGGCCACCGGCGAGACCCGCGTCGGCCGCGCTGACGGTCCGCGCCGTCACCCGCCCGCCCACGATCTCCGCGACCGCCGTCTCGCCGTCGAGCCCGATCTCGTCGAGCCCGCCGGGTCCCGACACGACCCACGCGCGCTCCGTCCCGAGCGCCGCGAGCGTCTCCGCGAGGGGCCGGAGCCAGCGCCGGTCGAAGACGCCGATCACCTGGCGCCGGACGCGCGCGGGGTTGGTGAGCGGGCCGAGCAGGTTGAAGAACGTCCGGATGCCGAGCTCACGCCGCGGCGCCGCGGCGTGACGGAGCGCCGGCTGGAGCGCCGGCGCGAACAGGAACGCGAACCCGACCGTGTTGAGACACGCCCCCAGCGCCGCGGGCGGCAGCACGAGCGTCACCCCGAGCGCCTCCAGCACGTCGGCGCCGCCCACGACGCCCGACACGGCCCGATTCCCGTGCTTCGCGACCGGCACGCCGGCGGCGGCGACGACGAGGCCGGCGGCGGTCGAGACGTTGAGCGTCGACGCCCCGTCGCCGCCCGTGCCGCACGTGTCGACCGTGCCCGCCGGCACGTCGGGCACGACGACGGCGTGCGCCCGCATCGCGCGGGCGGCGCCGACCAGCTCGGCGACGGTCTCGCCTTTCATCCGGAGCGCGGTCAAGAACGCCGCGATCTGCGCGGGCGTCGCCTCGCCACCGAGGATCGTCTCGACGACGGCCGCCATCTCGTCGGTCTCGAGGTCGCGACCCTCGACGAGGCGCGCGATGGCGTCGCGCAGCGTCACGGCGCCGGCCGCGCGGCGGGCGCGAGCCGCCCGAGGAAGTTGCCGAGGAGCCGCTTCCCCTCGAGCGTCAGGATCGACTCGGGATGGAATTGCACGCCCTCGAGCGGGAAGCGACGATGGGCGACGCCCATGACCTCCCGCTCCGGCTCCGTCCACGCCGTCACCTCGAGCTCGGCCGGGAGCGTCGCCGGATCGATGACGAGCGAATGGTAGCGGGTCGCCTCGAACGGGTTGGCGAGACCCTGGAACACGCCCCGGCCCGCGTGGTGGATGGGCGACACCTTGCCGTGCATGACGCGGCCGGCCCGGACGATCGCCGCCCCGAACGCGGCGCCGATCGCCTGGTGCCCGAGGCACACGCCGAGGATCGGGATCGCGCCGGCGAACCGCTGGATGAGCGGGACCGAGACGCCCGCCTCGCGCGGCGTGCACGGTCCCGGCGAGACGACGACGCCGTCGGGGCGGAGCGCGGCGACCTCGTCGAGGCCGATCGCGTCGTTGCGGCGCACGTCCACCTCGGCGCCGAGCTCGCCCAGGTACTGGACCAGGTTGTAGGTGAAGGAATCGTAGTTGTCGATCATCAGGAGACGCGCACCCATCAGAGCGCCTCCGCGAGGCGCACGGCCTGGATCATCGCGCGCGCCTTGTTCACGCACTCGGCGTGCTCGCTCGCCGGGTCGGAGTCGGCGACGATGCCCGCGCCCGTCTGCACGTAGACGCGCCCGTCCTTCACGAGGGCCGTCCGGATCGTGATCGCGGTGTCCATCGCCCCCGAGAAGCCGAAGTAGCCGACGGCGCCGCCGTACGTGCCCCGGCGGACGGGCTCGAGCTCCTCGATGATCTCCATCGCGCGGATCTTCGGCGCGCCCGTCAGCGTGCCGGCCGGAAACGTCGCGCGGAACGCGTCGAAGCAGTCGCGCCCGGGCGCGAGCCGCCCGCGCACGTTCGACACGAGGTGCATGACGTGCGAGTAGCGCTCGATCGCGAACGACTCCGTCACCTCGACGGACCCGATCGCCGCGACGCGGCCGACGTCGTTCCGCCCGAGGTCGAGCAGCATCAGGTGCTCCGCCCGCTCCTTCGGATCCGCGACGAGCTCCGCCGCGAGCGCGACGTCGTCCTGCTCGGCCGTCCCGCGCCGCCGCGTCCCGGCGATCGGCCGGACGGTCACCTCGCCGCCCTCGACGCGCACCATGAGCTCCGGCGACGCGCCCACGATCTCGTGGTCGCCGAGCGCCAGGTAGAACATGTACGGGGAGGGGTTCACCGTCCGCGAGCAGCGGTAGACGTTGAAGGGGGCCGCGGCGAGGGGCACGTCGAAGCGCTGCGCGAGCACCACCTGGATGACGTCGCCCGCGCGGATGTATTCCTTCGCGCGCTCGACCATCGCGCGGTACTCGGCCTCGGAGACGTTGCTGTGCAGGTCGCCTGGACGCGTGCCGACGGGCTCCGGCTCCTGCGGGGGCGCCCCGAGCCGCGCGATCAAGGCGTCGACCCGCGCCACGGCCGCGTCGTACGCGTCGTCGAGCCCGAGCTCGCCGTCGACGCGGGCGTGGGAGACGACCTTGATCTTCTGCGCGACCGCGTCGAAGACGAGGAGGCTCTCGGCGACGAGCAGGCAGGCGTCGGGGACGCCGAGGTCGTCGGGAACGCGCGCCGGCAGGCGCTCGAAGGTCCGCACCATGTCGTAGCCGATCGCGCCGACGGCGCCGCCCGAGAAGCGCGGCAGGCCGGGGACCGGGACGGGCCGGTACTGCGCGAGGAGCGTCCGGAGCGTGTCGAGCGGGTCGTCGACCTCGCGCCGCACGGGGGACCGGCCGGGTGTCTCGATCTCGACCGTCCGTCCGCGAACGCGGAAGATCCGCGCGGGCTCGGTGCCGAGGAAGCTGTAGCGTCCCCACTTCTCGCCTCCCTCGACGCTCTCGAGGAGGAAGCCGTAGGGGCCGCGGTGGATCTTGAGGAACGCCGAGACGGGCGTCTCCAGGTCGGCCAGGATCTCGCGGCAGACGGGGACGACGTTCCCTTCGCGCGCGAGCGCCCGCAGGTCGCCGCGCGCCGGGTAGGCGTCGCCGGCGCGAAGCGTCGGGGCGCGAGCGATTCGGCGGGCGGCGTTCATTCGCCTCCCGCGACGAAGGCGTGCGAGACGCCCTCCCGCTCGCGCAGCCGCTGCATGACCTCGGTCGCCTGCTCGGACGTCGTGTAGCGCCCGATGCGGACGCGGTACCACACGTCGCCGTCACGCGGCAGGCGGACGACGACCGCGTCGTAGCCCCGACCGCGGAGCTCGCGCGCCAGCGCCTCGGCCTCGTCGCGCGAGCGCGTCGGGTTCGCCTGCACCGTCCAGCCACCCACGGGCGCGGCCGCGGCCCGCGGCGGCGGCGCGGGCACGGGCGTCGGTTCGGCGGCTACCGGGCGCGCGGCCGGCGTGCTCGGCCCAGGGGGCGGTGCCGGCGTCGCGAGCGGCGCCGAGCGCAAGGGCGCGCTCGGGGCGGGCGCGGGCGCCGAGACCGGTACGTGCGCGACCGCGGGCGGCGAGACGGTCGGGGGCGCCTTCGCCGGCGCCGCATCCGGCTTCGCCGCCGCCTCCCGCCGCGCGGGCGCGGGGACGGGAATCGGTGCCGGCACGGGCGCGGGCTTCGCCGCGGCCGGCACGGCGCGCGGCGAAGCGGCCGGCGTGCCGCTCGCGCGTCCGCGCTCGCCGGGCACGAGCGTGTCGTAGAAGGTGAGGTCGCTCTCCGCATTCGCGCGCTGCCCCTCGGGCGGCGGCGTCGAGGTGACGGGCAGGCGCACCACGCGCTCCTCGAGGCCGAGGCGGCGCTCCTGCATGCCCTTCCCGACGTAGAGCCCGAGGAGGTAGACGAGCCCGCACGTCGCCACCCACGCGAGGAACAGCACGAGACGGTCGAGCAAGCCGAGGCCGGTCCGTCGCTCCTTCGCCATCCCCTCCCCCGTCACATCCGTTCCGGCGCCGCGACGCCCGCCAGACCGAGCGCGCTGCGCAGCACCTGCTGCACGGACCGGACGAGCGCGAGCCGCGCCTGCGTGAGCCCGGGATCGTCCGTCAAGATGCGGTGCTGATTATAGTAGCGGTGGAAGGCGCCGGCCAACTCGAGCACGTGGAACACGATTCGATGCGGCTCGAGATCGCGCGCCGCGGCCTCGACGACGTCCGGATACGTCGCGATCGCCTTCAGCACCTCGACCTCGGGCTTGCCGAGCTGCCCGAGGTCGGGGAACGGGTCGATCGCGACGCCCGTCTCCGCGGCCTGCCGGAGCACGCTCGCGATGCGCGCGTGCGCGTACTGGGCGTAGAAGACCGGGTTCTCGGTCGTCCGCTCCTTCGCGAGCTCGAGGTCGAACTCGAGCTGGCTGTCCGCCTTCCGGAGGAGGAAGAAGAAGCGCGCGGCGTCCGCGCCCACCTCGTCCAGCACCTCGCGCAGCGTCACGAACTCCCCGGCTCGCTTGCCCATGCGGACGGGCTCGCCGCCGCGCGTCAGGTTCACGAGCTGGACGAGGAGCACGTGCACCATGTCGGGCGGGAAGCCGAAGCCGGCGACGAGCGCGCGAAGCCGCCCGACGTAGCCGTGATGGTCGGCGCCGAGCACGTTGATGAGCTGCGTGAAGCCGCCGGCGAGCGTTTGGTAGTAGTGCGCGACGTCCCCGCCGAAGTAGGTCGGCTCACCGCTGCTGCGGCGCACGGCCCGGTCCTTCTCGTCATCGAAGCGCGTCGTCCGGAAGAAGAGCGCGCCGCCCTCCTCGTACAGGAGCTCCGGCGGCACGGCCGCCAGCGCCCGGGTGTAGGTCCCGTCGGCGTACAGCGCACGCTCGCTGACGAAGCGATCGAAGCGGACGCCGAAGCGCGCGAGGTCCTCGCGGATCTCGTCGAGCAGGACGCGCGCCGCGAAGTCGCGCGCGCGGGCGACCGCCTCGTCCTCGGGAAGGCGGCGGAGCGCGTCGCCCTCGGCCGCGCGGAGGCGCTTTGCGACGTCGACGAGGTACGCGCCGGGATAGGCGTCCTCGGGCAGCGGCACGTCCTCGCCGAAGAGCTGGCGGTAGCGGACCCAGGTCGAGCGGCCGAGGACGTCCATCTGCCGCCCGGCGTCGTTCACGTAGTATTCGCGCACCACCTCGTAGCCGGCGGCCTCGAGGAGCCGCGCCGTCACGTCGCCGATGACCGCGCCGCGTCCGTGGCCGACGTGGAGCGGCCCGGTCGGGTTCGCGCTCACGAACTCGACGTGCACGCGCTTTCCGGCGCCGACGTCGCTCCGTCCGTACGCGTCGCCCGCGACGAGCGCGTCGCGAAGCATCCGGTGCCAGTAGGCCGGTGCGAGGCGGAAGTTGATGAAACCCGGACCGGCCACTTCGGTCGAGGCGATCCAGCCCTCCGGATCGGCGAGGTGCGCGAGGATCGCACGGGCGACCGCATGGGGCGGCCGCCCCTGACTCCGCGCGAGGACGAGGGCGGCGTTCGACGACACGTCGCCGAACCGGGGCTCCGCGGGGATCTCGAGGCGGAACGCCGGGAGCGGTTCGTGCGCGCGTAGGTCGCCCGCCCGGATCGCCGAGGCTACCGCACGCGACAGGACCTCAGCGAGGCCCTTCATGCCGGCCGCGGCACCAAAGAGAGCTCCCGGAGGCGGCGAGCGGGGCGCGGGCGTCGGCCATCGGTCGCCTTGTATCGGCGCGCGACGCTCCGGTCAACCGCCCGCCGCGCTGCCGTCGACGATCGCCGAATCGTCGCCGGTCACCCCGCCGCCGCGCGCCGCTTCTGGGCTGCCGCGCCCGCCTTCCGGTCCTGCTTCGCGCGCCGCCGCGGCGGCTTCTTCTTCCCCTTCTCCGGCTCGGCCCCAGGCCGCTCGACGAGCTCGACGAGCGACATCTGAGCGGCGTCGCCGTGCCGGATGCCGAGCTTCACGACGCGCGTGTAGCCGCCGTTCCGCTCGGCGTACCGCGGGGCGATCTCCTCGAAGAGCTTTCTCAGCACGGCCGGCCGCTCGATGAGCGCCGCGGCGCGCCGCCGGGCGTGCAGGGTCCCCTGCTTGCCGAGGGTGATCATGCGGTCGGCCCAGCGCCGGAGCTCCTTCGCCTTCGCGTCCGTCGTCCGCACGACTTCGTGCTGGAGGAGCGCCGTCACGAGGTTCCGGAAGAGCGCGCGCCGATGCGCCGGCGCGCGGTTCAGCTTGACGCCCGCCACCCGGTGCCGCATCGCCTACGCCGTCTCCTTCTCGCGCTGCATGCGGCGCCGGTCGAGCTCTTCGCGGCTCGGGAAGTTCTCGAGGCGCATGCCGAGCGAGAGGCCCATCTCCTGGAGGAACTCCTTGATCTCGTTCAGCGACTTGCGGCCGAAGTTCTTCGTCTTGAGCATCTCCTGCTCGGTCTTCTGCACGAGCTCGCCGATGTACTTGATGTCGGCGTTCTGGAGGCAGTTCGCGGAGCGCACGGAGAGCTCGAGGTCGTCGACCGGGCGGTAGAGGTTCTCGTTCTGGGGAAGATCGCGCCGCTCGTCGGCCGCCGCGCCCGCCGGCTCCTCCTCGAAGTTCACGAAGATGCCGAGCTGCTCCTGGAAGATGCGCGCGGCGTAGGCGACCGAGTCCTCGGGCCGGACGCTGCCGTCGGTGTGCACTTCGAGGACGAGGCGGTCGTAGTCCGTGCGCTGCCCCACGCGGGCGTTCGTCACCGTGAAGTTGACCTTCGTGACGGGCGAGAAGATCGCGTCGATCGGGATCGTCCCGACGGGGTCGTCCTCGCGCTTGTTCCGCTCGGCGGGCACGTATCCGCGCCCCATGCGGATCACGAGCTCCATGTCGAGCTCCGCGTCCTTGGCGAGCGACGCGACGTGCTGGTTCGGGTTCAAGATCTCCACGCGGGGGCCGGCCTGGATGTCGGCCGCCGTCACCTCGCGCTCGCCGCGCACCTGGATGCGGGCCGTCTCCTCGACGGCGCCGTCGTGCAGCTTCACGCGGACTTCCTTCAGGTTGAGGACGATGTCCGTCACGTCCTCACGGACGCCCGGGACCGTCGAGAACTCGTGCAGCACGCCCTTGATGCGGACGGCGACGATGGCCGCCCCCTGGAGCGAGGAGAGCAGGACGCGACGGAGGGTGTTGCCGATCGTGATGCCGTAGCCGCGCTCGAACGGCTCGCCCGAGAACTTGCCGTACGTCGGCGTGAGACTCTTCTCGTCGACCTCGAGGCGCTTCGGCTTGATCAGCTCGCGCCAGTTGTTCTGGACGACGGTGTCCGGACTCTGCGTTTCGAGATCCTGGAATTCCATGACACCTTCCTCTGATGGTCGGCTACTTGGAGTAGAGCTCGACGACCAGCTTCTCGTTGATGGGCATCGTCAGGTCGGAACGGGCGGGGATCGCCTTCACCGTCCCGGTGAACGCCTCGGGGCTCACCTCGAGCCAGTCCGGCACGCCGCGCCGCTGCGCGAGCTCGAGCGCTTCCTGGATGCGCGCGACCTGACGGCTCCGCTCCCGCACCGTGACGACGTCGCCGGGACGCACGAGGTAGGACGGGATGTCGACCTTGCGTCCGTTCACCCGGAAGTGCCCGTGCCGGACGAGCTGTCGCGCCTCGGCGCGCGAGGTCGCGAAGCCGAGCCGGTAGACGATGTTGTCGAGGCGCCGCTCGAGGATCTGGAGCAGCGTCTCGCCCGTCACTCCGCGGCCGCGATCCGCCATCTCGAAGTAGCGCCGGAACTGCCGCTCGAAAACGCCGTAGATCCGCTTCAGCTTCTGCTTCTCGCGCAGCTGGATCGAGTATTCCGAGAACTTCGGGCGTGCCTGGCCGTGCTCGCCGGGCGGATAGTTGCGCCGTTCGATCGCGCACTTGTCGGTGTAGCAGCGCTCGCCCTTGAGAAAGAGCTTCAATCCCTCGCGCCGGCACTGCCGGCAGACGGCTCCCGTGTAACGCGCCACGCGTCAGGCCCTCATACCCGCCGCCGCTTGGGTGGGCGGCAGCCGTTGTGCGGAATCGGCGTCACGTCCTTGATCACGTTCACCGCGAAGCCGGCGGCCTGGAGGCTCCGGAGCGCCGACTCGCGCCCCGCCCCCGGTCCCTTCACGTAGACCTGCACCTGCCGCATGCCGAGCTCGGCGGCCTTCCGGGCGGCGGCCTCGGCGGCTACCTGTGCGGCGAAGGGCGTCCCCTTGCGCGACCCCTTGAAGCCGACGGCACCCGCGCTCGACCACGCGATCACGTTCCCCTGCGGGTCGCTGATCGTGATGATCGTGTTGTTGAACGTGGAGTGGATGTGCACGACGCCGTCGGCGACGACGCGCTTCACCTTCTTCCGACGGGCAGGCGCCTCGGCGGCGGCCGGCTTTTCCGCAGCCTTCTCGGCGGTGGCTTCCTTTTCCTTCGCCATGCGTCTCCTTCGACTCTCCGATCACCCCTTCGGCGGCGGCGGCTTCTTGCCCGCGATCGCGCGCCGCGGCCCCTTCCGCGTCCGCGCGTTCGTGTGCGTCCGCTGCCCGCGCACCGGGAGGTTCCGCCGGTGGCGCAGCCCGCGGTAGCAGCCGAGGTCGACGAGGCGCTTGATGTTCGCCGCCACGTCGCGCCGCAGGTCGCCTTCGACCTTGTGATTCGCGTCGATGACCCGGCGCAGCCGCGTGATGTCGTCGTCGCTCACGTCGTCGCTCTTGCGGGCCGGGTCGACCTCGGCCTCGGCGCAGATCGCGAGCGCGGCGCTCCGCCCGATGCCGTAGATGTACGTGAGCGCGATCTCCAGGCGCTTGTTGCGCGGCAGATCGACGCCCGCGATGCGTGCCATGCCTCGCCCCCCCTATCCCTGGCGCTGCTTGTGGCGCGGATTCGTGCAGAGCACCCGGACCACGCCGGCGCGGCGGATGACCTTGCAGTTCTTGCAGATCGGCTTGACGGATGCGCGCACTTTCATGCCGTCACTTCGCCCATGTCGTGATGCGCCCCTGCGAGAGATCGCTCGACCGGAGCTCGACCGTCACCCGGTCCCCCGGCGCGATCCGCACGCCGCCGGGCGCGGCGGCGGCGACCTGATGCCCGTTGTCGAGGCGGACCTGGAGCCGCGAGTCCGGGCGGAGACGAGCGACGGTGCCGCTCGCGGCGATCGCGTCTCGCTGCATCTGATGCCCCTCCTTCAAGGTAAGCTCAAGATATATGGCCCGTCGGCGGTGACCGCAACGGAGTGCTCGAAGTGGGCCGAGAGGCACCCGTCGCGGGTCGCCGCGGTCCAGCCGTCGTCTTTCACGTAGACGTCGGGCCGCCCGGCGTTCACCATGGGCTCGATCGCGAGGACGAGGCCCTCCTGGAGCCGGACGCCGCGCGCGCCGGTGCGGTAGTTCGGCACCTGCGGGTCCTCGTGCAGGCTCCGCCCGATCCCGTGCCCGACGAACTCGCGGACGAGCGAGTAGCCCGCGGCCTCCGCCGTGTCCTGGATCGCTCCCGAGATGTCGCTCACGTGCCTGCCCGGACCGATCGTCTCGATCCCCGCCGCGAGCGCGGCCGCCGTGACCCGCATGAGCCGCTCCGCCTCGTCCTTGACCTTGCCGACCGGCACGGTCATCGCCGCATCGCCGAAGTAGCCCTCGTAGGAGACGCCGAAGTCGAGGCCGACGATGTCGCCCTCGCGCAGCACGCGCTTCGCGGAGGGGATGCCGTGCACGACCTCGTCGTTGACGGAGATGCAGATGGAGGCGGGGAACACGCGGCCGGCGATCGAGTAGCCCTTGAAGGCCGGCTTCGCACCCTTCTTCCGGGTGAGCTCCTCGGCGAGCGCGTCGAGCTCGCCCGTCGTGACGCCGGGGCGGACGCGGGCGCGGACCTCGGCCAGGATCTCGGCGACGATCCCGCTCGCCCGCCGCATGAGCTCGATCTCCTCCCGCGACTTGAGCAGGATCATCCGACGCTCGCCTCGATGCGGCGGGCGACCTCGTCCCGGGTCCCCATCCCGTCGATCGCGTGGAGGAGCCCCGCCCGCGCGTAGTAGTCCCGCAGCGGCGCGGTCTCGCGCGCATAGACCTCCATGCGCTCGAGGACGGTCTCCTCCCGATCGTCGGCGCGCTGCTGGAGCTCGCCGCCGCACCGCGTGCACGCCCCGGCGCCGTCGAGCGCCGTATGGAACATCGCCCCGCAGCGGCGGCAGACGCGCCGGCCGGAGAGCCGCTCGACGAGGGCCGGCTGAGGCACGTCGATCAGGAGCACGGCGTCGAGGGGCTGTCCGCGTTTTGCGAGGAGCTCGTCGAGCGCCCGGGCCTGGGGGACCGTGCGGGGGAAGCCGTCGAGGATGAAGCCGCGGCGGCAGTCGGGCGCCCGCAGACGCTCGTCGACGATGCCGATCACGACGTCGTCGGGGACGAGGCGGCCGCTGTCCATGAACCTGCGGGCCTGCCGGCCGAGCGGCGTCTCCGCCGCGACCGCGGCGCGCAGGATGTCGCCCGTCGACACGTGGGGGACGCCGAGCCGCTCGCCGAGCAGCTTCGCCTGCGTCCCCTTGCCGGCACCGGGGGGTCCGATCATGACGATCCGCACCGCACCCCTCTACCGGCGACCCCGCAGCCGTCCGCGCTTCATGAACCCCTCGTAGCTGCGCGTGATGAGATGCGTCTCCATCGCGGCGATCGTGTCGAGGGCGACGCCGACGACGATCAAGAGCGCCGTCCCGCCGAAGTAGAAGGGGACGTTGTACTGCCTGATGAGGATCGTCGGCAGGACGCAGACCGCGGCCACGTAGAGCGCGCCCGGCAGCGTGATGCGGGCGAGGATCCGCTCGATGTACTCCGCCGTTCGCGGCCCTGGCCGGATGCCGGGGATGTAGCCGCCGAACTTCTTCATGTTGTCGGCGACGTCGGTCGGGTTGAAGGTGACCGCGGTGTAGAAGTAGCAGAAGAAGATGATGAGGCCGACGTACAGGATCGTGTAGAGCGGCCCACCGACCTGGAGGTGCTCCTTCACCCAGTCGGCGATCGGGTGGTCGATGAAGCCGGTGATCGTGTTCGGGAAGAGGAGGAGCGACGACGCGAAGATCGGGGGGATGACGCCCGACGTGTTCACTTTGAGCGGGAGGTGCGAGCTCTGCCCGCTGTACATCCGCCGTCCGACGACGCGCTTCGCGTACTGCACTGGAATCCGGCGCTGCGCCCGTTCCATGTAGATGATGAACGCGACGGTCGCGACCATGAGGACGAGGAGCGCGGCGAGGCGCAGCGGCGACAGCTCCCCCTGCCGGACGTAGGTGAGGACCGTCCCGAACGCGGACGGCATCGCCGCCACGATGCCCGCGAAGATGATGAGCGAGATCCCGTTCCCGATGCCGCGCTCGGTGATCTGCTCGCCGAGCCACATGATGAAGGCGGTGCCCGTCGTGAGCGTGATGACGCTCACGAAGCGGAAGTGCCAGCCTGGATTGAAGACGACGCTGCCGCCGCCCGCCGGGATACTCTCGAGCCCCATCGAGATGAAGAGGCTCTGCACGAGCGAGAGGGCGACCGTCCCGTAGCGCGTGTACTGGGTGATCTTCCGCCGCCCGAGCTCGCCCTCCTTCGAGAGCTTCTCGAGGTACGGAATGACGACGGTCAAGAGCTGGAGGATGATGCTCGCGCTGATGTACGGCATGATGCCGAGCGCGAAGATCGAGAAGCGCTCGAGCGCGCCGCCCGTGAACATGAAGACCATCCCGAGGAGCGGGCGCTGCTGGTCGACGAAGTGTTTGAGGGCGGTGGCGTCGATGCCCGGGGTCGGGATGCTGACGCCGATCCGGTAGACGAGGAGCGCGCCCGCGGTGAAGAGGAGCCGCTTGCGCAGCTCGGGGACGCGCGTCGCGTTCGAGAAGCCGTCAAGCACCGATCACCTCTGCCGTGCCGCCGGCGGCGGCGATGCGCTCCTTCGCCTTCGCGCTGAAGGCGTGCGCGCGGACGGTGAGCGCGTGCGTCAGCGTGCCGTCGGCGAGGCACTTGACCGGCCGGCCGCCGCGGACGAGGCCCGCGCGCCGGAGCTCCTCGGGCCCGACGGCGCTCCCGGCGGGAAACGCCGCGGCGAGCTGCCCCACGTTGACGATGCCCCACGCGACGCGGGACACCGGACGGAAGCCGCGCTTCGGGACGCGCCGCTGGAGCGGCATCTGGCCGCCCTCGTATCCGGGCGGCGTGTTGCCGCCGGAGCGCGAGCCGCGGCCCTTGTGTCCACGGCCCGCCGTCTTCCCGTGCCCCGAGCCCGGCCCGCGGCCGACCCGCTTTCGCGGGCGGCTCGCGCCGTCGGCGGGACGAAGGTTGCTCAGATCCATTGGTCCTAGCCCTCGACCTCGACGAGGTGCGCGACGGCGGCGAGCATGCCGCGGACGGCGGGGGAGTCCTTCAGGATGACCGACTTCCCGATTCGCGTGAGGCCGAGGCCGCGGAGCGTCTGCCGCTGCCGCGGGCTCGTGCCGATGGCGCTCCGCCGCATCGTCGCCTTCAGCATGGCGCTCCGCCCGCGGGCGCCCGCCGTCCCCGACGTCATCCCTTGATCTCCCCGAGGCTCTTCCCGCGCCGCGCGGCGACCGCCTCCGGCAGCTTCAGCATGCCGAGGCCGGCCATCGTCGCGCGCACCATGTTGTGCGGGTTGTTCGAGCCGATGCACTTCGTGAGCACGTTCGAGATGCCGGCGAGCTCGACGACGGCGCGGACGCCGCCGCCCGCGATGACGCCCGTGCCGTCGGAGGCGGGCTTCAGCAGCACCGCCCCGGCACCGAAGACGCCCGTCACCTCGTACGGGATCGTTCCGTCGACGATCGGCACGGTGATCATCTGCTTGCGGGCCTCGTCGATGCCCTTGCGGATCGCCTCCGGAACCTCCTTCGCCTTGCCGAGCCCGAAGCCGACGCGCCCGTTGTTGTCGCCGACGACGACGAGCGCGCTGAAGCTGAAGCGGCGGCCGCCTTTCACGACCTTCGCGACGCGGTTGATGTGAACGACCTTCTCCTTCAGCTCGGCGCCCTGGGCGTCGAGGATCACGCGGCGGGGTCCGCCCCCTGAACGTTCGGCCATGCGTCCTTCCTAGAACTCGAGCCCGCCCTCGCGCGCCCCCTCGGCGACCGCGCGGATGCGCCCGTGGTAGAGGAACCCGTTCCGATCGAAGACGATCCGGCGGATGCCCTTCTCCTGGCAGCGCCGCGCGGCGAGGAGGCCGACCTGCTTCGCCGCCTCGACGTTGGTCGTCTTCTTGAGCTCGCTCCGCAGCTCGGGCGAGAGCGTCGACACGGCGAGGAGCGTCTTCCCGAGGGTGTCCGCGACGACCTGCGCGTAGATGTGCTTGCCGCTGCGGAAGACGGAGAGCCGCGGCCGCTCCTCGGTGCCGCGGACGCGGGCGCGGACGCGCGCCCGACGTCGCCCGCGCGAAAGCACCTTCTCCGTCGTCGCCATCAGCGTGTCGCTCCCGCCGCCGACTTCCCGGCCTTCCGGCGGATCGTCTCCTCGGCGTACTTGACGCCCTTGCCCTTGTACGGCTCCGGCGCGCGGAGCCCGCGGATCGCGGCCGCCGTCTGCCCGAGGAGCTCGCGGTCCGCGCCCTCGAGCGTCACGATCACCTGCCGCTCGACCTTCGCCGTCACGCCCTCGGGGAGCTGGAACGCGATCGGGTGCGAGTACCCGAGCGTCAGGAAGAGGATCTTCCCCCGCACCTCGGCGCGATACCCGACGCCGTTGATCTCGAGCACGCGCGTGAAGCCCCTGCCCGCGCCCTCGACCATGTTCCCGACGAGCTTGCGCACGAGGCCGTGAACGCTCCGCGCGCGCCGCGAGTCGCCGCGGCGCTTCACGTGCACCGTGTTCCCCGCGACCTCGATCGCCACCTCCGGCTCGAGCGGCCGGGTGAGCTTTCCCTTCGGGCCCTCGACGCGGACGTGCCCGTCCGCGACCTTCACCGTCACGCCCTGCGGCAGCACCAGCGGCAGCTTTCCGATTCGCGACATCGTCCGTCCTACCAGACCGTGCAGATCACCTCTCCGCCGACCTTCTCGCGCTTCGCGTCGCGGTCGACGAGGACGCCCTTCGGCGTCGAAAGCACGTTCACGCCGAGCCCGCGGCGCACCGCCGCGATGTCGTCCACCCCGACGTACACCCGGAGGCTCGGCCGGCTCACGCGCCGGATCCCCGTGATGACGGGCCGGCGCTGGGCGTCGTAGCGCAGCTCGACGCGAAGCACGTTGCGCGGCTTCGCCGGCTCGACCGTCGCGCTCGCGAGGTAGCCCTCGTCGACGAGCACGCGCGCGATCTCCTGCTTCTGCCGCGACCACGGGATGTCGACGCTCGCCTTGCGCGCGGCGGCTGCGTTCCGGATGCGCGTCAGCATGTCTGCGATCGGGTCCGTCAGCATCGTGGGCTCACCAGCTCGCCTTCGTCAGACCCGGAATCTTCCCCTGCCGCGCCAGGTCCCGGAGGCAGATCCGGCACATCCGGAAGCGGCGGTAGAAGGCGCGCGGCCGCCCGCAGAGCGGGCAGCGGTTGTACGCCCGGACCTTGAACTTCGGGGGCCGGGAGGCCTTCACCATCAGGGACGTCTTCGCCATCGTGTCCTCACGCCCGGAACGGCATGCCGAGGGCTCTCAGCAGGGCCTTCCCCTCCGCGTCGTTGCGCGCCGTCGTGCAGATGACGACCGTCAGGCCCTTGATCTTGTCCACCTTGTCGAGGCTGATCTCCGGGAAGATCACCTGCTCCCGGAGACCGAGCGAGTAGTTGCCGCGACCGTCGAAGGCGCGGTCCGGTACGCCTTTGAAGTCGCGCACGCGGGGCAGCGCGACGTTCACGAGGCGGTCGAAGAACTCGTACATCCGATCCCCGCGGAGCGTGACCATGGCGCCGATCGGCACGCCCTGGCGGAGCTTGAAGTTGGCGATCGCCTTCTTCGACCGCGTGAGCACCGGCCGCTGGCCCGTGATCGCGGCGAGCTCCTCCTGGGCCGACTCGAGCACCTTCGGGTTCTGGGTCGCTTCGCCGAGGCCCATGTTGAGGACGATCTTCTCGAGCCGCGGCAACGAGAGCCCGTTCGTCCGCCCGAACTCCCGCGCGAGCGCGGGGACGATCTCCTGCTGGTAGCGTTGCCGGAGGCGAGCGGGCATGGTCACGCGTTGTCGAGGAGCTCGTCGCACCGGCGGCAGACGCGCACCCCGCGCCCGTCCTCGAGCCGCCGATGGCCGACGCGCGTCGGCTTGTTGCACCGCCCGCAGACGGGGACGACGTTCGACATGTGGATCGACGCTTCCTTCTCGACGATCCCGCCGGGCTGCTGCACGCTCCGCGCCTTCTGGTGGCGCTTCACCATGTTCACGTGCTCGATCAGCACGCGGTCCCGGTCGGCGAGCACGCGGAGCACCTTCCCGGTCTTGCCGCGCTCGCGCCCGGCGATGACCATCACCGTGTCGTCCTTGCGGAGCCGCTGGAGAGCCATGTCAGAGCACCTCCGGAGCGAGCGAGATGATCTTCATGAACTTCTTCGCGCGCAGCTCGCGCGCGACGGGGCCGAAGATGCGGGTGCCGATCGGCTCGCGCGCGTTGTCGATGAGCACGGCGGAGTTCGTGTCGAAGCGGATGTACGAGCCGTCGCTCCGGCCGACCTCCTTGGCCGTCCGCACGATGACCGCCTTCATCACCTCGCCCTTCTTCACCTTGCCGTTCGGGATCGCCTCCTTGACGCTGACGACGATGATGTCCCCGATGGAGGCGTACTTGCGCCGCGTGCCCCCGAGCACCTTGATGCAGAGGACCTTCCGCGCGCCGCTGTTGTCCGCGACGTCGAGCACGGTCTCCGTCTGGATCATGACCGCCTAGACCTCGCTTGCGTCTTCGTCATAGCTCCCCACCGTCGGCTCGGCCGCCCCCTCGTCGCGCCCGATGATCCGGCACACCGCCCACCGCTTGTCGTGCGACAGCGGCCGGGTCTCGACGATCGCCACGCGATCGCCCACCCGACACTGGTTCTTCTCGTCGTGCGCCTTGTAGCGCGCGCGCTGCTTCAGGTACTTGCGGTACTTGCCGTGGCGGACGAGCCGCTCGACCACCACGACGACCGTCTTCTCCATCTTGTCGGAGACGACGACGCCTTCGCGCCGCTTCCGCCTTCCGGTGGTCATCGGCTCTTCCTCTTCGTCCCGTCCCTGCTCGGACGCCCGGCGCCCGGCTTCGGCTTCGGTTTGCCGGCGCGCGCCCGGGTCGCGGGCTTCGCCTTCGGCGCCTCGGCGCTGGGCGCGGGCTCGGCCGGCGCGGCGGGCGCCGGCGCGTCGGCAGCCCGTGGCGCGGGCGCCGCGGCCCGTTCCGCGGGCGCGACGTCGCGGGCGCGCTCGGCGAGGATCGTCTTCACGCGCGCCAGGTCCCGCCGCGTCTGCCGGACCTTCATCGGGTTCGGCAGCTCGGAGGTCGCGCGCTTGAGCCGCAGGTGGAAGAGCTCGTCGACGAGCTCCGTCGCCCGGGCCTGCAGCTCCGCCTCGCTCATGTCGCGGAACTCCTGCGCCTTCATGACGCGGCCTTCCCGGCCGCCTGCGCGCGGCGCTGGCGCTCGACCGGCTGGGTCGCGAGCGAGAGCTTCGCGGCGGCGAGCCGGAGCGCCTCCCGCGCCGCGTCGCCTTCGACGCCCTCCATCTCGAACAGCATCCGCCCCGGCTTCACGACGGCGACCCACACCTCGGGCGAGCCCTTGCCCTTCCCCATGCGCGTCTCGGCGGGCTTCTTCGTGAGCGGCTTGTCCGGGAAGATGCGGACCCACACGCGGCCGCCGCGCTTGATGTAGCGCGTGAGCGCGACGCGCGCGGCCTCGATCTCGCGCGCGCTCATCCAGCCGCGCTCGGTCGCCTGGAGGCCGTAGTCACCGAAGGCGAGCGACGCGCCGGCCCAGGCGAGCCCCTTCCGGCGGCCCTTCTGCATCTTGCGCCATTTGACCTTCTTCGGGGCGAGCATGATGTCGGGTCAGACGCCGAGCGCGGCGCGCTGCTCCTCCTCCTGCTTGGTGAGGACCTCGCCGCGGAAGATCCAGACCTTGACGCCGATGACGCCGTAGGTGGTCTTCGCCTCGGCGAAGCCGTAGTTGACGTCCGCGCGGAGCGTGTGCAGCGGCACGCGGCCCTCGCGATACCACTCCGTGCGCGCGATCTCGGAGCCGCCGAGCCGGCCGGCCGACTGGATGCGGATGCCCTGCGCGCCCATCCGCATCGCACGCGCGACCGCCTCCTTCATCGCGCGGCGGAAGGCGACGCGCCGCTCGAGCTGCAGCGCGACGTTCTCGGCCACGAGCTGCGCATCGAGGTCCGGACGGCGCACCTCGTGGATGTTGATGAACGTCTCCTTCCGGGTGAGCTTCGCGAGCTCCTGCTTGAGCTTCTCGATCTCCGCGCCCTTCTTGCCGATCACGATGCCGGGCCGCGCGGTGTGGATGTTGATCTTCGCCTTGTTCGCGGCGCGCTCGATCTCGATCTTCGACACCCCGGCGTGGTAGAGGCGCTTCTTCAGGAAGTTCCGGATCTTCGTGTCCTCGTGGAGGAGATCGGCGTACTCGCGGCGTGCGAACCACCGCGAATCCCAGTTCTCGATGACGCCCAGGCGGAATCCCTTCGGGTGGACCTTCTGACCCACGCTATGCCTCCTCGCCCGCCCGCGTGCCGACGACGACGGTGATGTGGCTCGTCCGCTTGAAGATGCGCGTCGCCCGGCCGTGGGCGCGGGGCAGGAACCGCTTCGCCGTCGGTCCCTCGTCGACGAAGGCCCGCTTCACGTAGAGGGTGTCCACGTCGACGTGGTGAGTCGCCGACGCGTTGGCCACGGCGGAGCGAAGCGTCTTCAACACGAACCGCGATCCGCGCTTCGGCGTGAACTCGAGGATGCTGAGCGCGGCCTCGACCGGCTTGCCGCGGATCAGGTCGACCACGAGGCGCGCCTTCTGAGCGGTGAGCCCGACGAAGCGGGCCGTCGCGCGGCTCTCCATCACGCGCCCGCCTTCCGCGGCACGCCGCCGCCCGGCGCGGCCGCCCCGGCGGCGGGCGCCGCCGTCGCGACGCCCTCGATCTTGCCCTTGCGGTCGCCGGAGTGTCCATGGAAGGTCCGCGTCGGCGCGAACTCGCCGAGCTTGTGGCCCACGGCGTTCTCCGTGATGAACACCGGGATGAACTTGCGGCCGTTGTGCACGGCGAACGTGAACCCGACCATCTCCGGCGTGATGGTCGAGCGCCGGGACCACGTCTTCACGACGCGCTTCTCCCCCGACTCGAGCATCGCCTGCACCTTCTTCATGAGGTGCCCGTCGACGAACGGTCCCTTCTTGACGGAACGAGCCATCGCTACTTCGCCTTCCGGCGCTGCACGATCCAGCGATCCGTGCGCTTGTTGTGCCGGGTCTTGTACCCCTTCGTCGGCTTGCCCCACGGCGTCTGGGGGTGGTTGCCCTTCGAGCGCCCCTCGCCCCCGCCGTGCGGGTGGTCGACGGGGTTCATCGCGATGCCGCGGACGTGCGGCCGGCGGCCGAGCCAGCGGATCCGCCCGGCCTTGCCGTACGAGACGTTCTCGCGCTCGATGTTGCCGACCTGGCCGATCGTGGCCCGGCAGCCGAGGCGCACGCGGCGCAGCTCCCCGGACGGCAGCTTCAAGAGCGCGTAGTCGCCCTCCTTCGCCATCAGCTGGATCGCCGACCCGGCGCTTCGCCCGAGCTGACCGCCCCGGCCCTCGCGCAGCTCGACGTTGTGGATCATCGTGCCGAGCGGGATGCCGGCGAGCGCGAGGCTGTTCCCCGGCTTGATGTCGGCCTTCGGACCCGCCTCGACCTTGTCGCCGACCGCGAGGCCGACCGGCGCGAGGATGTAGCGCTTCTCGCCGTCGGCGTAGTGGAGGAGTGCGATGCGCGCGGAGCGGTTCGGGTCGTACTCGATGGCCGCGACCGTGGCGGGGACGTCGAGCTTGTCGCGCTTGAAGTCGATCACGCGATAGAGCCGCTTGTGCCCGCCGCCCCGGTGACGCGTCGTCATGCGGCCCAGGTTGTTCCGCCCGCCCGTCTTGTGCAGCGGCTCGACGAGCGACGGCTCCGGCTTCGCCTTCGTGATCTCCGCGAAGTCGAACCGGCTCTGGAAGCGGCGGCCAGGCGACGTCGGGCGGTAGGGAATCGTCGGCATGTGTCGCTACGCCCCCTCGAAGAAATCGATCCGGCTGCCCTCGGCGAGCGTGACGTATGCCTTCTTCCAATCGGGACGGCGGCCATAGTGCCGTCCGACGCGGCGCACCTTGCCGAGCTGGCGGCTCGTCCGAACCTTCTCGACGCGCACCTTGAAGAGCGTCTCGATGGCCTGGCGGATCTCGACCTTGTTCGCACGCGGGTGGACCCGGAACACGACCTGGTTGCCCGCCTCGCCGACGAGCGTGCCCTTCTCGGTGATGATCGGCCCCTGCACGACGTCGGCGGCGTTCATGCCGATCCCTCCGGCTCGTCGCCGAGCCGCGCGACGAGCGCGGCGAGCGCGTCACGCGTGAGCACGAGGTGCGCGTGGCCGAGGACGTCGTAGACGTTGAGGCCGCCGGCGAGGAGCACCTTGACGCGCGGGAGGTTCCGCGCCGCCCGCATCACCGCCGCGTCCTCGGCGGCGAGCACGACGAGCGTCGTGTCCTTCTCGATCCCGAGACCGCGGAGGCACTCGACCATCCGCTTCGTCTTCGCCTCGGGGAGAGCGAGCGTGTCGACGACGAGGAGCTTCCCGTCCGCGTGGCGCGCGGCGAGCGCGGCGCGAAGCGCGGCCTTGCGCGCGCTCTTCGGCAGCCGGTACGCGTAGCTCCGGGGCTGCGGGCCGAAGATCGTGCCGCCGCCCGCCCAGAGCGGCGACCGCGTGCTGCCCGCGCGCGCCCGCCCCGTGCCCTTCTGGCGCCACGGCTTCTTGCCGCCGCCGCTCACGAGCCCCCGCGTCTTCGTCGCATGCGTCCCCGCGCGACGGCTCGCGAGCTGGCTCCGCACCATTTCGTGGAGCAGCGCCTCGCGCGTCGGGCCGGCGAGCACGGCGGCCGGCACCTCCACCTCGCCCACCTGCGCGCGGTCCTGCGACACGACCGGAAGCGTCACGGCGCCCTCCGTCATCCTACCCCCTCGCCTCCGGCGTCTTCCGGACCAGCACCGTCCCGTTCCGCCCCCCGGGGACGGCGCCGCGCACGAGGAGCAGATGCTCCTCGGGGCGGACGGCGACGACCTCGAGGTTCCGCGTCGTGATCCGCTCCGCGCCCCAGCGCCCGGCCATCCGCTTGCCCTTGAAGACGCGGCCCGGGAAGGAGCGGTTGCCGATCGAGCCGCCGTGCCGGAAGTACTCGTGCGTGCCGTGGGACCCGGGGAAGCCCGCGAACTTGTGCCGCTTCATCACGCCCGCGGTCCCGCGGCCCTTCGACACGCCGGTCACGTGCACCCGCTCGCCCGCCTTGAACACGTCACCGACGACCACCTCGCTGCCGACCGCGGGCGGCTCGCCGCCGTCCGCGAGGCGGAACTCCCGCAGGACCGCGAAGGCCGCCGTGCCGGCCTTCTTGAACTGGCCCTGCATCGACTTGGTGAGCCGCGCCGCCTTGACCGACCCGAAGCCGAGCTGCGCCGCGGCGTAGCGCTCGCGCTCGGGGCGGCGGGTCGCGACGACGGTACACGGACCGGCCTGGATGACGGTGACCGGAACGAGGACGCCGGCAGGCGTGTAGACCTGCGTCATCCCGAGCTTCCGTCCGATGATGCCGTCGAGCGCCATGACCTACTGGAGCTTGATCTCGACGTCGACGCCGGCCGCGAGGTCGAGCTTGCCGAGCGCGTCGATCGTCTGCTGGGTCGGCTCGAGGATGTCGAGCAGACGCTTGTGCGTGCGGATCTCGAACTGCTCCCGCGACTTCTTGTCGACGTGCGGGGAACGGTTCACGGTGAAGCGTTCGATGTGCGTGGGCAGCGGGATGGGACCCGCGACCCGCCCGCCGGTGCGGCGGACCGTCTCCACGATCTCCCGCACCGACTGATCGAGCAGCCGGTGATCGTACGCCTTCAGGCGGATGCGGATCTTCTCGTTCATTCGGCCCGATCGATTCCCGGAACTATTCGAAGATCTTGGTGACCACGCCGGCGCCGACGGTCCGGCCGCCCTCGCGGATCGCGAAGCGGAGCCCCTCGTCCATCGCGATTGGCGTGATGAGCTCGATCTTCATCTGGACGTTGTCGCCGGGCATCACCATCTCGGTGCCTTCGGGCAGCGTGCACACACCGGTCACGTCCGTCGTGCGGAAGTAGAACTGGGGGCGGTACCCGTTGAAGAACGGCGTGTGGCGGCCGCCCTCTTCCTTGGTGAGGATGTAGGCCTCGGCCTGGAACTTCGTGTGCGGCGTGATCGAGCCCGGCTTCGCGAGCACCTGGCCGCGCTCGATCTCCTCGCGCTTCGTGCCGCGGAGGAGGCAGCCGATGTTGTCGCCGGCCATGCCCTCGTCGAGGAGCTTGCGGAACATCTCGACGCCGGTCACGACCGTCTTCGTCGTCGGCCGGATGCCGACGATCTCGACCTCCTCGCCGACCTTGATCTTGCCGCGCTCGACGCGGCCCGTCGCGACGGTGCCGCGGCCGCTGATCGAGAACACGTCCTCGACCGGCATGAGGAACGGCTTGTCGATCTCGCGCTTCGGCTCCGGGATGTAGGAGTCGATCGCGTCCATGAGCTTCTGGATCGCCTGCGCGCCGAGCTCGCCCTGGTCGCCCTCGAGCGCCTTGAGCGCGCTCCCGCGGATGATCGGGATCTCGTCGCCGGGGAACTCGTACTTGGAGAGCAGCTCGCGGACTTCGAGCTCGACGAGGTCGAGGAGCTCCTTGTCCTCGACGGCGTCGACCTTGTTCATGAACACGACGATCGCGGGCACGCCGACCTGGCGGGCGAGGAGGATGTGCTCGCGCGTCTGCGGCATCGGGCCGTCCGTCGCAGCCACGACGAGGATCGCGCCGTCCATCTGCGCGGCGCCGGTGATCATGTTCTTGATGTAGTCGGCGTGACCGGGGCAGTCGACGTGCGCGTAGTGGCGCTTCTCCGTCTCGTACTCGACGTGGGCGGTTGCGATCGTGATGCCGCGCTCGCGCTCCTCGGGCGCCTTGTCGATCTGGTCGAAGGCCACGAACTGCCCGAGGCCTTTCGCCGCCTGCGTCTTCGTGATGGCCGCTGTGAGCGTCGTCTTGCCGTGGTCGATGTGGCCGATCGTGCCCACGTTCACGTGCGGCTTCTTGCGCTCGAACTTTGCCTTCGCCATGGCGGTGTTGCCCTCCGTCGCCTCTCTTAGCCGGCCTGCGCGGCCTGCGCCTGCGCACCCTGGCGCAGGGTCTCGGGGCCGACGCCCTTCGGCACCGGCTCGTAGTGGGAGAACTGCATCGTGAAGGTGGCCCGGCCCTGCGTCCGCGACCGGAGATCGGTCGCGTAGCCGAACATCTCCGCGAGCGGCACGGTCGCCGAGATCACCTGCGTGTTGCCGCGCGGCTCCTGGCCCGCGATGCGGCCGCGCCGGCGGTTCAGATCGCCGATCACGTCCCCCATGAACTCTTCGGGCGTCACGACCTCGACCGACATGATCGGTTCGAGGACGACCGGCGACGCCTGCGCCATCGCACCCTTGAACGCCATCGAGCCCGCGATCTTGAACGCCATCTCCGACGAGTCGACCTCGTGGTACGACCCGAACGTGACGGTGACCTTCACGTCGACGACCGGGTAGCCCGCGAGGACGCCCGACTCCATGGCCTCCCTCACGCCCTTCTCGATCGCCGGAATGTACTCGCGCGGGATGACGCCGCCCTTCGTGCCGTCGACGAACTCGAAGCCGCCACCCGCGGGGAGCGGCTCGATGCGCAGCACGCAGTGGCCGTACTGACCGCGGCCGCCGGTCTGGCGCACGAACTTCTCCTCGTACTCGGCCGTCTTCCGGATCGTCTCCTTGTACGCGACCTGTGGCTTGCCCACGTTGGCGTCCACCCTGAACTCGCGCAGCAGCCGGTCGACGATGATCTCGAGGTGCAGCTCGCCCATGCCCGAGATGAGCGTCTGCCCCGTCTCCTGGTTGGTCGCGATGCGGAAGGACGGGTCCTCGGCCGCGAGCTTCTGGAGCGAGCCGCCGAGCCGCTCCTGATCGGCCTTCGTCTTCGGCTCGATGGCGATCGAGATGACGGGGTCGGGGAACTCCATGCGCTCGAGGACGATCGGCTTCGACTCGTCGCAGAGCGTGTCGCCGGTGGTCGTGTCCCGGAGCCCCACGGCGGCCGCGATGTCGCCGGCGTAGACCTCCTTGATCTCCTCGCGCTTGTTCGCGTGCATCTTGAGGAGCCGGCCGATCCGCTCCTTCTTCCCCTTCACCGAGTTGTAGACGTAGGAGCCCGAGCTCATGACGCCGGCGTAGACGCGGAGGAAGGTGAGCGTCCCCACGTACGGGTCCGTCATGATCTTGAAGGCGAGGGCCGTGAACGGCTCGGTGTCGCTGGGGAGGCGCTCCTCCTCGGCGCCCGAGTTCGGGTTCGTCCCTTTGACCGGCGGGATGTCGAGCGGGGACGGGAGGTAGTCGACGACGGCGTCGAGCAGCGGCTGCACGCCCTTGTTCTTGAACGCGCTGCCGCAGAGGACCGGGACGATCTTCATCTGCGTCGTGCCGGCGCGGAGCGCCGCGCGGACCTCCGCCTCGGAGATCGCGCCGCCGTCGAGGTACTTCTCCATGAGGCTCTCGTCGACGTCCGCAACCGCCTCGATGAGCTTCTCGCGCGCCGCCGCGGCGGCGTCCTGCATGTCCGCCGGGACATCCTCCTGGCGATAGCGCGCGCCGAGGCTCTCGTCCTCCCACACGACGGCCTTCATGGTGACGAGGTCGACGATGCCCCGGAACGTCTCCTCCGCGCCGAGCGGCAGCTGGAGGACGACGGGGTTCGCCTGGAGCCGCTCGCGGATCTGCCGGACGACGCGCTCGAAGTCCGCGCCCGTCCGGTCCATCTTGTTGACGAACGCGATGCGGGGGACGCCGTAGCGGTCCGCCTGCCGCCAGACCGTTTCGGACTGCGGCTCGACGCCGCCCACGGCGCAGAACACCGCCACCGCGCCGTCGAGCACGCGGAGGCTCCGCTCCACCTCGATCGTGAAGTCCACGTGGCCCGGTGTGTCGATGATGTTGATCCGGTGGTCGCGCCAGAAGCAGGTCGTCGCGGCCGACGTGATCGTGATGCCGCGCTCCTGCTCCTGCACCATCCAGTCCATGACGGCCGTGCCCTCGTGGACCTCGCCGATCTTGTAGCTGATGCCCGTGTAGTAGAGGATGCGCTCGGTGGTCGTGGTCTTCCCGGCATCGATGTGGGCCATGATGCCGATGTTGCGGGTTCGCTCGAGCGGTACGGCGCGCGGCATGATCCCGTCACGACTCCCGGCTACCAGCGGTAGTGGGCGAAGGCCTTGTTGGCCTCCGCCATCCGGTGCGTGTCCTCCTTCTTCTTGATCGCACCGCCACGGTTGTTCGCCGCATCGAGGATCTCGCCGGCGAGCTTCTCGACCATCGACTTCTCGGGGCGCGCGCGGGCGTGCTGCACGAGCCACCGCATGCCGAGCGCAACGCGCCGCTGCGGGCGCACCTCGACGGGCACCTGATACGTGGCGCCGCCGACGCGCCGCGAGCGCACCTCGACGAGCGGCTTTACGTTCTCGAGCGCCCGCTTGAAGACGCCGAGCGCATCCTCCTTCGCCCGCTCGCCCACGAGATCGAGCGCCTGGTAGAAGATCCGCTCGGTGAGGCTCTTCTTCCCGTCGTGCATCATCGAGTTGATGAACTTCGTCACCGACCGATCGTGGTGCTTCGGATCGGGGAGGACGTCCCTGCGCTTCACCTCGCCTTTACGTGGCATATTCGTCCGTCCGCACTCGGCTCACGGCCCAGGCCGGCGCGCGGTCGGGGCACCGGTGGCGCGGCTGCCCCTTCCCGCCCGGAGCGTCACTTCGGTCTTTTGGCTCCGTACTTCGAGCGACCCCGACGTCGATCCTGCACTCCGATCGAGTCGAGCGTGCCGCGAATGATGTGGTACCGGACGCCGGGCAGGTCCTTCACGCGGCCGCCCCGGATGAGCACGACCGAGTGCTCCTGGAGGTTGTGACCGACGCCGGGAATGTAGACGGTCACTTCGATCCCGTTCGTGAGCCGCACGCGCGCCACCTTCCGGAGCGCCGAGTTCGGCTTCTTCGGGGTCTGGGTGTAGACGCGCGTGCACACCCCGCGCTTCTGCGGGGAGCCGCGGAGCGCGGGCGCCGCCTGCTTCGCGACCTGCTTGGCGCGTCCGCGCTTCACGAGCTGATTGATCGTCGGCATAAAGCGAAAACGGACCTTTTACGTACGCAGCCCGTGGCTGTCAAACAGAAGACGGGCCATCACGCGACCGTCTCCGCGGGGAGGTCGGGCACGGCGAGCTCCTCGGCCCCCTCGGGCTCGTCGGTCACCGCCTCCATGCTGTTGTACTTCTGCACACCGGTGCCGGCGGGGATCAGCCGGCCCATGATGACGTTCTCCTTGAGTCCGACGAGGCGGTCGACCTTGCCGTTGATCGCGGCCTCGGTGAGGACCTTCGTCGTCTCCTGGAAGGACGCGGCGGAGATGAAGCTCTCCGTCGACAGGCTCGCCTTCGTGATGCCGAGGAGGAGCGGCTCGGCGACGGCGGGCTGACCGCCCTCCGCCATGACCCGCTGGTTCTCCTCCTCGAACCGCCACTTCTCCACCTGGTCGCCGATCAGGAACTCGGTGTCGCCGACCTCCTTGATGCGGACGCGGCGGAGCATCTGCCGAACGATCACCTCGATGTGCTTGTCGTTGATGCGCACGCCCTGGAGCCGGTAGATCTCCTGTACCTCGTCGACGAGGTACTTCGCGAGCGCCTTCTCCCCGAGGATCGTCAGGATGTCGTGCGGGTTCGAGCTGCCGTCCATGAGCGGCTCGCCCGCCTTCACGTAGTCCCCCTCGTGGACGCTGATGTGCTTGCCCTTGGGGATCAGGTACTCGCGCGCCTCGCCGACCTCCGGCGTGACGACGACCTTCCGCTTCCCCTTCGTGTCCTTGCCGAAGGACACGACGCCGTCGATCTCGCTGACGACCGCGAACTCCTTCGGCTTCCGCGCCTCGAAGAGCTCGGCGACACGCGGCAGACCGCCCGTGATGTCCTTCGTCTTCGTCGTCTCGCGGGGGATCTTCGCGATCACGTCGCCCGCCGCGACGGGCTGCCCTTCGATGACGTTCAGATGAGCCCCGACGGGGAGGAGGTAGCGCGCCTCGCCGCTGCCGATGCGCGCGGTGTTCCCGGTTTCGTCCTTGATCGACACGCGCGGGCGCTTGTCGACGTCGCGGGTGTCGACGATGACCTTGGTGGAGAGGCCGGTGCGCTCGTCCACCTTCTCCTCCATCGTGACGCCTTCGAGAATGTCACCGAACTTCACGACGCCCCCGACCTCGGTGAGGATCGGAATCGTGTACGGATCCCACTCGGCGAGCATCTCGCCGGCCTTCACCTTGGCGCCGTCGCGCTTCTTCAACTTCGCGCCGTACACGACGGGGTACCGCTCGCGCTCGCGCTCGCGGTTCGGCTCCGGATAGTCGACGATCGCGACCTCGGCGTTCCGGCTCATGACGACGAGGTCGCCGTCCTTGCCCTCGACCGAGGCGAGGTTGATGAACTTGAGGAACCCTTCGTTCCGCGCCTCGAGCGTCGTCTGCTCGGCGCGCCGGCTCGCCGTGCCCCCGATGTGGAACGTCCGCATCGTGAGCTGCGTGCCCGGCTCGCCGATCGACTGGGCCGCGATGACGCCGATCGCCTCGCCGAGGTTCACCATGTGCCCGCGCGCGAGGTCGCGGCCGTAGCAGCGGCTGCACACGCCCTGGCGTGACTGGCACGTGAGCACGGAGCGGATCTTGACGCGCTCGAGACCGGCGTCCTCGATCGCCGCCACCTTCGACTCGTCGATCATCTCGTTCGCGTGCACGATGACCGCGTTCGAGAACGGGTCGCGGATGTCCTCGAGCGCCACGCGGCCGAGGACGCGGTCGCCGAGACCCTCGATGACCTCGCCGCCCTCGACGAGCGGCGTCATCTCGATGCCGTCGAGCGTCCCGCAGTCCTGCTCGGTGATGATCGAGTCCTGGGCGACGTCGACGAGGCGGCGCGTCAGATAGCCGGAGTTCGCGGTCTTGAGCGCCGTGTCGGCGAGGCCCTTGCGGGCGCCGTGCGTGGAGATGAAGTACTGGAGCACGGTCAAGCCTTCACGGAAGTTCGCCGTGATGGGCGTCTCGATGATCTCGCCCGACGGCTTCGCCATGAGGCCGCGCATGCCGGCGAGCTGGCGGATCTGCTGCGCCGAGCCGCGGGCGCCGGAGTCCGCCATCATGAAGATGGGGTTGAAGGACGGGATGCGGTGGACCTTGCCCTCGGCGTCCGAGACCTCCTGCGTGCCGAGCTCGCGGAGCATCTCGTCCGCGATCCGGTCCGTCACCTCGGCCCAGATGTCGACCACCTTGTTGTAGCGCTCGCCGTCGGTGATGAGGCCCTTGTTGTACTGGTCCTCGATCTCGCGGACCGCGGCGTTCGCCTCGTCGAGGAGCTTCGACTTCCCGGCCGGGATCACCATGTCCTTGATGCCGATCGAGATGCCGGCGCGCGTCGCCTGCTCGTAGCCGAGGTCCTTCAGGCGGTCGGCGAAGATGACGGTCGCCTTGTTCCCGGCGTGCCGGTAGGCGAGGTCGATCAGCGTGCCGAGCTCCTTCTTCTTCATCACCTTGTTGACTTCGGCGAACGGGATCTCCCGCGGCACGATCTCGTAGAGGAGGACCCGGCCGACGGTCGTCTCGACCAGCTCGCGCGTCCCGCCGGCGTACGCGGGCACGCGGGACTTGATCGACGCCTGGAGGTCCACCTCGTCCTGGTCGTACGCGATGCGAACCTCGTCGAAGCTCGAGAAGACGCGCCCCTCGCCTCGCGCCCCGAGGCGGTCGCGCGTCATGAAGTAGAGGCCGAGGACGATGTCCTGCGTCGGCACGATGATCGGCTTGCCGTTGGCGGGCGAGAGGATGTTGTTCGTCGACATCATGAGGGCGCGGGCTTCCACCTGCGCCTCGACGGACAGCGGGACGTGGACCGCCATCTGGTCGCCGTCGAAGTCGGCGTTGTAGGCGGCGCAGACGAGCGGGTGGAGCTGGATCGCCTTGCCCTCGATGAGGATCGGCTCGAACGCCTGGATGCCGAGCCGGTGGAGCGTCGGCGCGCGGTTGAGCAGCACCGGGTGCTCGCGGATCACCTCGTCGAGGATGTCCCACACCTCGGGACGCTCCTTCTCGACCATCTTCTTCGCGCTCTTGATGGTCGTGACGAAGCCGCGCT
>Ga0070741_10001887_pt1 | contig 59614 bp, 46 predicted proteins | sample Coa_R1_4_FD_66440 | JGI IMG/M metagenome (GOLD analysis project Ga0070741, IMG submission 66440) | Surface soil microbial communities from Centralia Pennsylvania, which are recovering from an underground coalmine fire - Coalmine... | ecosystem: Environmental > Terrestrial > Soil > Unclassified ...
GAGATGGTCCCGTAGTCGGTCAGGGCGCGGTCGACTACGACTTTCTGTCCATCCGCCAGCCAGGCGCGCGGTGTGCCTCGAGCTAAATCGATGATGCCGGTATCGAGGTTGTTCTTCCTTTCCTCCAGGATGAGCATAAAGCGGAGCATATCCAGAGTTTCAGCATTCGACGCAGAGTTCGGGAAAGAGTATTCCGCTCCGACAAAGCCACCATCCCTGGTGTTGTAACCGATAAAAGGGCTCCCTTCGGAATTAACATAACTGTATCGCGTGCTGTCGAAAACCAAACGTGAGTAAAAGCCCAGCAGAAAACACTCGATCTCTCCCCGGCGCAAGGCATATTCGTAGTATCCGGCGTTATAGTTGTCATTGATCCAGCCATAGTCAGCTTTGGCGCGAGCGCGGGTACAGCCTAAGACGAATCCGCCTCTTTCTTGCAAATAATCGACGAGCCAGTGGGCCAGCCGATCGTCGGGATTAAAAAAGTTATAGTGCAGTTCCATATCTACCCAGTAGTGGTAATAGGCGCCTTGCACTCTTCCGAGAGCGAGATTGTCAAAGGGTTCCGGTCCATAGTCCGGCGTGCTTCGAAAATAGAGCGTTTGCAAGGGCACAAAGGGAGGTTTGCCGGGAGCGCGAACGACGCTTTTCTCCATGGCGCGCAGGATCGCCGCCCGGAAATCGGCGGCCTCGGCCAGATAGCGCCGGCCGCGCGCAACATCGATGCCCGTTTCGACGAGGAATTCGCCGAAATCCTGGACTCCCTGACAGTTGGTGATGTCATGGGCTACAACGTAGTTGGACTGCGTGGCGGCGATCGCATCCACCGCGGGCTTTGCCGGAGGCAGTAGCCCCCAATGCCAGGGTTTGGGATCCGAAGCCGAAGTCATCGTGCTGTGCCGGTCGCCAATAATCTCGTCCGCCACGCGATAGAGCTCGTGCTTATTCTTGTCAAAGTAGTCGGCGTGCCCGGTCAGCCGGTATTCCTCGTAGAGGAGAAATAGAGGCATGGCGCGGCGATTCTGATAGCGGTGGCCTGCGAGCTCAGGCTCGATGCTGGCGGGAATGAGGAAATTCAGCCAGGCTTCGGCCTGCTTCGCATAACCGTAACGCGCCATGCTAACGGCGGCAAAGCCGTCTTCAAAAGGGTAGTATGAGCTGTTGTATACCAGTCCCGAGCCATAAGTGAAGCGTGGGCCGTCAGCAATAAGGAAATTCTGCAGCAACAGCGCCCGCCACATATTATTTACGCGCTCCTCGGGAACGCGAATCTGCGTACCCTCCGCGACAAGGCGTTTCCAGAAATCGCGAATTTTTGCATGAGTGGCGATGAAGTCGTCCGCGGTAGGTGCTGTGACCGCATTTGCTGACCCAGGCGCGTAAGGAATTTTGAGCAGGACGGAGGCGCTCGCGCCGGGCTGCAGGCGCACGCGATGAGTGAGGCGTTGGCGATCGCCATCGAAGCTCGCTTCCCCGCCGTCGAAGGCCATCAACACCTTTCCCGCTGAATCCAACACCTCATGGCCGGACACTGAAACGCGCGCGCCGTCAATCAACGTAAAATCTTCGTCCAATTCGGCTTTCTTCGACGCCGAACTCACATTCTCCATGCGAAAGCGGACATAGGCGACGTCCTGGGATTCCTGTGGAAGGCGATCGGCGAAAGCGGTTTCGGAGTAGCGAATCCCATCGCAGGTATAGGCCGCCTCCACCATGGGCAAGTAGCCTTCTTCGTAACTGAGGCGGGTGTAGTGTGTGCCTAACCTTCCGAACATTTCTCGTTCGGGACCGACACGGAAGAGGATGTTGGTATTCTCCGCCACCGGTCGCACGGCATTGTCCAGCTGCCGGCTGAAGAGATTTGCCGAAATCGCGCCATTCCACCACAGCACAAACTCTTCGTTCGATCCGGCCGCGGGCGCAGCTGGATCGGAGTAAGAGCCGAGGACGGTGCGGTCGAGAATCTTACCCGGATACAGTGCGGCAAGGGCGGCAAAGGACGGCTCGCCTTGGGCAAGTACCTTGTCGGCCAGGGCGTCATTCAAACTGTTGGTCATCAACTGTTCGCGTTTGCGGCCCTCTTGCATGGCGCGTTCCTCCGCCGGCGTAAAAACGGCTTCCTCCGCCCAGCCGCGGGTGAGGGCCAGATATTTATCCTTCAGGGCTTTGGCATCGTTTTGGCCGGCGGGACTCGGCGCAGTCTGCGCCGGAGCCAGAGTCAACGCAGCGAGAACCAAGGTAAACAGCGGGTAGAAACTCATTGGACAGAAATCCCCACAGGTTGTCAGCCTAATGAACATATATTCGGTATATCGAATGAACTCGGGTATCTTAGGTTTCGCGCTCGGGACGAGTCAAGCCGAGCTGTGCGCGGGCATCAGGAAAACAAATCGATGTGATGTTCAAGCGGGCGCATTGGGCCGGGTAATTTCGCGCTCCCGACGAGCTGACAGTATGGCCAGACTAGGTGCGAGAGAGCCCAACGCGAGTGGTGAACGGAATCGGCGAATTAGAATTGTCGGAAGTCCAAGGTTGGGATGGCATGCATTGACCGGGCGCACTCATGGATACTTTTCAGCACAAACGCCGATCTTTCCTGTTTACGGCAGGCGATACGGAACGAGCAAGTCACATCGCGGAAAGCGCCATCGCGCGGCCGGGCCCGATACCAGCATCCGTGCTCGCGACCAATGACGGCGAACATCTCCTCCATTTTCGTGATCAGGGAGATATTTTCATTAAGCTCGGATCGGCAACAGGATCAAAGAATGTTGCGCTGGGGACTCAGCAAGTAAAGGTCGGTACTGGAATTCCCGTTCACCGGCACTTCAACATGGAGGAGGTTTTCTATGTGCTCGAAGGCAGGGGAAGCGTCATTCTCAACGATGTACGCCACGTTTTAGAAAAAGGCGCAGCCGTTTTCATCTCCAGGAATACCTGGCACGCATTTGAGAATCCGGAGCACGAACTGCTTCTGCTCTGGGTTGTAACCCCGGCGGGACTGGACGGGTTTTTCCGCGAGACCTGTAATCCACCCGGCGCGCCGCGGAAACAACTCAGCATGGAGTGGATTAAAGAGATCGCCCGCAAAAAATACGGCACAGAATACAGGTAGAGACACATTCATAGAGATTGCCGATAACCCGCACACCGTCCTGTTCGACAGGTTCACAACATAGTTCGTTGTGGTCGGCAATCTGCTTGGCTGCATCATCGGCAGTTCCACCGCTGGCATCCATTCGCAGCAGGTGATCAGCGAGGAACCTGCCTTCAAGGTGCTGATGACAACGTCTTCCGAGAACATCTAGGCAGATATAACTTCATCGGAACGGAACGCCATACCACTGCAGCAACTCGGATGTCCGCATTCGGTAGATTCGGGCAAGTGTGTATAGACGGAAGATGTTTGGTGGATTCCCGTTCCGCTCAAATTCTGACAGTCGTGAAAACGGAAGCCCGAAGCTCCTATTCTTCAATTCACCAGCGATTACGCGGCTTTGCTTTTCCACATCTCGCAACGTCAGCCCTAAGCTGAATCGTCGATCGCGCAGCCGTTCGCCGGGATGCAAACTGTCTGGTTTCTTTTTCCGTGTTCTCAAAACCCTTCAGCTCCATACGCCCACTCAAAACCTTCCGAGCGCCTTCATTCTTCGACTTGCTCTTCGCATCTTCCACACTATCGACCAGTAGTCGTAGGTGCCGAGCGCCACGCCGATCGCGGCAGCGAGCCACACGACGACTGCTATGAGAAGCCACCAGCGCTCTTCCAGTAACGAAACAACGTCCCATAACTGATCCATGGGAGCGACATCCTAACAGATGTTGGCACGTCCACTACGATTCCGTCCTCTCCCGAAGAGACAGACAAATCAAGACAATGCCAATTCAGCTCACGCTGTACCTGATCGATGGAACTCGAGACTACGTCGAGAAAGACTGCGATGAATGGAATGTGATTCGTGATCTAAAGAGCGGGCAGGGCTGTTTACCGACGATACCTGGTATCCGCTACACGCGATCTTGAAACTGCGGTTTGGATGGTGGGAATGGCAGGCGTATGCCGAGCGTCCAGAAAGAAGAAGAAAGAAGGGCCACTCGCAACGAGACCTATGATCGAAGCATCGACAACCAAAAGGTATTCGGCTCCGCAACACAGCAGAAGAGAATCCTTGCGCAGGGAGAGCCGCCTTGCGCACGAGCAAGCGAGGGGACCAGAAGGAGAGCGAAAGCGAGTGCCAGAGAGAAGCCGGATGTTCTCCTAGATTCGAATGAAAACGGGTTTCTTTTCGACTGGCTTTGCATAGCACCTCATGTGACTTAACGGGTCGCAATCTGGAGCTAAGCTAAAGTGAGTTCCCGCTTTCGTCTAATGACGTTTTGGCTTGCGATTATTCCTGGATTTCATGATCGAAGAGTTTGACGAAGATTGATGGGCTGGGACTGGTCGACATGGTCAGTTGTGGAAGGGAATGACGCTGCGATTCGTGTTTTCTTGAAGCGTGCAAGAAGAGCTGACTGAATCAGCTATGATGCAGCCAGCAGGAGGAGCGCATGACCGCATCTGTAGAAGCGATCTTGAAGGAATTTCGTGCTGAAGTCCCGGCCACGCGGCGCGTGCTGGAGCGCGTGCCGGGCGACAAGCTCACGTGGAAGCCGCATGCCAAATCGCGCTCGCTGGGCGAGCTGGCAACACACATCGCCGGAATTGCCGGCATGGCGGAAAGAATCGCAACCACAAACGAGTTTGCTCCCGGCGGAGCCTCGCCCTTAAAGCTCGATACCATGGAAGAAATTCGCGACCGCTTCGACGAGAATGTGCGCAACGCCGAAGCGGCGCTCAGCAAAATGACCGAGGAATCCGCTAATGGGAAGTGGCGGCTGGTTTTCCAAGGCAAAGAAATCTTCAGCAAACCGCGCGTGGAAGCATTGCGCAGCAACGTCCTCAATCACCTTTATCACCACCGCGGACAAATGTCAGTCTATCTGCGCCTTCTCGATGTGCCGGTTCCCGCAGTGATGGGGCCCACCGCAGACGAAAATCCGTTTATCTAGATATGTGGGCGACCAAGGCAGTATCGTTCGGGTCAGCTTGTGTCCGTAATTGTCTATTGTCCATTAGTAATGGACAGGAGAGAATAATGGACAATATGCCTGCCAGTCCTTCCGCCCAACTTTACTTGGAGATTCTGCGAGAGCTTCCCTTCGTTCAAGAAGTCCGTTTTTCCGAAGATGGCAAAAAAGACGTCGGAATTGACGGGATCCTGACTTTGAAGACTCCTCAGAAAACGCACGTCTTCTTCGTTCAGCAGAAACGATCCTACCTCGACAACAGTGTCTTGCACGCCGCGATCACGCAAGCCAAGGCGTATCGCAATCCGATCTTTTTGTTCGCCCGCTACGTGCCGACTCCTTCCGCCGAGCGCCTGATGGAAGCCGGTATCAACTTCATTGATCAGACTGGCAATATCCATCTCAATCTGGGTAACAAGTACGAGCGCACCGTCATCGGCAAGAAAGAAAGAACGCCTAAGGAACAACGACACCGTTTGACGCCGGCAGTCGTTCAGCTGCTATTCGCTTTCGCCGCCAACGCGGAGGCTGCCACTTGGAGCGTCCGCCAACTCGCCGACGTTTCAGGTCTGAGCAAAAGCAATGTGGCAAAGCTTCGGCAACAGCTCATCGATCAAGGCACATTTCGCCAAACTGACAAAAGCATCGACATCACAGATTCGCAAAAACTAGAGGACGAACTGCTCCAAGGGTACGAAGTGGCACTGCGGCCAAAGCTTTACCTAGGTCGCTTCCACGCCCCTGAATCCAACCATGACCAGATCCTCACAAAAGCTCGTGAGGCGTTCACAGCCCTCGGAGTACGCTGGTCGCTGACCGGCGGAGCTGGCGCCTACAGTCTTCAACATTTCTATCGCGGTCCCGAAACGGCATTATTCGTTGAACCTTTCTCCGATGCTCTCCGCCGCCGCATGCGCCTGATTCCCGACAAGGCAGGTCCTTTGATCTTCTTGCGGCCCTTTGGCACGCTCCCGCTATGGCGCGAAATGGCAGGCAATTTCATCGCAAACCCGTGGCTGATCTATGCGGAGCTCATGCATTCCGATGATGCTCGCGCCCACGAAGCTGCGCAGGAAATCAAGCATCAGTATTTAGTTCCTGATCATGCCTGATCTGAGTGACGATCAAATCGCTGACCTTCATCTGCTTCAGCAAATCTGCGAAGGATTTCATGCCGATCCCGTCATCATGGGGGCCATGCGTATCAAGTCCATTTTCCTAATGAAGCACGGCACACTGCCGACGTGGATCTTGCTGTCGCGCTTGATCTGGACGAGTTTGCAAGATTAGAAGAGAGCCTCACCGCTGCCAACTGGACGCGCGTTCCCAATCGCGAGCACCGCTGGCGCAGCAGCCACGGGAGCATTCTTGATCTTCTTTCGGCCGGTCCAAAACTTCGAGCAGCCAAACAGGTGACCTGGCCGGAAAGCCAATTTACGATGAGCCTGGTCGGCTTCGATCACGTCTTCGCGGAGGCAGAGCCCTTCAGCTTTGCCGACAATCTCGTACTCAGGGTCATTCCTCCGGTCGTTCTCGCGCTATTGAAAATTGTCGCGTTCCTTGACGATCAGAATCGGCGGGCAAAGGACCTGGTGGACATCAGAAGCCTTCTCCAGCGCTACGGAGAGGGTAGCGATTTTCTTTTTAGCGATGAGGTTCTCGACGCGAGTTTGGCAGACTTCAGCCTGGCAACCGCTTTTCTGCTTGGAACACATCTGCGAAGACTCTGCACAGCAGACGAAATTGCGCTGGTGATGAGGTTCTTCGACGCAATGGATGAAACAAAACCGGCATGGACGGTTTTTGTACGCGCGCGCTCGTTCGGAGATGAGCCAGAAAATGAAGCTCGCGCACAGCTGAAAGCCTTTCATGACGGATTCGATTTTGTTCCCCATTCCTGATTTGGCGCTGTATCGACACGCGGCGAGCTATGATCCCGGGAACGATAACGGCGACAGATCATTCGCAGCGCATCGCATGGCTTGAAAGCTGAAGAAAAGCATTCAGAGACGGCACCCCCGGGCGGGTGGGGCAGAAAGGAAGAAAGCCTGCGGCGCTCGCTGCCGCACACCGTGGCAGCTATGAAGTCTGAGCCAGTAGCTCCGAAATTTGTCGTAGAGTGAGATCAGATGAGCGAGAGCGGAACCTTGATGACGGTATTACCTCCAAGATCGGACGATTCCGCAAACGAGAGCTCTATCTGTCAATTGCCGGTGAGATCGGGTGTTAGCGGAAGAGCCGGAGCCATTCATGTTGCCCCGCCGCAGCTTGTGGAGAAGACCAGTGCTAAGGAACAGCAGAAGGATACGAGGAGAACTTCAAAGGGCCGCCCGGGGCCATTGCTGCGTCATCATAACGGGACCGGCATCGTAACAGAACTTCTATAATCGAAGCATGGGCAACGAGAAGCTATTCGGCTCCGCAGCACAGCAGAAGAGAATCCTTGCGCAGCTTCGAGAGATAGCCATAGCCGTGGGAGTACGCAACGTGAGGGAACTCGTTCCTGAAGGTCCAATGGACGAGGAGACCAAAGATCGGCTATCCAAAGAGTTTGCAAAGCTCGGAGCGCCGCCGATGTTGCTGGGAGTAATAGGATCGTGGGGCGATACGCTCAAGCCGGATGACATACAAGAACTTCTCGAAAACGGTTTCGAGATGGACACCGTATTCGCCTCAACATCTGCTTAAACGGTGCGCTACCTATCCGACTAACCGCCTGAACTCAGCGTGTCGCAGTCTGCCACCCTTCGTTCTCTCCACGAACTCCAATTCACATTTGCGCTCTGGTTTGAGCCAAACACATTCCCGCATCTTTTCGGCATCGAGTCCGTGACCTGATCGGTTCGGCTCCGGCAAATTGACGAACGGGCATTTGCGCGTCTCAAGCCCACGCAGTGCCTCGAATGTTTCCTCACGCAAATGGGGAGTAAAGCCTGCTGCAACGCGCTTCACGTAGTACAGATCCTTGCCGCGATACTCACCAACCACCAACGACGAGAAGTTCCGGCCGCCACGAACATAGCCGCCGATGACGAACTCGTCTTCTTGATTGAAGCGATGCTTTCGCCATCTATCGGATTCCTGGCCGGGGACGTAGATGGAGTCCAATCGCTTCGCGACAATGCCCTCGAGTTGTAATCGACGCACTTGCTCGATGAACGCTGGTAACGGCACTTTGAAAGATGGATTGAGTCGCAGGGGATCGGAGAACCGCGTCGCCAGTTCCTCTAAGTGCTCTCGCCGTTCAGATAGTGGACGGTCCAGCAGGTCGCGCCCCTGCAGATGGAGCACGTCGAACACGTAATAGACGATTGGCAGCCGACTGAGCCGAGCGCTCTGTAATTCCTGAAAGTTCGCTCTACCTGATTCATCGAGCGCCACGACTTCTCCGTCGAACACGGCCCCTCGCAGCTTAAGCCAATTCAACGCTTCAGCGATGTGAGGATATTTGCCGGTGTAGTTAAGCCCGGACATCGAATGCAGCACCGCAGTACCGCCGTCTATCACGCCAATAACGCGATAGCCGTCCTGTTTCGGTTCGTAAACCCAGCGCTCGCCCTCGGGCAGCTTGGCGACGCGCTGACATTCCATCGGTTCAATGAAGCGGGGACGCGGCTTCGGGTGGGGATCGACGCGCTGGACCATCTCATCTCAATCGTGACTTCGTTTGAGATGATGGCCGCAAACACAGAAGATTCCTTCGCCTAACAGTCCGGGGCATTGGTCGCAGTCGCCGCGACGGCACTCTTCGGAAACCGCAATATTTACTCGTGGCTCTTGCCCGGGCGCGAACGTGATTCGCCGCATACCTTCCGGGACTGTGCCCGGTGCTGCTGGCTGTCCGCGCAGGAGTCCTTCGACGTGGAGATCTTCATCAACATCTGGCCAGTGAATCTCGAAACCGTCGGGACCGATTTTGTAGTTGCGGCGCTGCTCGTCGGCGGCATGCAGCAAACGCGGATACCACGAAAGTGGAACGCTAATCGTGCGTCCGTCGCGAAGTCGCGCGTGCAGATATTTGTCGTCGAACTCGATTCCTGCGATTCGCTCGTCAGCTTTGGTGGACAAAATTCCCATCTCAGCCTCAGCAACTATGGTAGCCGAAGGCCATCAACAAGCAGCATGCAGTGTGGCATGCATGCATAGCCTTAGAGTAAATGGAGCCACTCAGCTCTCACGTGGAAACCGATTGGACCCGAGCGAGGACGCGCTGAAGGCGTATTCCATTTCCGTCCGAAGATTTTCCGGTTCCGATGCTCACCGGGGGTTCGTTAATCGATACTTCAAATTCCAGATGATTACGCTGCGATCCTCACTTGCACTCGCCATTCTTTTACCGTCCGGACTGAATGCGATGCCGTGAACGTCATTCGAGTGTTCTGACAATGCTTGCAAGAGCCTGCCATCCCTCACGCACCACAACCACATCGTCTCGCCCTTACCTCCGCCGTGGGATTCTCCAAAGAGGTTCTGGACCAGTTCTCCCAAGGCTCCTTTGTCGCGTCCCCCGCTGGCCAGATATTTGCCGTCAGGAGAGAAGGCGACTGCATCGACATGGTGAAACTTGTGATTGAGTACACGAAGCTGCCGGCCGCTTGCGACTTGCCAAATCCGGACTTGTGCATCGTCCCCTCCACTGGCGAGGAGATGGCCGTCGGGGCTGAAGGCCAATTCGACCACTGCTTCTGTGTGCCCGTTCAGCGTGCGAACCGGAGCGCTGCCATCGACAGTCCAGAGCTTCACAGTGTGGTCGAAGCTGCCGCTGGCGAGCAATTTCCCATCGGGACTGAACTGAACTGCCCAGACTGTTAAAGAATGTCCAGGGAGTTCACGCTCAAGCTTGCCATTCTCAAGATTCCATATCCGGATGACTTTATCTTCGCCTGCGCTCGCCAGCAGATGACCGTCAGGGCTGAAGGCCACGGTCCACACGGTTTTCGAGTGCCCGATGAAGCTTCGAACCAGCGCGCCACTCGTGATGCGCCAAAGGCGGACGATGCCGTCGTAACTTCCACTGGAGACATACTGGCCGTCCGCGCTCACTCTCACCCACGTTGCTCCAACTGGCTGCTGCAGGCTGCGCACGAGAGAACCATCTGAGACGCGCCAGATTTTTACGGCTGGTTCTACGCCGGCGGTGGCGAGGTACTGACCGTCAGGAGTGAACGCGATCGACCACATGCGCTCGTGCTGCGGCAGAACACGTTCGACTGTCGCAACAATCGGAGAAGACGCGAAACCGTCAGATGCTTTCTTTTTTGAACAGCCAACCAGGAGTATGGGAAAAAGAACTCCGCACAATTTACGACGTCTCGACTGAAAGAAACTCATGCGTGCTGATTAGACGGTTCTCAACTCCAGTGCTTAACAACAATCGTAAAAAGACGATGAATGGGAGTCCGACTTGTTCGCATCGCTGGATAGTGCGGACACCTTGCCCTACACAGTGGTAATGCCGGATGAACCTGAATCACCGAGGAGATGACGCCCCAACACCTTTAATCAGCATCCAGAAAGCCAAGGTCACTTCAAAACCGAGCATCGGCATCCAAATCGGCAACGCCAGCGCACGAGGAAGGAAGCCTGCGACTTGCATTGGGAGTGCCACCACGAGCAGGATCGAAGCCGCCACTCCGAGCGCCGCTAGCCCCACCGGGATGCTGCGGGCGCGAAGGAACAGATAGGAGAAAATTGTGCTGCCCACGGCAAAGCAGATTGCGCCGATTGTGCCCGACGATCCACCTTGGGCGAGCAGCGAAGCCCCGAGCGCAGTCCCAGCCTCCGCGTCCGGCGCGCTGGGGGACGCGGCTAAGCTCAAGGCAACCGAGGCCAATCTCAGAGTTCCCACTGCTGCTGCAGCGCCTAACACCCCTTCAGCGAGCCGGCAGCCGAACGCCAGCATGGCAAGATCGGCGTCCTCGTCTCGTGTGAGTGCGTACAGTGTGACCGCCAATATCGCCGCTTCGAAGAAGGTAAGTAATTCAAGCAACGCGCAAATCCGTACTGTTGTCGCGTGCTGCGCGAGACTGGCAAGCTTTGCCGCAGCACCGGCGCCGGTTGCCACTTTCCCAAAAAACACGGCATCGGATATCCCCGTCGCGATGTATGCCAGAAACGCAACGCCGGCGAGCCGCGCGTTGGTCGTGCGAGTCATGAGATCCTCCAGTACACGTAGGTTCGATGTACCAGCGGTTACGCTTCCCAACAGGACAGAGTTCCAGATCGGCTTGTCGGCGAGCCTAAGTTATCAACTGTAAGGTCTTCGGGCGAGGGGCCGAGCTCCAATTCTCTTGTCAACGGCGCCAGTTTTGTTGCAATCGCAATGCCTGGCAGGAGCGAAAAAGGGGCGGCTACGGAGAAGATGCCGAGCTGTAGCCAACACTGAAACGGCAGGGCCGTGGTATTCTTTGCGGCCTGATGAAGCAGCCAGTTTTAATTCTGTTGCCCGGCGAGCCTGACGACTTTGTGTGTTTCGAGTGCTCGGAGTGTAGGCAGCTATTCCTGACCGATTCCGAATACAGCCAGTTTGATCTTATGGACGATTTCGCGCGACACCTCCGCACAATGCACAAAGGCCAGTACAGGGTTCCAATCAGTTACGAGATTCGGCTGGCGCAAGCCCCAGAATGATCTCGCTCGTTTACCTCACAACCCGCTCGCCGTCCACACTCGGAGATGAACTGACGCTCGCCGGTTATCGAGTGTTTGAAGCGCTGGCGCTCTCCGAAGTGCTGTACCTGCAGGAGCACGAGAACATCGATCTAGTGATCATCGATTCCAGTGTCGAGGAGCCGGAGGAGAAAGCTCGGCAAATGCCCGGCATCAGGATCAGATTAGTGCCCGGAGCAACTGCAACCGATGTGCAATGGGAGCTATCACTCTTGTTTCCGAATGGCGACCTTTCCCTGCAGTAAACGCTTTCGTCTAAATCTTACGCTGACCGACAAGGCTCTCGAAAACCGGAACCATGGAGTACCCGCGGAGGAGCCGGCTGCAGCGGTGGATCTCAACTCCATTATCGAGTCAGCGCGCACGAGACCTAGATGAGCAAAATCGAGCCGCCGCTGCTCAGGAAAAACCCAAGGCCGCGTTTGCTGCGGTGGCCGCGACCAGGAATCGATCCAGAGTCACCGCGCTTCTGCCCGGATCGGTGAACACTGGGGTCGCCAGCAGATGATGTCGGAACTGGTACGCGACGGCAAAGGCGAGCGGCCGCGAAGATGGCGACAGGTGATAAAGCAGCGCATACATAAGATCGCGGCTAGCGGTAAGATATAGAGTAGCGTTCACCCGACCTTCGGATTCGAGGGCCTCCCTTATCCTTCTATATCGTTGCGCCGCCTTCAGCGAGCTCATCCTCCAGACTTTGCAATGGGGTCCTCAGCACGGGTACGGAATCAGCCAGGCGATTCGACTCAGATCCGGTGAGTTGTTCGATGTCGAAACCGGATCGCTCTATCCAGCTCTTCACAGACTTCAACGCAGCGGCTGGATTTCTTCCGAGTGGAAGACATCTGAGAACAAGCAGCGCGTGAAGGAATATCGCCTGACTGCGGCAGGCAAAAGGCAGCTCGCAAACGAGCGCTCTCGATGGGAGAGGCTGGCAGCCGCGATCGCAGGAGTTCTCAGTCCGCAGGAGTAACTATGCGTTTCCCGAATTGGCATCGACAGGACGACGACCTCGCAGAGGAGCTGCGCAACCATTTCGAGATGGCGATACAGGAGCGTCTCGAACACGGGCAATCGAGAGCGGAAGCGGAAGCGGCGGTGAGACGCGAATTCGGGAACGAACTGCTGGTGCGAGAGGCGACACGCCAGCAATGGGGTCGGATATGGCTGGAGCAACTCGCACAAGACCTGCGCTTCGCATTGCGCATGCTGCGCCGATCGCCGAGCTTCACGGTGGTTGCAGTGCTCACGCTCGCCATTGGCATAGGAGCAAACACTGCGATTTTCAGTGTCGTCGATGGCGTGCTTTTGCAGCCGCTGCCCTATCCCGGAGCGGATCGGGTCGCGAAAGTGTTCATGCATTTTTCACCGCAAAACGCGCCGCACGGCCACCTGTGCGAGGCCGATTTTTCCGATTGGAGTGCTCAGAACCACGCCTTTGAAGAAGTTTCCTCTTACGCGAACGGCCTGTACAACATCACCGGCATTGGCACACCGGAGCAGGCGCGCGGTGTGAGCGTGACGGCTGGCTTTTTTCCCATCATGCGCGTGCCGCCACTGATCGGTCGGACGATCGTGAGCGGAGAAGATTCGCCAACTGCCCCAAGCGTGGTGGTGCTGGGTGAGCGGTTATGGCGTCAAAGGTTTGGGGCGAGGGCAGACGCTTTAGGCCAGGTAGTCGAAGTTAACGGTGAGAAAACCACGATCATCGGAGTGATGCCCGGGAGTTTTCGTTTCCCGCGCGAAGATGCCGAGATCTGGACGAACCTCCATCTGACGCCGCCCAAGGGACGGTTCCCATTCTTTTTGACGGGCGTGGCGCGGCTTCGGCCGGGAGTGACTTGGAAGCAGGCGCAAGCCGAGGCCAACAAGATTGGGCGCACCATTGAGCTTGCAGGAAACGGGGAATACCGCAACCTTAGTATGCCCGTGGTTCCGATCCGGGAAGAATTGGTCGGAGATGTGCGCCTGCCGCTGCTGGTGATGTTCGCAGCCGTGCTTGCGGTGCTGCTGATCGCGAGCGTGAACGTCGCCAACTTGCTGCTCGCTCGTTCGACCGTGCGAGCGCGTGAAATGGCGGTGCGGATCAGCATTGGAGCAAGGCGCAGCCGGCTGATTCGGCAGTTGCTAACTGAAAACGTTGCGCTTTCACTGGCGGGCGCCGCCGCTGGAACCGGGTTGGCGTGGTATGCGGTTCGGCTGCTGCGAGCGTTCAATCCGGGAAACCTGCCGCGCATCGACTCTGTTCGGCTGAATGCGCCGGTGCTGGCGTTCGCCATCGTGTTGGCAATTGTCACGACGATTCTATTTGGCGTCGGGCCAGCGCTTCAGAGCGCACGGACCGAGCCGGTACGCGCGTTGAGAGACGATGCCAGGACTGGGAGCGATAGAAGCCGAACAAGGGCAGCATTGGTAGTCGCCGAGATTGCTTTGTCCTTCGTGCTGCTGATCGTTGGCGGCCTTTTATTGCGTAGCTTCGAGCGGCTGCAGCGGGTGGATACCGGCATCGAGACTCCGCCCGATGAAGTGCTTACGATGCTCGTTTCTCCAAGCGCCACACGATACAAAGAGGCAAAGGCACAACTTGCGATCCTCGATCGCCTGATGGAACAAATCCGAAAGGTTCCCGGCATCGAGGCGGCAGCATGGGCTGATTCGCGTCCCCCGAACTACTGGTCGAATGACGACACCTTCAACATCAAAGGCAAGCCCTACAATCACGAGGCATTTCCGTCGTCGCCCATTCCGACCGTTTCTCCGCAGTATTTCCGCGCGCTCGGAATTCCGCTCATTCGCGGCAGATATTTCGAGGACTCGGACGCGAACGACCGCCCAAACGTGGCGGTAATCAGCCAGGAACTCGCGCGCCGCTACTTTCCCACCGAAGATCCGATCGAGCAGGAGATCGCTCCCAGCGAACCGAATCCGAAGCAGCCGTGGTACCGGATCGTGGGAGTTGTCGGCGATGTGAAATACGCCGGCATGGCAAGCGAGCCCGCGCCGGTGTGGTACGCCGCGCTGGCACAGGGGCCGGGACTGCCGCTGTTCCTGATCGTGCGCTCGTCCCGCGACGCGTCTGCGTTAGGCGAGGAGATCGAACGCGCAATTCATTCCGTGGACCCAGACACTGTGGTGACCTACCGTGAAACACTCGCCAGTGTGATGGGCAATGCGGTGGCACAGCCACGCTTTCGCACGGCATTGCTTTCTTTGTTTGCCATGATTGCGCTGGCTCTGGCCAGCATCGGGACTTACGGCGTCATTGCTTATTCAGTCGCGCAACGCACGCGCGAGATCGGCGTCCGCATCGCGCTTGGCGCTCGACCCGCGCAGGTGCTGAGCATGATTCTGAAACAAGGAGCAGGCCTCAGCGTGCCGGGTATTCTGATCGGAGTGGCCGGCGCGCTCGCTGCAACGCGGACCGTGTCATCGCTGCTTTTTGCCACCCCTCCCACAGACGCGCTGACGTTTGCCGCAACAGTTGCGGTTCTGATTATCGTTTCGCTTTGCGCAACCCTCGTCCCTGCCAGAAGGGCAATGCGCGTTGATCCAATTGAGGCACTGCGCTGGGAATAATCAGGTCGGATCACCGTGAGCGGCGCGCGGGCGGCAAATTCTCCACTTTCGAGACCTATATCTGTAGAGGCACAGATGTTGCAGGCTGCTGCGATCCAGTCGCCTCTTGACCCATTGATGGTGATTGTCTGCCATTGTGCTCGAATGGTCGAATGTCTTCCATACAACAAACACCGGAACACCATAGCATTCTTCAAGGCATTTGGACCTGCTGATAGCTGCGGCCCCTTCTTTATGGCCCAGCTCAGGTGTACCAACTCGGGAAGAACCGGCTGCCCGGTGTTCTTGGTGCGATCTGAAAATAGGTATTCGACAATGCTCCCAAAACGGGAGAGGCTTTACCTTGTGCAGCCTTTTTGAGTTCGGGATTTCTTCGGCAGTCAGAATCCTCGACTCGAGACTTCAGCGCTCCTAGGCGCGCAGTCAGTCACCGTAGGTCGCTTACTCGGGATCAATTGCACATTCCATTTTCATCATGCTGAACGCCAATTAAGATTGTCACGGGTTGACTACGGCTACCCCGGTAGGCTGAAAATAGCTGGCATTCCAGCTCGCTACCGTCATGCCATGAACGAGCGCAGTCGCTGCGATCAGAGCATCTCGATCGAGCCCGGGATTCGGCCCACTGAGCGCCGCGCAACGCTGGGCAACAACGGTATCAACCGCCAGAATGCGACCGGAAAATGAGGGCAAGAAGTGCCCGTCCATCCAGGCCCGTAGGATCCCGCCCTGCTTCCGATCGCGCCGTTCGACGAGAAGAATTCCTATCTCTAAGTTCTAGTATTGAGACTGCGGATAAATAGAGGCGCGCAGATGCAAGCGCTTGCGCCCATATTGTGACGCTTCGATGTGCCTTCTTGCCTTTTCTTAGGAGAGCGCTGCTCTGACTCTTAAAGAGTAGAAGGTTCGATTAGTCGCGCAACTCCATTGCTGCTCGGAATCCGTGAATTTGATGAGTGGATAGAACCTTCGGAAATCGTCAAGGGTTTCCGAGGATGTTGCGCACAATGAGCGAGTTCATTGTATCGATATGTGCAACATGAGCTGACACTGTGCACCCTCTCGCTCAGGCCAACCACACCAGCCGTATTTCAGAATGCTTGATCCGAGTATGGGGCACAGCATACTAAAAGGAAATATCTCGATTGAGTTTATGAGCAGAGCGAAACGGCGGGAGTGACCAGCAGATGCTGAGTTTGAATGTAGGCTCTCATAGTTGAGCAGTTAAACGACGTACTTCAGGTCGTACTTCGCCACCTCGCGTCCAAGATACGCCCCCGCGACACTGGAGAAGTGGTAATGCGATCGGCCTTGGGCGGGCTGAAAAGCGGCGATCAGGTCTAAAGGCTTGCAATTGATTGCGACCCACTCAGCGCATTTGTTGATACTTTGTGGCGCGACTCGATCCATTTGGGCGCGACCTCTCGCTCTTCATCGGGGCGATTCATCGTGAATGCCGCTACGACAACATGCTCACGCAGCCACCACGTGCTAAAGCTCTTCTTCGAGAAATCGCCGCGGTGCACGATTTGGTCTGCACCTGACGAATCTCCCCAATATTCGTATGAGAGATCGAAAACGTCTGAGAAGAAATAGGGCACATGCTTGAACGGGGTGCGTTCGCCCATAAGAGCCCGAGCACAATATTGTCCTTGAGAGACTGCGTTGTCCCAGTGCTCGACACGCCTGCGTTTTTGAAACAGTATGTCTGAATAATTCGCAACGTCGCCTGCCGCCCATATGTCCGTTTGCTCGGTTTCGAGATATTCGTTCACAACTACGCCATTCTCGATCTTGAATCCACTGCTGGCGAGCATTTCGGTCTCCGGCTGCACCCCAACACCAGCAACGACCAGTTCACACGGGATCGTCTGCCCCTGCGCCAGATTCGCTGATTTCACACTCCCATCGCCTCTCAATTCCGTTACTGAACTCGAGTTGAGAAGCTGGACACCGCGTTCCGTGTAATAACCTTCAAAGAAATTTGACATCTCCGGTGTGAAGAGCCGTTTCGAAATCCTGTCCTCATTCAGCACCATCGTTACCTCGAGTCCGGCCTGCCTCAGCACGGCGGCGACTTCCATTCCAATAAAGCCACCGCCAACAACAACCGCACGTTTCACTTTCTTTACTTCATTTCGGATCGCTCTGGAATCGTCCAGCGACCGCAGATAAAAGACGTTGCGCAGGTCCGCGCCAGGGACCTTCAGCTTACGTACGCGAGCGCCTGTTGCGATAATGAGTTTTCCAAAACTGAATTCTCCTCCCGATTTAAGAATCAGCCGCTTGCGTTTGATATCAACATCCGTTACTTCTGACTGCAGTTTCAACTCTATTCCGTGACTCTTGTAGAAGTCGTAGGAACTGATCTGGATAGCGTCTTCGTTATCTTTGCCGGCCAGGAAGGCTTTCGATAAGGGAGGACGCTCGTAAGGAACGAAATTGTCAGCAGAGACTATGGCCAGTTCGCCAGGTTTCAATCCCATTTCGACGAGTTGCTTAGCCGCGTATCCGGCGACCATTCCGCCCCCCAGAATCGCAAACCTTGATGTGATCATGTCTCCTCCGAAAACGCAGTAACCGCTTATTTCTTGAACCTGTAAAGCAGGATCCCGTAACCTACGCCTGCCGGATCGCTGGCTCGGGCAGCTTGAAAAGCCATGAAGCGCCCATCGGTGGAAACGACGGGGTTCGAGGCTTTCCCGCCTTCGTAATCATTAAAGTGAGTCAGACGGACAAAATCTGTTCCTGTTCCGTCGAGCCTCAGTTTCCAAATGTCGATATTCCCGGAACCGCAACCGCCGCCAAACTGCTGGCACTGCCGGTCGGCCTCGACGGCGGTGTAAAGACCATCAGGGAAAATGCCCTCTGGCTCGTTGTACGTCCCGGGCGCTTTGGAAAAATTCGTCATCTCTCCCGTTTGCAAATCAATTCCCATCACCGAAGCCATGCCGTGAGGCTCGTAGCAAGTAACCGTCATCTTCTTGTCGTCGTCGTAGAAATCCTGTGCCTCGAGTGTGCAGCTTCGATCTTTGCTCTCAAAAACGATTTTCTTGTTAATTAGCCTGGGGGAAGAACCGTTGGAGAGATCCAGGTCAGCGACAATCAACCGCGAAGTACCTGGGGCAAGATCAGGAGCCTGCGCCGGCACCTGCGAAAAGGCGATTTTCAAGGACTTCTTAGAGATCGCTGCGCCTTCACTCATCTTCTGCCCAAGTTTCACGGGCTTTGCGCCTGGCTGCTTGCTGAGAAACCAGAGTTCGTTGTCGCGACTGCGGCTGGTGTTGATGTCCTCAAAATGATCGGGACCAATGAGGATGTAATCTCCGGTGACGAGATGCATTACGCGTAAAAAAGATGCGCCTGGAACATTGCAGGTCAAGCAAGTGATAACACGAGTTTTCAGGTCAACCAGCATGGCATCGCCAAAACTCTTGGCCATGAACGCCACACGCTGATTGTCAGGCGAGATATCTGCTCGCTCACCAAAGTGCGTCAGCACTTCGATGTTGGACGGCAGATGATCGAGAGGATTCCCACTTGTACGGGACGACTTCGACTGCGGACTAAATGACAAAAGAAAAAGTGCCAGGAGCAATTTCATGCGAAAAGTGTAATTCGCCTACCAAGACAGAGTGTCAATGCGTGTGCTGATGCCTCAGGTTCTGCGGCTTGTGCTCCTCTTTCATACCATGTTCGCCATGAGCTCATTAGCATTTGCAGTGAACGACAAAACAGACACGAAGAATGCCAAATTGGAGACGGTCACCGGCATTGTGAGCGACGCGAAATGCGGTGCGGCCAGTCACGACGCCGATTGCGTAAAGAAATGCGAAAAGCCGGCGAACCGCTGTGCCGAAATGATATATAGCGCGAGCAAAACCACGGCATCCCAGTACGCAATCCCGTACGGTGCTCGCTGAAATCGGACAAGAGCACCGACCGTCGCGCTGGCAATAGCGATAACCAGACCAGCTTCTGTTTCGATTGAGCGGCGCGGGTAGAGCGTGACCCGGCCATCGATGCCTGGATGAAAGAGCGTGCAGGTGAATTGGGAGCGATCGCGCAGAAGTGGTTTTGAGTCATGCGAAAATGCGGTGACGAAGTCCGAGAGCTTTTGCATCACGGCTGTCCGACTGCATGTCTCGGAGATGCCGCGTTTGGCTACGTCAATATATTCACATCGCACTTAAACGTAGGATTTTTTCAAGGCGCATCGCTGCCGGATCCGGCTCGCTTGCTGCAAGGGTCTCAGTGGGTGAAAGTGCCGCCGCTAGTGGCCTCTCGACTACTGAGATTCCGGATCAACAACCCACAAATCAATCGTTTAACGATTTCCCGCGCATTGTCCGCACAGAGATAGGCAGATTTGGGCGGGGTTATTACGAAATTTGTTACGGAATTCTTGAGTTAAAGGTTCGGGTCGACAGCCGCTCCGGTAATGTGTTCAGCGCCATGCTCGCTGTGAGTCCCAGTGCTTGGGGACGGCCGAGTGGCGCTCAAAGTATTGAACACAAGCCGCTAGGTGATGACTGGTATAAGAACAGTAGGTCCTGCTCACAGATGGGCGCCAATATTTCCCAACAAGCTCCGTCTAGTTTTCCGGCAATACTTGAGCCATCGCTTCGCTGAAGCAACGGCAAACTTACGCCACTATTGAGCAGCACGGGCGCTCGATTTATCCGAGACGCCCCAAGCACCCGGTTACTTCTGTTGTCAGGCAAACCGACTCCACCGCTTCGAGTGCCTTACCAAACGCATTTCCCTCTATTCCGGATTCAAAGAACGTTGATGAGCTTGTTCGAATCCCACTTCCTCCATTTTTTGAAACACATGATTGTCGATGCTGGTTACTCGGTTTTATGGCGATGCTGGCAATCTTCGAAGTCGTTCTATCTGCAGGAACACGAGAACTTCGAATCTTAGGTCAACCACGCGTCCAGGTTCTCCTGAATCAAGAGGTCATCTGCTTCTCGAAGATGTGGGTAAGAGCGGCAAATTCGATCGATCTCTTCTGACTGGAAAGGTGAGAGGTTTTCTGCAGGATCGAGGCACCAATGCCCTTCGAGGAGTCCTTGGCGGCGCAGTACTTCATGGATTCCCGCGATACTGCCGCGGAAATTATTACGGGCGTCGAAGACTGCGGCGTTCATATCGGTAACTTGCTGCGCCGTAGTCAGCAACTTGGCCGATGTAGACGTGAGATTCTGCTTGATGCAGGCAAGCAAACGCACAGCACCTTTTGTCCACACTGCCCAGTGACCAAGCAAGCCACCGACGATTCGAGCGCGCTTGCCGCCGAAATTGAATTCGGTGAGCAGGTCAAAAAGAATGTTGTCGTCGTTACCGGTATAGAGTGAGATTTCACTGCCTCGGCCACTTTCCAGGACGGCGCGAACAACGTCTAGAGTTTGGTAGCGATTGAAGGGCGCGATTTTGATTGCAACTACATTCGGGATTTCCGCGAATTCTCGCCAGAACTCGTACGGAAGCAGGCGACCTCCGACGGCGGGCTGAAGGTAGAAGCCCATCACCGGAAAAACTTCGGCGATGGCGCGTGCGTGTTCCAGTAATTCTGCGACTGAGGCACTTCGAAGCGCCGCAAGGCTGAGAAGGCCAGCATCGTAGTCCAGCGATTTCGCGAGTTTGGCTTCGGCGATGGCTTGCTTGCGCTCACCGCAGATGCCGGCGATCTTTATGATATCTTTGCCGCGAGCTTCATCGGAGCCGAGTTCCAGCACAGATCTTAGCAGTGCGATCTTTGGGTCGCGTATCGCGAACTGAGTCGTGTGCACAGCGACAGCAATCCCGCCTGCACCTGCCGCGAGGTAATAGCGCGTGAGAGCGCGTTGGCGACGCTCGTCGAGCTTCCGATTCGAATTCAGCGCGAGCGGATGCGCCGGAATCACGAGTCCTTGTTTCAGCTTTTCGCGAACGTCCATCAGAACTTTCCATCCTGCGCTTCAAAGTGCGTCGGCTTATTGAGCAGTTTGCCACCTGTGATGATCCAGTGAGCAATCCAGTCCATCATTTGTGCCGGAGTGACAGATGGCTTGCCGAAAAGAGCATGGGCCTTTGATGCGTTGCTGATTAATGCACGGTCCGATTCTTGTCCTGCGAAGGTGGGCTTCACGTTGAAACGCTTTCCGAACTCCTGTGCAATCCAGCGCACAGAGAGAGTTTCTGGACCGGTGAGATTCAAGATCAACGGAGGCGACTGACAGTGCGCAAGAGATCGCAAGCAGACGGAATTCGCCTCGCGCTGCCATATGACATTCACACGTCCGGTGCGAAGGTCGACTGGACGGCGATGGAATACGTTTAGTGCGATATCAACCAGCACGCCGTAACGAAGTTCTACAGCGTAGTTGAGGCGCAGAATAACGACAGGGGTTCGCCAGGTGCTCGATCCATATTCGAACATGCGTTCGCGTCCCAGAGCAGCCTGTGCGTATTCGCCAACGGGACCAGTCGGTGTTTCTTCATCAGCGCCGGTTGAATCGATTGTCTCAAGACCGTAAACGTTGCCGGTTGAGAAGGCGACAATCCGTGAGCGTCGATAACGTTGAGCAACCAATCCGGGAAGAAAGGTATTTGCGGCCCAAGTAAGGTGAGCCTCACCTTCCGTGCCGAACTTACGGCCGGCCATGAAGATGACATTTTCGGCATCCGGCAGGTCCTCGAGCGCTCCGGGCTGTAGAAGATCCCGGGAGATCGTCTTTATTCCGTGCTTTTCAAGATCGCCTTTTACCGCAAGGTCAGAGAAGCGTGAGACTGCTGTCACGTTCCTGGGACGTTTGGACTGTTCGACAGCGCGACGAACCAACTTCGCAAGAGTCGGTCCCATCTTTCCAGCTACGCCTAGAATGAGAATGTCTCCAGACAGCGTAGACACACTCGCGACGTCCTCGGCACATGGGGTGGAAAGCGTGTCCTCCAATTCTTCGACCGTATTAATCAACATCGCGAATTTCCGGTTCCGCGTGATCGGTGCCCTAACTGAAACCGTGTTAATGTATACCACATTGCTTTCGTTTAATTTCTAATGGTTTCTTTTCCATTTCCGGAAACCGCAAGCAGGGTTGGTTAATGCAGGTGAAAGTTTTTCCCGATAAGAAATTGGCTGCGAGAGCAGCCGCCGAACAAGCGGAAAGTGTCATCAATGACGCGATCGTTGGCAAAGGGAAAGCTCGCATCATCGCCGCTACGGGTGCGTCGCAATTCGAGTTTCTCGACGAGTTGACGAAGAACCCGGGAGTCGATTGGTCGAAGGTGGAGATGTTCCACCTTGACGAGTACCTGAATCTTTCCGAGTCGCATCCGGCGAGTTTCCGAAAATATCTTCGTGAGCGGATTATCGAAAAGACGGGAATCAAGCATTTTCACTTACTCGACGGAGAACGCAAGCCTACAGATATGATCGCCGAAGTCACGGCGGAAATTAGGAAGGCGCCGATCGACATTGCGTTTGTCGGCATCGGCGAAAACGGACATCTGGCATTCAACGACCCACCTGCGGACTTCGAAACGAACGAAGCCTACATTGTGGTCGAGCTTGATGAAGCGTGCCGACGCCAGCAATTGGGCGAGGGATGGTTCAAGAGCCTGGAAGAAGTTCCGCATCGGGCACTGTCGATGACGGTGAAGCAGGTGCTAAAGGCGAAAGAAATCATCGCCATAGTGCCGGACGCAAGAAAGGCCGCAGCGGTGTCAACCTGCTTGCAGGGAGAAATCAGCCCGATGGCTCCGGCGTCGATTCTCAGGACGCACCCAAACACCACCATCTACCTCGATCAGTACTCGGCGTCGCTATTAAGGCCGGAATTGGTGGAAGAACTCAGCCGCTAAAGACGTCAGATACGACGCACCAGGCCCTTATCGGTGGCTCTTGTATTTCGTATAAGTGCCAGGATCAGCAGCATTCCAACAAACGGGATAAGACCAGCTACGACCATGATGGGGTCGAACTCGTGAATGCCGTGATGCAGGTCAGAGAAATGCCCGATCAGGGCGAACGCGATGATTGTTCCGATGCCGGCCCCTGTTCCGCTCATTCCGCTAACGCTGGCGACCGATCCACTCTCGTAGAGATCCGAGGGCAGAACGTTTGCGATCGTGCTGAACGCCGCGTAGCAGAACGTCGCAAGCGCAAATAAAGAAGTGATCGCGAAAAGGTTCGTGGTCCAGATGGTTGGGATGAGCATCGTCACGCCAATGCCGCCAAAGATAACGACCGCTTTGCGCGCGCGGCCAAGCGACCATCCGCGCTTAATGAGCCAGCCCGAGACTAATCCTCCGAAGAAGTTCCCCAAGTCAGCGGCGATAAAGGGAACCCAAACGGCCAGCAATCCGTTTCGCAAATCGATGCCTTTAGCGACGAGGTAGATCGGAAACCAATCGGTGACAAAGTACCAAACCGGATCGGTGAAAGCTTTTGCCACGATCACTCCCCACGTTTGCGGGAGCTTGAGCAGGTTTCGCCACGCGATTCGTTTTAGCGTAGTGGTTTGAAGATGGCGTTTGTCTTCCCCGAGCATCTGACGTTCGCTCTCGGAGATTAGCGGATGCAGTTCAGGTGGCTGGTAAATCCTTCTCCATAGCAGGAGCCACAAGAACCCCAGCAGTCCCGGAACGACAACAGCCGGCCGCCAGCCCCAGCGGAAGTAGATGGTCAGGATGATGAATGGCGCAATCGCGCCGCCAATGGATGATCCGCTGTCGAAGAAAGCAGTGGCGAGTCCACGCTCCTGCTTGGGAAACCATTCCGATACAGCTTTCGTTGCAGCTGGCCAGTTCGCGGACTCACCTGCTCCGAGAAGGAATCGGAAGAACCCGAAGCTGAGCAGACCGTTGGCGAGAGGCGTGAGAACCGAAATAATCGAATAGCACGTGACGGTGAGACTCAGTCCGCGACGAGTGCCAATTTTGTCCATCAATCGGCCGAACACAGTTTGTCCGACGGAATAGGCAACACGGAACGCGATCACGATCGCGGCGTAATCGGTGTTAGTCCAGTGATACTCACCCTTCAAGTAAGGTGCGAGCAGCGAGAGTGTCTGGCGGTCAAGATAGTTGATGATCGTCGAGGCAAAGAGAAGGCTGGCGATCCACCATCGCAGGTGCGGAATCGTCTTGCGTGCGGGAGTGGCGGGAGCCGTATACGTCATGAGCGGAACTCGACTTCTCACACTCCCTTACGCCAGGTAGGATCATTCACATCTTTAACTTGGACGGTGATCGATCCATCAGAATTGAGTGGTTGCTCACAAGCCCATTTAACCGGCCTGAATACTCCAGGACGAAGTTCGATTTCAGCAGAAAGCTGAACCTGTCCGACGAAGCCGTTGGGCAGTAGGAACGAGCATTCGCGATTACCGCCGCCGGAGGGCCGTCCGGGATCGAGTGAGCCGCGCATCTTCCAGGATTTCTCTGGACTGTTGAGCGTTAGCCAAAGAACGCCGGGTACTCCAGCAACTCCACGGTTCACAACGGAGACGACCAACTCGGAGGTGTTGAAGCGCTTGCGTTGCCACACCCACCCGGGACGAACACGGTATCCCAGATTGGTCTGCAGGCGTTCGAAGCCGCGGGGATACTTTTCGTTGTAGGTCTTCAGGTTGTCGGATTCGGTCCACAAAGACCAATAATTCGCACGCAGATCAAGCGTGTGGAGCATGCATCGTTCCATCTGGTTCACGCCCGCCGAATCCTGTGTCAATTTGTTTATGTCGTACTGGCGGAAGTAACCATCTTCCATGATTGCTGCAAGCCAAGGAGGACGGTTGGCAATTTGGTCGATTTGGATTGGCTCCTCAATTTCAATGCTGTCTGATCGGAGCCACACACCCGCACGCATGGCAGCGTCGATCACGCGTCTGTTGCCGACGTGGCTGATGTCGGGTTGGGTGTTCACGGCGAGAGGAGTTTTCTTCCATGCGTCGAGTTGTTCGGCGACCATTTCGAGGAAAGTGCGCTCTGCGGTCGCGTAGTCGGGAAATGGATTGGGAAGACTACTGGTGTGTCCTTCACCCCAAAATCCGTACTGCATCATATCCATCCATTCGACGAGAGGATCGCCGTCAAATCGTTCAGCTAGCAGGCGATTAAGTTCGGTGAACGCCTTGCGAAATTCAGGACGGTCATAACGAGGTTCGACGTACTGAACATTTCCTCGGCGCGGGATTCCGCCGATGTTCACGAGCGGAATTTTTTGACGCAGAAATTCAGGAAGGGCGATTTGTTTTGGCTGAAATTCGGGATTCGAAAGCTGAACACGGAAGGCTACGCGCAGGTTGTGGCGCCGTGCGGCATCGAGCGTGAGTTGCCAAACCGGGTCGAGGTCGAGTTTACCCGCCTGCTTCTGAACGTTGCGCCAGTCACAGCGGATGTATAGAACGTCGACGAAAGGCAGACTGGCGGTCTGTTCAATCTGATCCTCAAGGGCGCGCTTTCCGCCGCGGACCGCGAGTGCGGGACCGTTTTCTTCCCACGTGTAGCCGACCAGGCCGATACCGGGATTGCGCAGCGGCTTCTCGGATGCAGTTGTGAACAGCGCGGTGCGCCAGCCCTCGTCCTGTTCAATCTCGAAGGGACCTTGGTCCAGGCGCTGCCGTACGGGGAAGTCGGGCGCATATCCCTGCTGGCACTCAGTCTGGGCCATGGTGACGGCGGGAGTTGCGACTACAGCAGCCAGCGTCTTAATCGCCGTCCTTCTATTCAAGATTTGTGCCTCCCTTTAGGCCCGCAGCAACACAGAAGTGCGAAAGATATCGAAAGCAAAAGAAAGAATCAATATAATCCGGAACTTGCGAGAGCTAAAAATGAGAACGATGTCCCTGCTGCTGATCTTGGTCGCGATCACTCCCTCATGGGCGCAGGTTCAGAAGCCAATCTTTCAAAGTGTTGGAGCCGCAAAAGACGTGAAGCTTACTCTCAATCCGACAGACCCGTTCTGGGATGCTGCGCGTCCGGTGTACTTGCAGGTCGATATTAAGGGCCAACCGGAAATGGACTATCGAAGCGAGGTCCGTTCGCGTTGGACCAAAGACGCAATCTACTTCCTGTTTTCGTGCCCGTACAAGCACTTGTCTGTGAAGCCGAACCCGGATGCATCGAAAGAGACATACGAGTTGTGGAATTGGAATGTTGCGGAAGTATTCCTGGGATCGGATTTCAAGGACATCAAGCGTTACAAGGAGTTCGAAGTTTCACCGCAAAACGAATGGATTGATCTGGATGTTGATTTGCATAAGCCACGTCATGAAGAGGGATGGGTGTGGAACTCGAACTTTCAGCATCTCGCGGGTGTAGATAGTGAAAGACATATCTGGTATGCAGCAATGAAGATTCCTTTCGCAGCATTGGACACACCTTCGCCACAAGCAGGAACAAGATTCCGCATAAACCTGTTTCGCACGGAAGGATCGCGAGATCGCACTGTCGAGGTCTTGTGGCAACCGACGATGAGCGAGACATTTCACGTACCCGACAAGTTTGGCCTTTTGAAACTCGTTGCGAAGTAGCCTTCGATTAATGAATGTAAGCGCCGCCTGGAAGAAGGAACTCTATCGGCCATAGCTCGCGCTTTTGTTCTACTGTTTCGGACCACTTGAATACTTGACCGTCTGAATTCGGCACAAGCTTCAATTCGGGGATAACTTCGGCTGCTGAGCTGGCCAGCGTGTAGCCTCTGCCGATTCCCGTTATCGAGATGGACTGCGAAAGACTTAGGTGCTCATGCGCAAATCGTGTTGCGATCTCAATGTCTTCGATCATCTGCAGAAAGTACGGGCGACCCGTCAGAAGCCAGTTGTAGACGTAGTCAGCGAGTACCCCGGACAGTGGGCTGTGGTATGCCTCTTCGAAACTCATGTGAGCTAGTTTCGGATCGTCGGGAGACACAGCCTTGTACGGCATGCGAGTTTCGCCCAATCCGCGCGAGTCGATGGAGAGAATGTCGTAACCAGCTGTGAGTTGTTTGCTTATCGCGGCCCAGTCGCCCTGCGACACTTTTCCCTCCTCACCGATCCAAAGCAGTACTGGACGCTGCTTTTCCGCAGACTTGTGAATCCACAGCAACGGCATAACAAGATAGCGGCTGTGATGCAGTATGTAACGATCAATGATCACGTCCTGAAGCTTCGTCGTTCCGGTCATCTCCCAACGGATCTCACTTCGCTCTGGCGCAAGGTCCGCGTACTTTGATACCCGCCAAGTGCGGATGCCGGGATAATTTGACTCGTAATAGCTCTTCAGGCTCTGGTGTGGCTCGAACTTGTGCTGCTCGTAATAGTCACGAACTTCGCTCATTAAAGACCGCGCGTCGGGATAATCGACCATGACCTGGCCGGTGCGGGTGACCTGCAGGCTCTTCTCGTCGATTTCCTTAATGGTCGCGAGTTCGTGGCGTGCAGGCATTCCGTTGAAATGGTCGATGAATTCGAATGCTGCCTCCTGGTTCTCGAGCGAGTATTGGTGCTCGTGATAACCATCATGCATTGCGATCCGGTCGGCGTGACCAAACTTTGAGTAGAGGGCTGCCACTTCGCGAAAGGTCTTGTGTGTTCCCTCGATGGGAAAGAAATCGAGCACAGCAGCGGCGACGAATACCGGACGGGGATACATCATCAGGAGCAGACCGGGATGATCGACACCGTTGGCGATCATGCCGTACAGGTCCTGTTCGGGATCGCTATCAGGGTCTTTGAAGATGCGGTTGTACACACGCATGGGCAGGGACGTGATATAGCAGGACGGCGCCGCTACCTTGATGCGCTTGTCCACGGCGGCAATGTAGGCTGTTTGCGTTCCGCCGCCACTAGTACCCGTGATGCTGATGCGATCTGAATCCACGTCAGAGCGAGTGAGCAAATAATCGACGGCGCGAACGCCATCCCATATCTCCCAGCGGGCAAGGTTAATGCCCGCAAGATAGGCGAGATTTCCAATCACGGCATGCTCGGCACAGATTAGGTTGTAGCGGCTTGCGCTAGATTTTGCGTCCCAGAACTGGCTGCGTTCGCCCTGTCCAACGGGATCCCAGGCAATGACGACGTATCCGCGGCGAACCAGTCGCTGACACAAAGCTTGATAGAAGATCTTGCCCTTTGGCGAATGGCCAGCCGGAACCAAAATCGCAGGATGTTTTCTCGGGCCATCGTCTGGGACATAGACCAGCGCAGGAACGTAGATTCGTGGAAGACTCTCGTAAATCAGCTTCTCAACGTGGAAGCCATCGATCGCGACTTGGCCAGTCACGCGAGCATTCAGTGGAGTCTTCTCGGGTGGCAGGCCACCGAGCATCATTAAAAGGTGCTGGTGAATTTGTTCCTGAACTTGCAGGAGGTCCTGCTCGGAAGCGATCGCTTCCCATTTCCTACGACGAAGGTCGTCCTGATCCCACGCCATCTCGGTTTGGTACTTCAAGTAGGGCGTGATCGTGGGAGCTGCGGAGGGAGTCGCTGGCAGGACGCGGAAGGCTTCGCTGGGTGGAGTCTGTCCCGCAGCAATTGCGGACGTAATAAGTAATGCCGACGTGAAAATCGTCCACTTCATTTTGCCTGCCGTAACGAACGCTCCCTATGTTGGCTCAAGAAATGTTGACGATGCTTGCCATCGCGGAATGCTTCGGTCCCGCCGCGGCGCGTAACAGAGAGAGCGCCGGCCAGATTGCCGTTTTCTAGACAAGTCTTAAGGTTTTCGCCACGCACAAACGCATGGAGAAACCCGGCGTCAAAGCTATCCCCTGCTCCGACGGAATCTAGGCTATCTGTTTCAATCGCAGGCGAAGAGAGGCGCTCCGCACCGCGGCAGGCGATTGCACCGCACGAACCGAGTTTCACCACAACCAGCGGTACGAGTTTGGTTAACTTGTCCAGCGCTTCGCTCAAGCTGATGGAGCGAGTGATCTTTTGTGCTTCGCGTTGGTTCGGAAGAAACACGTCTACAAGCGGCAAGATTTGCTGAGCTCCACTTTGCCACTCATCGGCAGGATCGTCGTTGGTATCCAGCGATATCGTCAACCCCGCTGCTTTTAATCGCCTGAACAAATCTGGGATGAAGGGCTGAAGTGCTGTCTGGAGAAAGTAGGACGATAAATGGAAATGCCGGGCCGAGCTAAGAAATTCAAAATCCAGGTGATGCTGCGCAAGCTTGGCAATAGTTCCGGGGTAGGTCAAGATGTTGCGCCACTTCTCCCTCGGAAGAATCACGGTTACTCCGGTTTTCTCATCAGGCAATTCGACGACGGTAGAAATGTCAACCCCGATCTGCCGAAGACGGCTAAGCGCAATCCTCCCGAAATCGTCATCTCCGACACACGATGTGAATCCCACCTTGGACCCGAGAGCAGCCAGATTGTGCGCAACGATCGCGGATGAACTGCCTAATGTGACTGACATGTCGTTGGCGAGTAGTTCGCGCTCCGGCGGCAAGGATTCGGGAAATCCGTACAGGATCAGATCGAGATTGAGCTCACCGGCGATGGCGACATCAAAACGCGGCATGCTGCCTCAGTATTGAATAGGACCAGAAAATAAAGGAAATAAATAAAAAGAACAAATTAAGATATACCCTGCCTGGACGCGTGCCCAATCGGACGGTCTTCGAGGATAACGAACTGCTGTGAGGAAAGGGAAAGACATGCGAGCCCGTTACGTATTGTTTAGGTTTGCCATTCTCTTAGCGTTCACAACAACCTGTGTTCGTGTTTACGCGGCAGATACCTTCGCCGTAAGTACACAGCTGAACGTCGAAGCGAAGATGCGCGACGGTACCGTCTTACGTGCCGACATTTACCGGCCGCAGGCGGAGGGCACGTTCCCTGTGCTGCTGCAGAGAACGCCGTACGACAAACGCAACGAACGCGGCTTTGGTGTGAAAGCCGCCTCTCGCGGCTACCTTGTCGTTGTTCAGGATGTGCGCGGCCGCTATTCGTCCGATGGCGATTGGTACCCGTTCAAAAACGAGTCGAATGATGGATACGACACGGTAGAGTGGGTCGCTTCTCTACCTCATTCCAAAGGAAAAGTGGGAATGTTCGGTGGTTCGTATGTCGGCGCTACCCAGATGCTGACAGCGATCTCGCATCCACCTCACCTATCAGCGATTTGTCCGGTCGTGACCGCCAGCAACTACCACGATGGATGGACCTACCAGAGTGGTGCTTTCGAGCAGTGGTTCAACCAGTCGTGGACATCCGGCCTTGCGCAAGACACGCTTGACCGCTGGATCCGTCAAAACACAAACGCGATGGACACGATATGGAAGACACCGCTCGTCGATTATCCGCTCGTGAACTCGCCGAGCATGACAGACACAGCAAGTCTGCATCGCACGCTGGCGCCGTATTTCACTGATTGGCTAGCTCATCCCAACTACGATGACTATTGGAAGCGCTGGTCGATCGAGGAACACTTTGCTGACATTAACGTTCCCATTCTGACAATTGCTGCGTGGTATGACATCTTCCTTGGTGGATCTCTACGCAACTTCATAGGCGTGAAGGCGCATGGAGCTAGTGATGCGGCGCGAAAAGGACAGCGCCTGCTGGTGATGATCGGCGGACACTCCGGCAGCGGCCGAAAGATCGGCGACGTTGATTTTGGATCGGCTGCTGCTTTTGACGAAGATGAGGTGATACTCGCCTGGTACGACTACGTGCTCAAAGGCATAAGCAACGATTTTGCCTCGTCAAAGCCGGTGAAGCTCTTCGTCATGGGCGCGAATGAATGGCGTCAAGAGGATGATTGGCCTCTGCCGAATGCAAAACAGATGAAGTACTACTTGCATTCAGGTGGAAACGCGAATTCATTGAAAGGCGATGGCGGTCTCAGCACGGTAGCAGCGAAATCCGAACCGTTCGATCGCTATATCTACAATCCGGAAAATCCGACGCCCACCATCGGTGGTCCTCTGTGTTGCGAAGCTACGCGGCTGCGGCCAGGTCCGCGGGATCAACGCTCGGTTGAGGCTCGGGACGACGTGCTCATGTATCAGACGCCAGTTCTTACGCAGGACGTCGAAGTGACAGGGCCAATCACGCTGGAGCTGTTTGCGAGCTCGTCCGCTGCCGATACCGATTTCACCGGCAAGCTCGTGGACGTGTGGCCGGACGGCTTCGCTCAAAATCTCACGGAGGGCATCATCCGCGCCAAATATAGGGATTCGCAGGAGAAGGCCACGTTCATAACTCCAGATGAAAGCTACAAATTCAAGATTGATCTTTGGGCCACAAGCAACGTCTTCAAGAAAGGTCATCGACTACGGGTAGAAATCAGCAGCAGTAACTTTCCACGCTTCGATCGAAACATGAACACTGGCGACGACACAGCGACTGCTCGCAAGGGAATGCCGGCAAGTAACCGTGTGTATCACGATGCCGAACATCCCTCGGCGCTGATTTTGCCCATCGTCTCTGGACCGTAGTCATCCTAGCCAAGTTCGAAACCTGCGAGCGCGTATATCTGGTGCTCACTTCCACGCAGGTGTTGGCCGCGAACCATGCGCGTAAGATGCCGCTTTGGAGCGAAATCAAATTCGCGCGCAAGCCTGACAGCAATGGTGTTGGCAGGGAGCAGGTCCCAATAGCAGCTTCGTCCGGCGATAGAAGCGAGCACGGATGTGATCACGCCGCGCGCGCTTTCTGCTGATTCTGCGATGCACGGACCGAGGTATTCAGAAGTCCTGCCTTTTCTTGTCATCGCATAAGAATTGTTGAGTACAACCGGCGGGTGCGACTTCGCCAGCGACTGCAGCAGGGTAGACCGGTTCGCTCCGAAGGCAAGTTGGTCGTAGGAGAATACGGCCGCCGGGAAACTGGTCGGCGGAACTGGAACTGAGGTAACAGCAACTTTTTCACATTGCCATCGCTCGACCGCCTGTTCGACGCGAAAGCCGAGTTTTTCATAGAGGGGCTTTCCCTGATCGGTAGCGTCGAGCTGAACGCTCTCCATGCCGAGGCTGTCCGCGAGGCGCAGCACTTCGTTCATCAGACGTTTCGCGAAACCGCGTCCGCGATAGGCCGTTCGCGTCAGCACCATTCCAATCCAGGCCAGCCGACGTTCGTAAACAACGACGGTTGCTGTCGCCGCGACTTCCCCCGCCACGTCGATCGCAAGGCAGCCCTCAGGAGATAAGTCGAGAAGCCGCCGCCAGTCGTTTTCGGTTTGGTTCCAACCTGCTTCAGTAGAAAGCTCAAGAGCGGCTGCTGTGTCACTAGCAGCTAGCTTGCGAACCAGTGGCTCGCGATCCCTACACATTCCAATGTTCCCGGAACCAACGTGCAAAATGGGGCAAAGCTACGTCGGCGGAAGGAATTTGCGGGTGCCACTTCTTCTCCCACTCGAAGGATGCGAACCCGTCATAGCCGATGTTCCGCAAGGCCAGCCGCATTTCTCCGAGCGGAAATGTTCCCTCGCCGTTGAGGACAGGAACCCATCTTTCATCGCACTTACTCAGATCTTTGACATGAACGTGAACAATTGCGTGCTGCATTCCAGCAGCACCCTGGCGTGGCGTTTCACCAGACTCAAGCCAGCAGTTTGCGGCATCCCACACAATCCCCGTGCGGCCCGATTTCGAAGCATTCAAAATCGCCCTGGTTTCCGTCGCGCTGGCGAAATCACCATGAGTCTCGAGCCACACCGCGATGCCGCTAGGCTCGATCTTGCTATTTAGTTCATCGATGGACTCAGCAATCCATGCCCGTGTGGATTCGCGATCGGCGCCTGGCTGTATCTGATCACCAAACACACGAATCGCCGGCGATCCGAGTTCGGCCGCAAGATCGGCCATGCGCTCGCCCTCCACGATCCAGTTTTGCCGTTCAGTCGTAACAGGCGAATGAAACCGGCAACTGGTATCAACGCAACAAATCTTCAACTGGTTCTCACATAACAACTGCCTGGTCTGAGCCAAGCCTTTGCCCGTAAAGGCCGCCAATTTGTAGAGAGAATCTTCACCTTCCACAAATCGCAGCTCGATACCAGCGTATCCGCAGCGCAACGCAATCTTCACGATCTGCGGCATCGTCCAATCAGGACACGCTAGAGTGGAGAAGGCCATTTTCATGGCTAAGTCATGCGGTCGAGCATCGCCGTGGTGACTTGGTTTCTTACACCGCGACCGGTGAGAAAACTCTCGATATCGTCCATGACCACGTCAGCAATCTGCTCGCGTACCTTGCGGCTGCTCGCAGCAATGTGAGGGGTGACGATTGCTCCAGCGAGCCGCCTTACTGGGTGGTTGACCGGGAGCGGTTCGACCGGATCAGTTACGTCGATCGCACATCTGAGTCTGCCGCTCTTCACTTCTTTTGTAAGCGCATCGAGATCGACAAGTCCGCCGCGAGCTATGTTTACGATGAACGCATGATTGGGAAGTTCGGCCAGGCGCTTGCGATTTAGTAATCCGCGCGTCTCTCCGGTCAGAGCGGCGGTGAGCACCAGAAGCTCGGCTCGCGAAAGAAGTTCGTCGAGTTCAACAAAGCGAACAGGGTAGTCTTTGGCCAAATCGCGTGGGGCGTAAGGATCGTAGACGATCCACGTTAGTTGAAACCCGCGCATCAGATCGATGAGTGCGCGCCCAATGCGCCCGAAACCGATCATCGCAACTTCGCGGCCGGCGAGGCCTTCAACATTTCCATGCAGGTGTATCTCCTCGTAAATGCGGTTCGAGCGTCTCCGGATTCGGTCGCGATAGTAGTCGATATTCCGTGTGCCGTAGAGCAGTAGTGCCGCGCCCATTTCTGCCGTAGCGCGCGCCATCGGATTGGCTGCGTTCGTGATTGTGATTCGTTCGAACAGGCCTCGAGCAAAGCGCGATTTCACTTCTCCACCGCAATGAGAAATCAAGCGCAGCTTCGGACCTAATTGGGCGAGATCATCGGAAAATTTTGGACTATCCCAGGTCGTAATCAGGACTTCGGCCGTTGCTAGTTTCTTCCGCAGTTTCCTAATGTCGCGAGATCCATCAAGTCGCCAATCGCAAAGTTCGGAAAGACGTTTTGCGTGCAGCACCGGAAAAAAGGAGTTGAAGAGTTCCCGGCCGGCGCACACGAGGGTAGCAGGGCGAGACATAGGGCGAAGTCTACCATTCGACTGGTCCTCTTATTATTTTTTGCCATTTCCTTCTTTTTTATTTCGAAACGCATTATAACCAACAGGTCGACGGGTGGGGCGTATGACTCGGGTCAATTTCCTGGATTACACAGTGATCGGCTTGTACGCGCTGTTAATGATCCTGGTTGGGGTGTACGTCATTCGTTTCAACCGAGGTGCAGCCGAATATTTCCGTGGTGGAAGTCGTGTGCCGTGGCTTGTTGCCGGCCTGAGTTGCTTCATGTCAGGTTTCAGTGCCTGGACCTTCACTGGTGCTGCCGGCGTGGCTTACACATCCGGCATCGCAGCCACCGGTCTTTATATCGGGAATGCCGTCAGCTTTCTGCTGGGATACTTTTTCTTCGCGGAGCGCTGGCGAAGAAGTCGTATCACCACCGTGATGGAGTACCTCTTTGGCCGGTTCAATATCGCGACCCACCAGACATTCTCCTGGTCCACCATTCTGTTCCAGATGTTTACCAGCGCAAGCACGCTTTACGGATTGGCTCTATTCGTTTCGTCAGCCTGCGGTGCTCCTATGGTGTGGGTCATTGTAGGAGCTGGTGCGATCATCACCTTTTATTGCGTGCTCGGCGGCTTGTGGGCCGTCGTGGTTACCGACTTCCTGCAAGCATCAATCCTGATGCCGTTCTGCCTAGTCCTTGTTGTGACGGCACTGATGCGCGTCGGCGGAATCTCAGGACTGATTCATGCTCTTCCGCCGCAAATGAAAACCATACATCTGTCCGGCGAGTTCGGATGGATATACATCATCTCGTGGACCATGATGGTTTCGTTCGGTTACAACACCAGCGCAATGGCGCAGCGCTATTTCAGCGTAGAAAACGAAGCATCAGCCCGCAAAGTTGCTTTGCTATGCAGCGTACTATTCGTAGTTGGCGCGTTTCTATGGTTCATTCCTCCGATGGCAATGCGCGTGGTATACCCTGACCTGCATAAATTGTGGCCGGCTCTCGCGAATCCCAGCGAAGGCTCGTATGCGATTGCCAGTCTTACATTGCTGCCGCACGGACTCATTGGAGTGATGTTGGCAGCGATGTTCAGTGCGACGATGGCTACCCTCTCGGCTCAGTTCAACTTAAAAGCCGCGATACTGACCAAGGATCTCTACCAGGAACTCTTTCGAAAGCACGCTAGCGATCGGGAATTGCTCATTGTCGGATGGTTAATGACGTTCTTCGTCGGCGCGAGTACAACGGTGATCGCGGCACTCATCGCGAAAAACGGCTTCAGCGTCTTCGACGTGATGCTCACCTTCAATACGCTGATGTCGCTCGCATATGGGCCTCCAGCATTGCTGGGACTCGCGGTGCGGAGGACACCGCCTTGGTCAGGTCTGGCGTCTTTCGTCGTCGGACTGACTCTTGGATTACTGGGTGCGTTTGTGTATCACTGGTCGTTGATTCAGCAGGTCTTCTATATCCTGCCACCGTCCATTGGTGTGTTCTTTCTCACTATGTTGTTTGATCGCGGCGATACTCCTGGGCGGGCGCGCCTTTTCAAGTATCTCAACACCCCCGTCGATATTGCCACAGAACTGAAAGACGTACCCGATTTCACCGTTCCTGTATTCCGCTTCCTCAGTCGGACGATCTCCTTTATCGGGCTGCTCAGCCTGTTACTGATCTTCGGTGCGCCCGCTCAGCAACGCTCGACCGTTTTGCTGTTCACGGTGCTCACTTTGCTGGTGGGCGCGTCGCTGCACCTCATTCGCGGAGGCACCTTGTGGCGCAGTCCGATGCTAAGTGCTCGCGCAGCGGGTAGTACACCTCAGGACTAACTCTCCATGATTCGCGTCGGACTGATTGGTTGTGGTGAACACTCCGAAATCGGCCACGCCGTTCCTCTGGCACGGTACAAGGCGGAGCACCCGGAACATCTGGAACTCACGGCCGCATGCGACTTGCGAAAGGAGCGGGCCGAATATTTCTGTAAGACATACGGTTTTCGACGCTCTTACGCCGATGTCTCAATCATGCTCAGCAGCGAGCAATTGAATTTATGCGTCGCCGTGGTCCCTGTGGACAAAATTTCTGCGCTCGGCATTGAACTGCTGCAACGCGGTACGGCTTGCGTCGTCGAAAAACCGCTTGGAGCAACGTTCGTCGAAGCGACTGCCCTACGCGATACCGCACGGGTGACGCGCACGCCGAACATGGTTTCCGTCAATCGACGCTTCATGCCTTGGCTCAATGAGGCAATCGAGTGGGCACGATCAATCGGCGACGTGCGCTATATTCGCGCAGTGATGTCACGCCATGCCCGCACCGAAGCCGAATTCTTTTGGGAAACCGCAGTTCACTCCGTCGATGCCTTGCGCCACATCGCAGGAAACATAAAGCAGGCGAGTTTCCGTCGAATGCGGTACGCCACAGGCGTGAACTGGTACGGAGTGGATGTCGAATTTGATGATGGGGTCGTCGGTCGTGTGGATGTGCTTCCTACGTCGGGCGTTCTCGAAGAAACTTACGAAATCTGCGGCGAAGGCTTTCGAGCAATAGTTACTTGTCCATTTGGCCCAGAGCGTAGTTTGCGGTGCTATCGACGAGGCCGACTTGTACTCCACGAAACGGACAAAAACATCCCGGAAGATGTGGTATTCGGCTTCTACGACGAGGCTAGATCCACAATCCGCAGCCTGCTCGAGAAGGACTTGCTGAGTCCGACGATCGAAGACGTGTATCCTTCCGTCGAGCTTTGTTTCTCGGCTCAAGAGAATCATTCATTGATTGAATCTGCCGCGGACCGTTCCTAAGCTGCTACGAACATCCGTGCCTGCTGTCATGCGCGGGCATTTACTTTTCTCCTCATACGTCATCTTTTCCGTAGGTACGGATTCAACGTTAACTCAGGTTTGCAAAATGGGAGTAGAGCACTTTTGGCTGATATGGAAGCACCAGAGCCGTTCTTCTCAAACTTTCTTTTGTTCTCGTTTTTCTTTCTATTTGTTAGTTTTTGTTTTGATTTGGGTTCACGATTTGTGCTATCAAAGTCATCCAGCTTAGAAATCCGGAATCGGAGAACTTTATGAGAGTGGCAGCTTGGTTCGTTCGATTGCTCACCTTGCTTTTAGTTTTCACAGCCGCAAATCAATTCCTCGTAGCGCAAGGAACTGACCTGGGTACGATAACGGGGGTCGTCACCGACGATAGTGGCGCGGTCCTTCCCAATGCCAAAGTCGTGATTCTTGATTTGGCGACGAATGCCAGGCGTGCAACGAAAACGAACAGCCAGGGAGTCTATCAGGCATTCGGATTGCCCTTGGGTCGCTACGACGTCACGATCTCCAATGCCGGTATGACTTCCATGGTGGTGAAGGGAGTTCAGGTCAACGGTAGCGATGTGGTAACCGCCAGTGCGCAATTGAAAGTCGCTTCCGCAACGGAGACGGTGGAGGTCTCGTCGGAAGCGCCGCTGATCAATACCGACGACCAGACAATTAGTGCCACGATCCCGAGCCGCGCAGTTGTTGATCTTCCCCGCGATAGCCGTAATGTGTATTCATTCCTCTATCTAAATCCGAACATCACGCAAGGTTCAGCGGACGGGGAGTTCAAGTTCCTTGGTGGACAGAGCTACGGTGCCAGCTTCTCTCTTGATGGGCAGCGATCGAACGGCGGCATTTTCGGCGAGCCCACCAGTAGCCAGCCTTCGCTCGAAGCTGTTGGCGATATCAATGTTCTCTCGAACGACTTCAGCGCGGAATATGCCGGTATCGCCAACATTCGGGTCACCACGAAGCGTGGCGGAACGGGCTATCACGGGTCCATCTTCTATGACAACAAGAACTCGGCACTAGCCGCCTTGACACTGCAGGACAAGATCGGCGCGCAAAACTTCGCGCCGACGGCATTCCAAAGTAAATATCCGAATCCTTATTTCAATCTGAATGACGTCGCTGGATCGATTGGAGGTCCGATTCCGAAGTTAGGCAAAACGTTCTTTTTCGCAGCGTATGAAAAAAACTGGAGCGTCTCGCCTGTTAACGTTACGTCCAACACACTTCCTCATCCGAGCCTCTGGGCCGGTGATTTCTCGAAAGTGAGCGACGCAAACAAGCCGGCAGTTCCCTCCGGTGTGACACTCACTCCGGCGGAAATCGCAAACGATACCGTCGGAGGACTGGGGCAAAAGTTCATTACTATTCCATCGCGCCTCTTGTCCCCAAACGTACACTCGCTGATCTCGAACTACTTTCCGAAGATCGGATTATCGGCCCCGATCGATTCGAGAGGCAGAGTTCCCGGCTACCAGACACTTCTCTCCGGACAGTCAATTCAGGACTTAGGTACACTGCGCGTTGACCGCGATTTCTCCGACAAAGACCACGTTTACGTCGTCTACAACGCTTCGGCTCAGACGACTTCTGGACCGCTCGTCCAAGCGCCCTATACGGGTCTCGGCCTGCGGCAAACAGACCGCCGCAACGATACCGTTAACGTTTCTTACGCACGCTTACTGGGTGCGCACTTGGTCAACGAAGCTCGCGGGGGATTCAACTTCCAGAAGCTATTCACTCACAGCAATAGCACTTTGCAGAGCTTCCTCTCCACGATCGGGTTCTCGCAAAATGACATTGATGCTTATGGTGCGGTAGTCGGTAAGAGCGAACTCTCAACCTACGGACATCCGGCAATTAACTTTAGCGGAGCTTTTGCAACATTCGCTAATGGCGGTCGCAACACGGATCGACCACTCGACCAAAATCTGGTCACCTTCGGTGACACATTCACCTGGGTCTTGGGCAAGCACAGTCTGAAGGCGGGCGCCGACTTTGTCCGTAATGCCGCCGTGGACGGCTTCGCGGTCAACCGTGGCAACCCTCGAGGTTCCATGACTTACACCGGATCCGGCACCAGTCCTTTTGCCAACTTCCTGATGGGGCTCGCTCCAAATAGTGTTGCGTACATCAATGCACCGCGTCCCCCAATGGACGTCTACAACTGGGAGACTGGCTACTTCGCACAAGATAGCTGGAAACTCTCTGCGAAGCTGACCTTGAATCTTGGTCTGCGCTATGAGTTGATCACGCCATTCATCGAGAATCATGATCTGCTCGCGAACTTCGATCCGAAGTTCGTGAATCCGCAAACGGGAGCAAAAGGTCGCTTCATTGTGCCTTCGGAGCAGACCTTGCCGTTCTTGGATACTCGAATCAGCAAAATTGGTGTTGTCACGGCCGGTCAATCGGGTCTCGACATCGGGCGCGGCTTGGTGGAGACGGACACGAACAACTTTGCGCCGCGTGTCGGCGCTGCTTACGCACTGAACAATAAGACCGTGATTCGGGGTGGATACGGAATTATGTACCCAACTTCGGCGGCGCAGGGAATTCGCGATCCAATCGCAACCAACCCCTTCAACCAGGGCCTTACAAAACGAGCGACTGGCGCTCCAATTCAGGGTTGGCCAACCCCGCTCACCGGAGGCACGGTTACGACCGGTTTCGGAGGGCTTCCCGCCATTAACGCCGTGCCGTTCAACCTTCAGCAGCCTCGCATCCAGCAGTACAACGTAACCTTCGAGCGCGAGGTATTCCCCGACAGCTCAATTCGCTTCTCCTATCTGGGCAGCACTCTCAGCGGGCTGATCGCTGGCGTGGATTTGAACGCGCTTCCGCCGAGCAACAATCCCTTTGGCACCACTGCGGATGATGGCAGTGGGGTGGGCGATGGTGTTACGCCGTGCGATCCGGTGGATGCGGGCGATTGCGCTTATTCGGCGGCGGATCTCGCACGACAGCCTTTCCCGGGTTTAGGAGACTTCCTCCTCAGCTATGGAAACTTTGGTCACGGTCGCTCCAACTCATTCCAGACGCAGTTCGAGCACCGCAGCTCGCACGGACTATTGCTGAACGTGTCCTATACCTACATCGATCAAAAGTCGACCGGTTTAGATACGGGTAACTCGAGTCTCGGTGGTATCGCTTACAACCCGTTCCAGCCAGATAATGATTACGGGCAAGAAGCATTCGTTCCACACAACCGCTTTATCGCCTATGGTGTATACGACCTTCCAGTAGGCCGGGGGCGCAAGTTCGGCTCCGGCTTCAACAGTTTCACTGATGCCATCATTGGCGGATGGCAGACCAGCTTCAACATGTTCGTTAAATCGGGAACTGGGTTCACACCCTTTTGGATCTGCGACAACTGCGGACCGTTGACTCCGGGCAACACCGGTATTACATCGGTCGATGCTAATGGCGACTTCAATGCAGAGCCGTCGTTCCGCGCCTTTGTGAGCGGCAATCCCTACAAGCGCAACGGTGACCAGATCTTTGATCCGAATGCGTTCTCATTGCCGTCGTTTGGCGGCGATATTTTTGACAATTCGCAGGTCGCGAAGCGCAACATGCTTACCGGACCAGGAACCTGGGGCGTGAATCTTGGAGTTCACAAGAACTTCCGCATCACCGAGCGATTCGCAGCGAACTTCGGAGCGGATGTCGACAACGTCTTCAATCACCGTCTGTTCTCGCCCAACAGCGATTACGGCGGGGGCGGTGGACCATTCGCGCTACTGGGCGACTTCACTGTGAAAGTGGACCCCGCAACTTTGCGGCCTATCCTGAACGACGTGACACCGAATCCAGATTTCGGTCGCCTGATCAATACATTTACGCAAGAAGGTGTGGACAGTCGCCGCACGATCCGCTTGCGGCTCCGGATTACCTTTTAGTTCGCCTCAGTACGCAGCCTCGGGCGTCAGCCAATCAACCCATTGGCTGACGCTCGCTGTCCGGTTAGCTTAAGAAGAAACACTCAAGTCGTTGTCGCAGAGATAATTCAAAAGGCCGATGAAAAGAGCACTTCTTCTTCTCCTTGTTTCATTCACGGCAGCAAATGGATTGGCAGAACGTCCTGGCGATTTTCGAATTATTGGGCCCGGCGGCGGCGGCGCCATGTTCAATCCCACCATCAGTCCGCATGACGTCAATACCGTCCTAATTTCATGCGACATGACGGGCTCTTACATCACTTACGATGGCGGGAAATCCTGGCGAATGTTCAATCTCCGCGGCGTGGTCAATTTCTTCGTATTCGATCCGAAAGATCCGAACACGATGTACGCGCACGCTACGGCACTCTGGCGCAGCACCGATGGCGGCAAAAACTGGAGTCTTGTCTATCCTCGGCCTGACGCGGTAAAGGGCGTAAAGATGAGTTCCGATCATTCCGACGAAACAATCGTCGCCGAGCCTGATCCACTCGGCTCCATGTCGGCCATGGCTGTTGATCCTTCAAATTCGAACGTGCTTTACGCCACCGCCGGCCCAGACAAGGAGAAGGCATCGCTGTTCATTTCGCGCGATCGCGGTGCCACATGGCAGAAGCGAGCTGACCTGTCTGCCCGTCCGAAACACATCTGGGTAGATCCTCATTCACCTATCGATGAACGCACTCTATATGTAGGCTCCGGGAACGGAACATTTACTGGTTATGGAAGTGCGCTGTTCGTCTCAGCCCCATCGGGAGTGAGCGCGGTACCTCTGCCGGCGAAAGCCAGCGACATCTCGTTGGGCTTCTCTTCGAGCGAAAAGCCAACCGTGTACATCACTTCCGACCAAGGTGTCTATGTTTCGTCCGATGGTGGTGCTCACTGGAATTTGTCGGCACTTCCGGGAAAAGGAGAAGTGCGCGCAATCGCAACAAGTTTGCATCATCCCGAGACGGCTTACGTGTCCTACGACAAGCTAACCCTTGACGGCAAAACGTGGATTGGCGTTGCGAAGACGACTAACTCGGGCAAGAGCTGGGATTTGGTGTGGAAAGAGGCGGATCACGGCGCGCCGAACGTCCATGACGCTTGGATCACTGAACGCTTTGGTCCGGGCTGGGGAGAGAATCCTCTCAACATGACCGTTGCGGAACAGGATCCAAATCTTGCTTATGGGACGGATCTTGGCCGGACGATGCGCACAACTGACGGGGGTAGGACCTGGGTCGCCCAGTACTCGCGCAAGCTCGACAATTCCGGATGGACAAGTCTCGGACTTGACGTCACCACCAGCTACGGAATTCACTTCGATCCGTTCGACTCGAAGCGTCAGTTCATCACCTACACGGACATTGGACTTTTTCGCAGTGAAGACGGTGGAGCGTCATGGACCAGCTCGACCTCCGGGGTCCCGGAGCGCTGGCTGAATACCACCTACTGGATCGTATTCGATCCCCATGTGAAAGGCCGGATGTGGAGCGTGAACAGCGGCACTCATGATCTTCCGCGTCCGAAGATGTGGCGCCATAACTCTGTGCTCAACTACAAAGGGGGCGTCTGCCGCAGTGATGACGGAGGAAAGAACTGGCACGCATCGAGCGATGGCATGCCACAAACGGCGCCGACGCACATCCTGCTTGATCCAACGAGCCAGGTTGGGAATCGCGTGCTCTATGTAGCAGCCTTCGGCCGCGGCGTGTACAAGAGCACCGATGACGGCAAAACGTGGATGCTGAAGAATCAAGGCATCACTCAGAACGAACCCTTCGCATGGCGACTCGCGCGTGCCTCGGATGGAACTCTCTACCTCGTAATCGCGCGCCGCTCAGAAGACGGTAGTATCGGCAATATTGGAGACGGTGCTCTGTATCGGTCCAGCGACCAGGCGGAGCATTGGGAACAAGTCGCGCTTCCAGAAGGAACAAACGGTCCCAATGGACTTGCTGTGGATCCCAATGACCCGAAGCGACTCTATCTTGCCGCTTGGGCTCGCAATTCGGGTATGCATGGCGATGGCGGCGGTATCTTCTTATCGCAAGATGCGGGAAAAACCTGGAAGCAGGTGCTCGACAAAGACCGACATGTTTATGACGTGGTGATCGATCCCAAGAACTCGAACACGCTATATGCTGCCGGTTTCGAATCATCTGCATGGCGTTCAACCGATGCTGGCGAACATTGGAAGCGAATTCCTGGATACAACTTCAAATGGGGACAGCGAGTGGTCCCTGATCCGGCCGATCCGAACAAGGTGTATATCACTACCTTTGGTGGCAGCGTGTGGCATGGTTCCGTTAACGGTGAGCCGCGGCCGGTGGACATCACCACCCCGGTTCTTGAACCGGGCCAATGATTCGGTTGAATGCGAACTCTCAAGCAAATCGCGGTCGTGCTCACCATAGTTTCGGTCGGAGTGTTGCATGCTCAAGTACATGTATGGCAGGGAACGCTTACATTACCGACCTATGAAGAAGGACTTCCAGATCCCAATCCTCCATTCGACCAGTTCACAACGAACCGCTTCAACTATCCCTACGCGCTTCGTAACAACCTAACCAGCCGGCGTGTGGATCATGCATGGCGGGCCATTTTTTTGGAGAACGAATACCTGAAGTGCTCCGTTCTGCCCGACATTGGTGGTCACCTCTATACCTGTCGGGACAAGATCTCCGGCAAACCGATGTTCTATGCAAATCCGTCGATCAAGAAAGCGGCGATCGCATATCGGGGTGCTTGGGCCGCGTTCGGCATCGAGTTTAACTTTCCTGTCTCGCATAACTGGGTGACGATGTCGCCCGTCAACTTCGTATTCGCTCAACACGCGGATGGCAGTGTGTCCGCGACTGTTGGAAACATAGATCGCGTGTACGGAATGGAATGGACGGTCGAGCTGATCTTGCGACCGAAATCCACCGTCCTCGAACAGCGCGTGACGCTCGCGAACCGCAGTGATGTGCGCCATCGCTTCTACTGGTGGACGAACGCGGGAGTCCAAGCTTGGGATGACTCTCGCATCGAGTATCCCATGCGATTCGCGGCCACGCATGGTTTCACCGAAGTTCACACTTGGCCGGTCGACGATGACGGCATCGATTACAGCATTCTCGGAAATCATAAGAAGGGTCCGGTTTCGGTGTTCGCTCATGGAAGTCGCGAAAACTTCATGGGCATCTGGAACCCTCACACGAATACGGGCACGGTCCACTTCGCCCCCTACGACGAACTACCTGCGAAGAAGATCTGGTCTTGGGGTGTTGATGCTGACGGCCTCGACTGGCGTAAAGCTCTCTCCGATAACAACAGCGCATATCTCGAGGTGCAGGCTGGACTATTTCGCAACCAGGAGACATATGCATTCCTTGAGCCGCGTCAAGTCATTCGATTCTCGGAACACTGGATGCCAGTACGGGACATCGGCGGCATCTCTCGCGCGAACCTGGCGGGTGTGGCTGTTCTGAAGCGAGAAGGCAGCACGCTGATCGCAGGTTTCAATGCCAACCAGCCGGTTGTACAGGCCTCGGCGGCGATTCTCAAAGGCAAAGAACAGGTGCTCCACGAACAACTAACCATAACGCCTGAGCACACCTGGCTACGGAATATTCCTAACGCCGACCCGCAAGAGAAATACACCATCGAGATCAAGGATTTTCACGGAACAACCCTGCTTCGTCAGACCGAAGGCGAATACGACTGGACGCCGGCCTCGGAAGTGAGGGTTGGACCTCAACCGTCGTACCAATTTCCCAGTCCTGAAAAGCGTAGTTACGACGACTGGATAGAGTTTGGCAAAAATGAAGAGCTGAATGGCCGTCTGCTGAATGCGCTGGACACATATGAACACGCCTTGGCAAAGTTCCCGAACGGTTTCGTTGCGCAAAAATCAGCGGGCCGCCTGGCAGCGGCGCTCCTTCGCTTTGAGCAAGCGAAAGAACTGCTGGAGCCGATCCAGTCTCGCGATACCACGGACGTGGAAATCTCCTACTATTTAGGTCTCGCTTACGAGGGCCTCGGTGATGATAGGCACGCGCGCACAGCCTTCGAAGCCGCTGAGAGACTGCCTTCTTTCCAGTCGGCGGCTGGTCTGCATCTTGGAGAAATGTTAGCTAGGGCCGGGAATCTGCGAGATGCTCTCAAACACCTGAGCGACGCGCACCATTCTGCACCGGACGACGAACGAGTCCTAGAAGAGTTAATTGCGCTTAAGGCCGCATCGGGCGACGCTGACGTTCGCTTGTTGCGCGAGAGAGCGACGAGCCGTTTTCCGCTCAGCCAGTTCCTTGCGGAAGAAAATGGCAAAGCCGATCTCGTTCAACTTGCTAACGACCCGTATCGAGTTCTGAATGTCGCTGCCGAATATATGCGGCTGGGCCTGTATCGGAAAGCTCTGACAGTATTGACACGGAATTATCCGAAACGAGTTCCGGATCAGACTGAGCCCGGATCTCTTGCTCCCCAGAATCACCCCATGGTGGCTTACTTCCGAGCCTACTGCCGAGAGAAACTCGGTGATTCGCCATCGGCTGATTACGAAGCTGCATCGCGACTCTCGACTGCATATGTGTTCCCGAACACAGTCGAAGAATTCATAGTGCTTCGTGCGGCTTTGAAATCCAATCCGTCAGACGGCAGGGCTCACTATCTGCTTGGCACTTTTTATTTCTCGCGCGGCTTGACGGATCCGGCTTTGAGCGAATGGGCTGAGTCGCGTAAGTTCAGCCCGAACTTGCCCGTTCTCAGCGCCAGCACAGGTCTCGCTTACCTGCACATCAAGAACGATCCCGAGCGCGCCTTGCAAGCCTTTCAAGAAGGGATGCGCAGCGATCCCGACAACATTGCTAGCTATTTCGGCACTGATCAAGCTTTGAGTCTCTTGCGTCGCCCCGCTCGCGAACGCGCCGAGGCACTCAGCAAATACCCTCATCTCGACTCCGCGCCGCCGCCTTTGATCTTCGAGCTGATCCTGAATCTGGCGGAAGCCGGAGATTTCGACAAGGCAAACGGTCTGTTTCACCATCGCTTCTTCCCGCGAGAAGAAGGCGGCACCAACGTACGCCAGGTTTGGATCGAAGTTCAGGTGCAGCATGTCCTCGCGTTGGTGAATGAACACAAGTGCGATGACGCACTCTCGCTTGCCAAAAAGCTGGGTTCTCCAGTCGCGGATCTGGAGTTCACGCGAGACGGGTTGGAGCCGTTTCTCGGGTCTGCGCGCACGAACTTTCTGTTAGCTCAAGCCTACTCAGGCTGCGGACAATCCGATCTGGCACAGCAGAGACTAAAAGCAGCCACCCTCACCACCGCATCGGACCAGGTTGGCTGGGCATACCTGGCATCGCAGAAGCTTCCTGAATTCGATCGGAATCAATGGCACGCGCGGTTGCAAACCGCCTTCGGTCAGGCCAGCAGCCGTACCGAGACGAGCCAATATCCAAGCTGGTGGATGTATAACGCCGGTCTCCTCGCGCGCGAACTCGGCAACGACGACGAAGCGAATCTTCGATTCCATCGCGCCCTGCTGTTGCCGGATCGCATGCTGGCCTACCATTTCACGAGGCTCGCCCAATCCCAAATTGGAACTGAGCGTTCAGAGGCTGACAGCCAGTGAAACGGCGCGAGTTCATCGCAGCGATGCTCGCGTCGGCTGTCGCCACTCGCTTTGAAGTTCAGGCGCAGGAGGTTAGTCGTCATCCGCGATTGCTGATTTCTGAAACCGATCCTTTTTCAGGTCTGCACATTTTAAAGGCGCGATATGCATCGGGACGCAGGCCGTCTCAGGACATGGAAGGCTGGGCGCTTTCCTGGCTGTTAACCGGGCAAAAGGATTTTGCCGAGCGCGCTCTCGCCGAGATGCGCAGCAAACATATTGCCGCCAGTGGGAAGCCGTCACGCTCGTGGGCCGATTACGCGCGATGGTCACTTGCATTCGATTGGCTGTTCAACTACCAGGACTTTGATCGAACTCTCAAGGATCGGGTCGCCGCCGAGCTGCGGGATGGCGCCGCCGCGATGCTCTCAACCGCTGACTTTAAGGATCCGACTGAGTACTCCTACCACAACTACTCCCTCCGCTATTTGGCCTTGGCAGCGTTCGCCACCGCAGCGGTCGAGGGCTACCCCAATTGCGATCAACTCTGCCGCACTTGGCGCGAGAAAGTGCAAGCATGTTTGGACAACGTGCTCGACATCTCGCAGTTTGCAACTCCTGACGGCAGCTACCACGAGTCGATGGACTACATGCGGATTACTTGGGCATCGCTCGTGCTGCTTGCAGAGTTGCAGCGCACCACGACCGGCATCGATCCTGCGCGCCATTTCTCGGTTTTCCGGAACATTGGCAATACTTACCTGTACAAGTTAATGCCTGACGGTACGCCTTCCCGCGAAGGCGATAACGAATATCCAGTGCTCGACGCTCGCGACACCGCGTTGATTGGCTACGCGGTGCACCGTTTCAAAGATCCTTACAGCGCATGGCTGCTTCGCGAGAGCGGATTCTTCAGCAAGCAATGGGTTCTACCGGTACTGCAATTCCTCTGGGACGACCCCGAGGTTGTGCCGCGCAATCCTGCATTGGCCGCGGAGAACGAGCTTCCACGCCAGTGTTATTTCGCGGGAGTCGGGCACCTTGTGATGCGAGATGGCTGGAAGCCAGATTCCACATGGATCGAATTTGATTGCGGACCATATCTCGCCAAGCACCAGCACCTTGATCAAAATCAGTTCACGCTTTACCGCAAAGGTTATCTGGCCATTGACAGCGGAGCCGATTACACCGACACAGAGAGTCCGCATTACCTGAACTATTACCGGCGCACGATTGCCCACAATTCCATCCTCGTCTACGACCCGGCTGAAGAGTTCTTCTGGTCGGATAACGTTCTTCCGGCAGCGAACGACGGTGGCCAGCGAATGAACTCGTCGCGCTACTGGAACACCATCCGGAGTCGCGATGACTTTGAACGGACGCGCGATCTTTGGGATCTCGGTTCAATGCGCGTCATCGACTGCGTTCCAGGGCAGTACCACTATGCGCTTGGCGATGCAACGAATGCCTACGCACGAGGCAAAGTGCGGACCTTCACCCGCGAACTGCTCTACGTTCCAAGTTCGAATGTGCTTTTCGTCTTCGATCGCGTGATCAGCGGAGATCCTTCATTCCATAAAGCATGGCTGTTGCATGGCGTGAACCCACCTGTTGTCGATCAAGACTCGGCCGCAAATCCCGGCGCGAAGAGCTTCCCGCAAGCGAAAACATTTCGGTTTGCCGACGGAGGAGGAGAACTCCTCGCGCACTCGTTGTTGCCGCGCGAGCGAGTTGTGACCCGCCGCGGTGGTATCGGAAATGAGTTTTATACGCCGGGCGATGACGGTGGTGGAGCGTGGGGCTCGGGACAAAACTGGCCACTCGAAGAAGCCAGCGGGTCTCCTTTACCAGACGATCCGAAACTGCGCCGTATGTGGAAGCTGTTCTGGGGTGAGGATTTCAATCGCATCCTTCCGTCCAACCGCAAGAACGTTATTCCCGGTTCCTGGCGAATCGAAGTTTCTCCCGCGAAAGCCTCCCACGAAGATCTTTTCCTGCATGTTTTGGAAATGGGTGATGCGGGGCATACCGGCAAGGCGCGAGTCGAATTGCTCGATGGTCTTTCGGTGAAAGGCGCAGCATTCGAACGCGGTCCAATTGTGCTGTTCAACAGCACAGATTCCGCACTGGATACTGCTGAAGTTTCTTTGCCGGAGATGACATCCGACTCACTGCTTCTTACCGGGTTGAGAGCCCACGCGACTTACGAGTTCAATCTGGGCGGGTTGAACGTTTCATCCTCGCCCACGGCTGTGCTGCCCGGCGTGCCAGCCGGCATTCTTCGCCTTCGCGCAAACCCGAATGGGGTGATAAGGATCGAGAAACTCGAAGTTGCCGGGTTGCGCCTGCGGCTCAATCGGATCTGAGCTTCTTAGCAGCCTCGGGTCGATAAAAGAAAGTAAACAACAGAACACTTTAGGACCACAAAACCGATAGCTTAACGGTCCTACGCCAGAGAGGAGACAATTCTCGTCGAAAAACCTTGATTTGTTCGGGTCGATGCGAGAGGGGACATATTGTTTTTGCATACTTTCTTTTTCTTTCGTTTTCGCTATACTTAACCTCGATGTCGAGGGCTCTTATGTCGGATTTTCAGTCGCAACTTAATGCGTGGCTAGCTCAGCTCGCGGAAGCTCAGCCTCGGGCACGCCACCTGCTCAGCGTCTCCCCCGAGATCCAGCAAAAGGAAGGATATTTCCACACGTTGCGCGAGATATGTCAGCAGCCCATAAGTTGGCCCGCAACGGCAGAGCTAGTCGTCAGAAACCGGTCACGGATTAAAGCATGTCTGGATGGAATTCGGAACATCGTGCTTACCGGTTCTGGCAGCTCCGAATATGCGGGAGAGTGTGTTCGGCTCGACTTGCAAGACCGGCTTCAGATCACAACCAGCGTTGTAGGTGGCGGTACCCTTGTTGCTCATGGAGCTCGAGCGGTTCCCCCGATTCGCCCGGCACTGATGGTTTCCATCGCTCGTTCAGGAGACAGTCCAGAAAGCTTCGCTGCGCTATCGTTGTTTCTTCAATCTGACCCTGCGATGCGGCATCTCGTGCTGACCTGCAACGAAAACGGGAAGCTCGCCGCGGCTGCATCACCGCAGGTTACTGTCCTCACCTTAGACGACAGCACGAACGATCGCAGTCTGGTCATGACGAGCAGCTTCACCAATCTTGTTCTGGCTGCGCGCGGACTCGCCTATGCAAACGATTCAGCAGCTTACATTGAGTTATCGCGCAAGCTCAGCGATATCGCTGCTCATGTGTTGCTCACGTATTTTGAGAAGATCGCCTGCATTGCCGAAACCCCCTTCCGTCGTGCGGTCTTTCTCGCGGACAGCAATCGCCTCGGCGCTGCGCGCGAAGGAGCGCTGAAAATGTTGGAAGCCTCAGCTGGACGAGTGCCTACCATGAGTGAAACTTATCTCGGCTTCCGTCATGGTCCCATGAGTTTCGCCCACAGTGATGCTCTGATTGTGTGCTTCCTCTCGTCGGATAAGTCGTTGCGTGCATTCGAGTCAGACCTGCTGCACGAGATGCGGCACAAGGAACTAGGCATGGCGAAAATCGTAGTTGGGGAGGACATTCCGAAAGATATCCTCGTCGCAGGCGATCTGGCTATTGAATGTCCTGGTCTGGCTTATGTCGGCGATCAAAGCTCGTCAATGATAGACGTGGTGGTAGCTCAGTTGCTCGCGTTCTTCCGTAGTCAACGCGAAGGACTCAATCCGGATGCTCCGTCCGATGGCGTCATCAATCGCGTTGTACAGAGCTTTCAAATGCATTTCCGTGGTGTAAGTCAATAGTTGCAAGCTTCGTTGCAAGAGTCACCAAGAGGATTTGCGAAATGAATCGCCGTCAATGGATGTTTCAGGCTGGCTTAGCAAGTGTAGGAATGGCGGCTGCATCGTCGATCGGTCACGCTTCCGAACCGCGAGCAAATGCCAGCGCGTCCGACAAGAACCTCCCGCTCAAAGACTACAAACCAAAAAGCATGCTGCAGGTTCATGAAACGCAAGTGGCCCGCGCACGTTTTCCCGTCATCGATGTGCATACACACCTGTCGGAATCAGCGAGGTACGACAAGGGCGTCGCCATGGTGAGTGAGCGCGAGTTCCTGGCCACACCAGAAGAACTGCTGCAGGTGATGGACGCCAAGAACGTTCGCACGCTCGTAAATCTTACCGGCGGCTATGGAAAAGGTCTCAGTGACGCGATCGCTCGCTACGACAAGTCCCATCCCGGCCGATTCATCTCGTTTTGCGAGCCAATTTATGAGAAGTTTACTGACCCTAAATATCCGCAGATTCAAGCTGACACAATTCAGCTGTCGCATCAGGCGGGCGCGCGTGGCCTCAAAATTCTGAAGACGCTCGGGCTCTACTTGCGCGAGAACATCACGTCCGGAAAGCTCGTGAAGATCGACGATCGTCGCTTCGATCCGATGTGGGACGCCTGCGGCGAACTCAACATGCCGGTTGCGATCCACATCTCGGATCCGGTTGCGTTCTTCACGCCGACTGATCAATACAACGAACGATACGAGGAGTTGCACGCACACCCGGATTGGTCATTTTATGGCGGGGACTTCCCTTCGAACGCGGAACTGCTTGAAGCGCGGAATCGCGTAATTGCCCGTCATCCAAAGACGCGGTTTCTCGTGCTGCACGTCGGCAATTTCGCCGAGAACCTCGCCAACGTGTCAGAGAACCTGGATCAATTCCCGAACATGACGGTAGAGTTGGCTGCTCGCATTGGGGAACTCGGTCGTCAGCCGCGAACGGCTCGTCGTTTCTTCGACAAGTATCAGGATCGCATCATGTTCGGCACCGATGCTACGCCGCACGGAGAAGCATTCCCGCAGCAGTTATTTGGAAACAAGTTGTATGAAATTTATTGGCGTTTCCTTGAAACCGAGGACGAATACTTTGATTACGCGCCGGCCGAAGTTCCGCCACAGGGGCGCTGGAGAATTTATGGTGTCGGCTTGCCCGAATCGATTCTGCGGAAGGTTTATTACGACAACGCAGCTCGGTTGCTGCAACTGGAACCGCTACCGTCTTAGAAGTTAAGCCCGGATTACCTCTATTCCTCGGTTCTTCAGTTCGCGCGTGAAATCGTCCGGAGCATGCGCGTCGGTGATAAGTCGATGAACTTTCTCGACCGGACCGATCCGGGAAACACTTCTACGCCCGAGTTTGCTGTGATCGGCGACTACATTCGTCTCCTTCGCAACGCGCATCATCAACGCGTTCAGCTGGGCTTCCAACACGTCTGGCGTAGAAGGGCCATTTTCAAGATCGAAACCGTCCACCGCAAGAAAGAGACGATCGGCGTGCAGTTCGCCAAGCATCGCTTCAGCCTGAGGTCCAACGAAAGATAACGAAACCGGCCTCAGCAAACCACCGAGTCCAATGACCGAGATCCCTGGAGCATCCACCAATTCGGAAACAATATTGAGAGCGTTCGTAATTACCGTCAATGACTGCAGATTCTTGGACTTTAAATGGCGTGCAATTTCAGCCGTCGTCGTGCCCGAATCCAAAATAATCACTTCGCGAGGCTGCACTAGATCAGCCGCGGCTTTGCCGATTTTGGTCTTCTCCGCGCGGTGGAGTGCAGCTTTTAGCCGCAGTGGGTAATCCCGGTTGGCTTCGGTTTGGCGAACAGCGCCACCATGGGAGCGGACCGCCGCACCACTGGAAGCCAGCGCATCCAGATCGCCTCGCGCGGTCACTGCCGATATCGAAAACCTCTCGACGAGGTCCGTGACCGTGATCTGCCCCTTCTGCTCGAGCAACTCCAGTATTTTTCGACGTCGCTGTTCTGCCAGCAGACGCATATCGTCATTTTTCTTTCGCATCAGGTGCCAGTCGCGCTTCGGTTTCGGCCCGCAGGAAATCGAAACCATTGGGCCATGCAAGTCTTCGCTGCTTGGTTTCGCATTATATCTTTTGTTGCTGAAAGAACAGTGATTTACACGTGAACAACAGCACCGGATTCGTAAGGATGCGCGGCCGCTAGCACGCTGCCGTCCTCTTCCAGTATGAACAAGCAGCCCACCAATCTTGGCGGCCGCCTGGCCGACGCCGCCGAAAGAGATTGGGTGTGCGGTGAAGCTTTTGGGGATGATGAGCGCAATTCGCACGTCACCCTTTTTTCATATGGAGAGCGCTCTGAATGCATTGCATACCGCAGCTTATGCTGAGACACGCCGGGACTCTCCCGAGAATGATAGTTGTGGTGGAGCTGAAAAAGAATGTTCGGTTATTTGAACTAATTGGGCCGATGATTTTGTGCGACTCTCGCGAGGGTCCAATAAGGGTCCGTTAAGGATCACTATGCGTTACTCACAAGGTATTTAGGAGCCATCCGTATGACTGCCGGAATGCTTCCATCGAGTTTCAGTACGTGGCTGCCGCATGCCGTGTATCCGTCTCCTGAGATACACCCGCAATACTTGTGCAGAAGAGTGCCATAGCGAGGCAGAAGAAGCGCATCAGAATTTCCTCCTGGTAACGGAATGAAAGTGTGCACCTTGCGGGAAAGCTTGTCTTCACCCCACAGGGTGAGAAAGGAAATGCACCCTCAAATGCGTGGCGAATTTCGGAATTAGAGAAAAATAACGAACTTTCACGCCTTCATTTGAGCAGTCTGGGAACAGGCGGGACGTAAACGTCGGGAATCATTTACTCCGATAGGCTCTCAGGCTGTCCGCATTTTCCCTATAAGCTTTGCAGAAGGAATTCATTACTCACGAAGTCACTCCGCAAAAGCTTTCACGCGAGGACGCTCTCAGTATTCCGGACGCCGACGTTCGCAGGAAAACCGTAACCAAGTCTTCAGGTGGCAACTAACCTCCTGCAGCTCGCATCGCAGCATTGCACACTTTGTTGTCGTCGCGAACTAATGCCATGGAAGTCTTCCCATCGCACAGACGAAAAGGAGAAAAGTGATGACAAGTCAGTCCTGGCTCCGGTCCATCCGCGTTCGGATGTTAAGTCCGATGTTGCCTCCAGTTTCGACTCCAACGGAACTCGTGAATGTTGTGCTCACCCGCAACAAAGCCTGCAGTCTTGCTGCGTTTACTCCTGTGTTGATGTTGCTGATATTTGTGGCGCTACCGATGGTAGGAGCGTTAGCTCAGGAAAATACTTCCGGAGACTCCGCTACTCCGCTGGTCTATCCCGCGGAGAACACGGGTGCGAACTACCCGAAACCCGTCTTCCCGACTTTCGAGCAGCTTCCGATCGTTCGACCTTTGCCTGATGCCTTTCAGTTCTTCGACGGAAGTCGCAACACCGCCTTCTCAAGCTGGGAGCGTCGACGTAATGAAATCAAAGCAGCAATAGAAGAATATGAGATTGGCCCAAAACCAGACTGCTCCGATTGCGCCATTGATGCTGCATATGCGCCGGACAGCAACGGTGGTGGTGGTGTACTGACAGTGGTTGTCATCAGGAATAGCCGGTCCCTCCGGCTTACTTCTCATGTTTATCTTCCGTCAGGAAACGGACCGTTCCCGGCGTTGATTGCCATGTCGCTAGCTCCAAGTACTACTGGACCTAACTATGGCAGTCTCCCGTCCAGCGCGTTCGCTGGTCGTCCGATTGCAACCGTCGATTTCGTCCACGATGACGTAACCCAGTATGCAGCGGGACAACAGATCGATCATTCTGGAGACCCGTTCTATTTGCTTTACCCCGAATTGTGCGCTGGAACTTGCACAGGCAGTCTGAACAATTCCGGACAGTACGCGGCGTGGTCGTGGGGAGTGAGTCGCATCATAGACGGCCTTGAAATCGTCACGCACCAAGCAGTCAGTCCCCTTCCTGTCGATCTCACTCATCTGGCCGTAACCGGATGCTCATATGCGGGCAAAATGGCACTCTTCGCAGGCGCATTTGACGAACGGATTGCGTTGACCATTGCCCAAGAAAACGGAGGGGGTGGCGCCCCATCCTGGCGTGTCTCGCATGAGATCGAGGCACAGGGCAGCGTCGAACTCATCGACGATACGGACTATTCCTGGTTCGCTCATCAAATGAAGCAATTTGCTGGCGACAAAGCTTACAAAATTCCGGAGGATCATCATGAGTTGATGGCGATGGTGGCGCCGCGAGCCTTGCTGGAAACGGGGAATACCGATTTTTACTGGCTCTCAAATCGGTCGAACTACGTTTCAGCTCGGGCGACGCAGCAGATCTACAACACTTTTGGAATCGGAAACAGGTTCGGTTTCTACATCGATGGCGGACATAATCACTGCGCAACGCTGCCCGCCGAGAGCCCAGCGGTATCAGCCTTCCTTGACAAATTCATGCTCGGCAACACGAGCGTCAACACGGATGTAGAGGTCACTCCTTTTCCGGATCTCGACTATTCGAGGTGGACAGCATGGTGGGGAAGTAATACTCCGAAGTTTCCGAATAACTGGAACCCCGGCAATGGAACAGTAGTTTTATCCATGGGCAATAATCTGACCATCAACTCGGGAGACAGCGTGCTAGCAGGATATGCTTTGTCGATGCCCGGTTCCCATCCCTCAGCGACGGTGTCCTTGGCGGGTGGTAACGTGCAGACGGACGTTTCATGTCCCGATGGGAGTTCGTACACCTTGCGAATTCCAATTCCGAACCAATCCTATTCACTCGCAGCGAACGACAACTCTTGGTGGCCAGCAAGCAATCAGAACAGTCCGCTTGTTTATCAGGGTTCCGCAGCAACCGCGGGCTGCAACGGAGGTGTTACGAGGAGTGTCTACTTCAGTGCGCTGGGAGTAAGCTCCGGGGCGGGCAATGCCGGAGGACCTGGTGTCGCCACCACAGACACAACGGATCCGCTCAATGTGAGGTTCCACTGCAGCGACAACAGCGATGGTGGCAACTGGAGTCCGACAGCCAGTGTTAACTACAGCCAGCAATAACCTTCTATGCAGATATGGGGCGGGTTCCGTATGCCCGTCCCGCGCTTGTCATAAATTCGGACAAACTGCGCTCTAAGGCTGTGTTCAAGGCACAGCGAGCGAATTGAAGCCTGAAGGCAAATGAGCGCACTGTGCTGAGATAAGCGTTCCAGCTCTGGTTCGTCACCATTCATGACAATTCTATGTAAATCTTAATGACCTCGGGTACTTGTCATGGTTACGCCAGTCGAGTGACCATCAGACACGATGAATCTGGATGCCCCTGCTGCAACCCGTAACAGGAATTGGAAAGCGCGCACCGACAAAGCAACGGCCACTCGCATTCGCAATAATGCTCTTCGCAGCAGCCGCAAAGGCAGGCTCCTGTTGGTTGTTGAGAGATGCGTTCTGTTGAACCCGGGCGAATGGCAGCGAAAACTTCGCACTTTCAAGAGGGTTCTAGAAGAGCTGCGGTATGCCTGCGAACTGGCGAAAGCCGCTGGCGTTCCGTGTGGATGGCTCGCCGTCGCACCAGGCTGTTACCCGGCGCGTCAATTCCCGACACGCGCACTGGCACCGCAAGAAAGCTCCTCTTTCCCCTTCGTCGGGACATACCGCGACGGAGTATGGTACGCGGAACCGATAATCCGTGAGATTACGGAGGTAATAGAGTACCTGCAGTTGGAAACAGAGCGGCGCTGGTACACCGGCGTTACTTGAACGGCGATCTCGCCACAGTACATTGCGGTCTTATCTCCTACCACGCCGATACTTGCTGGAGCGACCACGTTGCCGTCCACAAATGAGCTGCTCGATTTGATCACAGTCCATCGCTTCTACGTGGCGATAGTCGAGGGCAGCCTCGGTTATCGCATTCTCCTTCCGCAAGAACTTCAGCGCGAATCGTTCGCCGACGATGACAGGAAGGAGGTTCGTTCTGCTTTCTTGCGATGGTTGGGCATGCTCGACTTGGCAATCTCTCCGCCAATGGTACGCGATCAGCTGAACGCAACTCAGCATCGCGAGGGCGCCGAGGCCCTGCTGCGTTATTACGTGAAGAAATGCTCCGTGAGCGATCTGGACCGTGACAAGACCGATTGCGTCTTGGGATTCCTATGCCGCCATCCAGCCGGGGTCGCATCTGCGTCAGCCGGAAAATTCTCGGGCGACAGCTTTGGTCATATCGAAGCTGTACGTGAGTTCCAAGTCGAAATCGATCGCATACTCGCCGGGATATCCCGTCGAGAACTGCCTGCAGAGCATGCGCAGTTACTGCGAGAATACGAGTTTCTCTATCAAGAGTTGATCGACTTCCGTACCTTCGACCAGCTCATAGATTGCGGTATTTTGAGTCGCATACACAATCTCAAGAGATCTTTCGGAACCTCTTTTTATCAACCGAGCGTTTTGTCGGCAGTTGGAGTTTTTAATGGAATTTTCGGAAAGCGCTTTGATGATCTTTTCCTCGAAGCCAGCCGGCAAATCAAGAGTTTCGCAGAACGAGTGCAGCAGCAAGGCACGAGCATCATGAGCCAAGTGGACGGCGATGTAAGAGTCAAGCACCTGACAGAGTTGGAGGAGGAACAGATCCTCGACAAGGAATACATCCAGGCTCGCGAGGACTTTCAAAAGGTCTCAACCTTTAAGAAAGCTGTGGACAAGCGTCGTGGACATACGTCTGTCGTTCATGGACATTCTTCTCCGGCAGCGTCGCCAGACTCGACGGGAGCATTTGCTCCGTTCGGCGGCCAGCCCGCGGAGCAGACCACAACTGCCTTTGCGAGTCCACATGCGGCCGCAGAAGAATATAAGTTCAGACAAACCGCTGAACAGATCCGGCTCTTTGTGCGCGCCGCCGACCCGAAGGTTTGTTTCACGGTACCACTGCCCATGCTCAATCTCTCGCTCAATGGTCCAGAGGTCGATGTTTTCCGCAGCGACTATGGTCAGGAAAACAGTTTTCGTGCGCGCTATGCTGACGCTCTCGTAAATCTGGCCACGGCCAGAGCACGGATCGCTATCGAATTACTTGAGTTCCAGCACAAGCAGAGCTCGGCATATCGATGGAAGCCACACGCCGATTCCCTGATGTACCTCATGAATCAATTTGAGCGACTACAAGGAAAGGCGACCGATGTGATCGCGGCGGCAAGGCAGCGTGGATTGATGGAAAAAGTCGAAGCACTCAACAGCGCTCTTGCAAAACTTCACTCTGGGTTACAGAGTGCAACGCTCAGCCTCCAATCGCTCGACACTTCCCAGAACAACACCAAACAGAGCCACCCAGGAGCCCCTTTGCTCAATTAGGCCGTTACGTAGAAATTCTGGAGGGAACGTTCTTTTGAGACAACGAGCCGAGTCGAATGGGTTTTTCCCGCGGCCTTTCGAGTGATCGTCGCGCTTGCTAGAATCTGTCCAGCAAGCATACGATCCGACGCGCACGTATGACGGCGTACGCGACGAGCGAATATGCAGAGGGCGGCTCGGTTTCCGGCCGCCATTCTTTTTTGCCACTGCCACTCCGTCTATCAATTGCCAACGGCTTACTGAACTGGGAACATGCACATACGTCGTTTTCCGTCCTAACTGTTACACTTTTCCCTGCTATGGCGATCAACGACATCGTTAAACAATTAGACGAACAGATTCGGCAGTTACAGCAAGCTCGACGATTTCTAACCGGCGACTCACATCATTCTGCCCAGACTTCGACGCGAGATGGTCGGCGCGGCCCTGTCAGCATGAGTCAGGAAGCCAGAGATCGAATTGCCGCAGCACAAGGCGCACGTTGGGCGAGACAGAAGGATGGTAAAAGTACAACCGCATCAGCCCAATCATCGGCAAACAATTCGAGTGCTCCTGGGTCAAGAAAAGGTCCTCGTCGACTTAGCGCAGCGGCTCGCGCCAGGATTGCAGCGGCGCAAAAAGCGCGCTGGGCTCGAGTAAAAGCACAGAAGAAGAAATAAACATTCATCCGGTCTGCAGGTCTTTGGTGTGCTCGTCGACTCCGCCGCTACGCCTCAAGCACCTGAATCGCTATCCCTTCGTAACCGGATCAAAACGAAGAAACGAAATGGACCGCGATCTGTTTTCGGCGTGCTCAACTAGCGGTGCACCTCGAACGCCTGCGGGATGGCTGCCGGAGCATTCTTCGGAGCCGGAGCGGGTGTGTAATCGCGAAGCCAGCACCAACGCCGGTTTCGGCCGATGACGGGCTACACGGAAATTATGCTTTGCGGGCGAGTTGCACTTCGTAGCGCTGTAATCGAGGCAAAACACCGACAGTCCGCGATGTATTGGAAGGTAATGCTCAGGAGCTGGCGGCGATAGATTCCGGCTTTGCCTGGGCTTGTTGTTCTTTCAAATCCGTCAGGCGAGCCTCGAGTTGCTTTTTGCTGCGCGGTTTGCGTTCTGCTCGCTGGGAGTTTGGGAAATCAGCAATTGCCGATTCATAAAATGCAATTGTCCGCCCGAGACGCATGAACTCGTCGACTTTCATCTGTGCCATTTTTGTTTATTCCTTCTGTCTTCGATTGTATGCCTTGCATCACTTGGCACTCATTTGAGCCGTGCGACGGAGATCGGCAATTAGGTCTTCAGCGGATGCTTGTGCGATGTGATCCTGCTGATTAGGTTGTACTGTCCGCGCGTACACCACGAGCACTGAGGGTGCCACTCAGAACTATCTCTTACCCTCTGGCGCTCGTTGGCCATCGCCTCGCAATTGGATTGTGCCATCCTATGCGCATGAAAAATGACCTCAGAAAAAGAGCCGAGGAACTAAAAAGAAAAGCGGCAGAAACTTACGCAAAGGCCGTCCAGCTCAAGGCCGAAGTAAAAGAAATGGAGGACAACTTGCACGAAGTTGAGAACGCTGCGAAACAGGTTCACACGAAAATTCGCAAGCGCTAGCCAATCGTAAAGATATGAACCAGTCTGGCTTCAAGATCCTTCTGCTTCGCGGGCACCGAACGCTTTCTTG
>Ga0070741_10001888_pt1 | contig 59546 bp, 46 predicted proteins | sample Coa_R1_4_FD_66440 | JGI IMG/M metagenome (GOLD analysis project Ga0070741, IMG submission 66440) | Surface soil microbial communities from Centralia Pennsylvania, which are recovering from an underground coalmine fire - Coalmine... | ecosystem: Environmental > Terrestrial > Soil > Unclassified ...
CGCATCGTTCATATCGATCACCATGCTGTGATGATCGATCCAAGAACCTCACTTCAGGCTCATACCCCGTTGGAAACACGAACCGCCCTTCAGGCTCATACCCCATTGGAAGAGGCTCCTTCTCCTCACTTCGTCCATCGCCTTGTATCATCGGACCGCTCGCAGTCTATCGATGCCTCCTGCCAGTACTTCTAACCAACTCGACGTGGCCATCATCGGCGGTGGCCATAACGGGCTTGTCTGCGCCGCCTATCTTGCAGCGGCGGGACTGCGCGTGTGCGTGTTCGAACGCCGTCACGTCATTGGCGGTGCCGCCGTCACCGAAGAGTTCTTCCCGGACTTTCGTAACTCGACCGCGAGCTACACGGTCAGCCTGCTGCATCCCGAGGTCATTCGCGACCTGAAGCTGCACGACCATGGCCTGCGCATCGTGCTACGCCCGTTCTCCAACTTCCTGCCGCTGCCCAACGGTGACTACTTCAAGCATGGCGGCCCGCGGGCGGAGCGCGACGCCGAGCTCGCGCGCTTTTCGCGCCGTGACGTCGAGCGGTTGACGCGTTTCTACGATCGCATCGAGCAGGTTGCCGACGTCCTGCGCGAGATCGTCACGCACACGCCACCCAACGTCGGCGGCGGACTCACCGATTTGCTGCGTGCGGGGCAGCTCGCCAATCGACTGCGTCGGTTGTCGATGCCGCAGCGGCGTGACCTGCTCGAAATGTTCGCGAAGAGCGCGGGCGAGATTCTCGATTATTGGTTCGAAGCCGAGCCCCTCAAGGCAGCGCTGGGCTTCGACGCGGTGGTCGGGAACTTCGCCAGTCCCTATACGCCGGGCTCGGCCTATGTCCTGTTGCATCATGCGTTCGGCGAAGTGGAAGGCCAGCGCGGAGTTTGGGGTCACGCGATCGGCGGGATGGGCGCGATCACGCAAGCAATGGCCGCCGAGGCGAAAGCACGCGGCGTGGAGATCCTCACAGAAGCGCCCGTCGCGCGCGTCGCACTGAAAGACGGCCGTGCCACCGGCGTCGTGCTGGCGGACGGCCGCGAGTTCCCCGCGCGCTGCGTGGTAGGCAATGTCAATCCGAAGCTGCTGTATGTGGAGATGGTGGACGCGCAGGCCCTCGACGCGGATTTTCGCGAGCGTATGGAGCGCTGGAAGTGCGCGTCGGCCACATTGCGGATGAACGTGGCGCTGTCCGAATTGCCTGACTTCAGCTGCCTGCCCGGCACTCACAATCAGCCGCATCACCGCGCAGGAATCATCTTTGCGCCTTCCCTCGATTACATGGATCGCGCCTACACCGACGCGCGCACGCAGGGGTGGTCGCGCGAGCCGATCGTCGAGATGCTCATTCCCAGCACGGTGGACGACAGCCTCGCGCCAGCGGGCGCCCACGTCGCGAGCCTATTCTGTCAGCATTTCGATCCGCAGCTGGCCACGAGCTGGGACGAGCATCGCGAGCAGGCGGCCGACACGGTGATCGACACGGTGACTCGCTACGCGCCGAACTTCAAGCGCAGCGTGATCGGGCGCAAGGTGCTCACGCCGCTCGATCTCGAGCGCACCTTCGGGCTGGTCGGCGGCGACATCTTCCACGGCGCGTTAACGCTCGATCAGCTCTATAGTGCTCGCCCCGTGCTTGGTTACGCCGACTATCGTTCACCGATTGCCGGCTTGTATCTGTGTGGCTCGGGTGCGCATCCGGGCGGCGGTGTGACCGGGCTGCCGGGTCGGAACGCTGCGCGCGAAATCTTGCGCGACGTGCGCGCACGCAAGCTGCGCGGCTAATCAGGCAGGAGGTGCACTCCAGGCAGGAGGTGCAATTGAGGCAGGAGGGGCGCTTCAGGCAGGAGGCGCGCTTCTCTTCCCCTCCTCGTCGAGGAGGGGTGGCCCGAAGGGCCGGGGTGGTACTGCCACGGAAAGGCGAGTCATGTGCATCCTGCTACCCCACACCACCCCGGCGGCTTCGCCGCCACCCCGCCTCCTGAGAGGCGGGGAATCACAAGTCACGAATCGCGAGTCACGAGTCGTGAGTCACAAATCACGAATCACGAGTCGCGAGTCGCGAGTCCGGATCGCGCCATGCTAGCAACGTGCACCCCCTCCTCATCGAGGAGGGGTGGCCCGAAGGGTCGGAGTGGTCGGACCCCAGGCGCAATCGAAGCTCAAATCGCGACCGGAGCCAGCTCGACGACGAAGCCGTCTCGATGATGGAAATCGGGCTTCGCGGCGGGATGGGCCAGCGCCCAATACGACATCGCGCCCTGCACATCTTCGACTACGGCCGACAAGCCCACCCGCCACGTCGACTTGTCGTACGGCGCGACGTTACCGAGATCGACATCCGCATCGACCTCCAGACGATCGTCCGTGCGCTTGACCAGTGTGAGCGCGGGTCGCGCGTCGTACACGACTTCCATACCCTCACGATAGCGATCGAATCGATAGATCGCCCATTCGCGCGACGGCGAGAGATTGACTTCGTAGTAGGCCGGGTCGGCGTTGGGCGCGACGAACGCTTCGAAACAGGTGTGCCGCCACAACTCGTCGGTGCGGGCCGGCGCCTGCGCGGCCGGCACGCTCAACGCATGCAGTCGACCGTGCAGCACGAAGCGCAGTCGCAAGCCATCGTGCAGGCGCTGCACACGAGCGTCGATTCCTCGCACGGCTTCGCATGGCGTCGATGGATAGGCAAACAACGAAACGTCGACCGGAGGGCCGAACTCGTATAAGGCTTCGCTCATGATCTATACCTCGCTCCGGGCAGCGTCCCTGCGCACTGCGTGGCATTGATTGATTGGTTGACGGCATTGATGCGATCGGCCGCGTTGACGCAATCGGCGGCGTCGATTCGCCGCATTGATTCGATCCGCCGCATCGATTCATATCGATTCGATTCGTCCTCGCACAGCATATCCGGCCTTCATCCGATTCGCGCCCGTTGCACCGCGATCGACCCGCGGGAGGGTCATGACGAACCCATTGCTGGTCGCACGGCATATCCGGCCTTCATCCGATACGCGCGAGTGCACCGCCGTCGACCGGCAACGCGACGCCGGTGATGAAGTTGGCCTCGTCCGAGGCCAGGAACAGAGCAGCGTTGGCGACATCCCAGGCCGTTCCCATCTTGTGCCGCAGCGGCACTTGCGCATCGCGCTCGGCAATGATCTCCTCGCGCGTCCGGCCCCAGCTTCGCGTGCGCGCTTCGATTGCCATCGGCGTTTCCATCAACCCGGGCAAGATGACGTTGGCGCGCACGCCGTACTCCGCGTTCTGAATGGCGAGCTGCTGAGTGAACGCGATCATCGCCGCCTTGGTGGCTTTGTAAGCAACCAGCGGATACTGCGCCCACGCCGCGATGGACGAGATGTTGATGATCGACCCGCCGCGCTGCGCGCGCATGATGGGCACCACGGCCTTGCAGGCCATGATCGTGCCGCGCAAGTTGATCGCGCTGATGCGATCGAACGCCTCTTCGGTGAGTTGCTCGAGGGCTGCGTCGCCCCCGGCGATGCTGACGCCGACATTGTTGTGCAGGATGTCGATGCGGCCCCAACGCGCCATCGCCGATTCCACCGCGACTCGCAGCGTCTCCTCGCGCGTGACATCCGCCTCGAAAGCCAAGCACTCGCCGCCCGCGCGCTCGACCATCGCGGCCGTCTCCTTGGCCGACGTCAGATCGCGATCGACCGCAAACACCGCCGCACCCTCCTGAGCAAAGCGCAGCGCAGTCGCGCGGCCGTTGCCCAGCCCCTGCCCCGGTGTCTGGCCCGCGCCGATGATCACGGCGATCTTGTTGGCAAGTCGCATAGCCGTCTCTCGCTACTGTCCCGTGGCCGTCGACACCATGCTAGCGCGCCTGCAAGCGTTCGGCGATCGCCAGCACTCGATAGTACGACCGCACCACAGGCAGCTCGATCAGCTCGTTGTCCACCACCACCAGGCCGGTGCGATCCTGCTCGAACGCGGCGCACACCTTGCGCGCCTTCTCGATGGTCTTCTCGTCCGGCGTGAAGGCGGCGTTGATGATCGCAATCTGATTGGGATGGATCGACGCCTTGCCGGTGAAGCCCAGCCGCTGCACGCCTTCGGCTTCGGCTCTCAAGCCTTCGGCATCGTCCAGGTTCAAGTACGGCACGTCGAGCAGATCGATGCCTGCACTCGCCGCTGCATGCACCAGACGCGAGCGCGTATAGAGCAGCGGCTCCCACGCCTTCTGGCAGCGCAGCTCGGCGGACATATCGACGGCGCCCAAGATCATCGAGTCGATGCGTGGACTTGCTTTCGCAATCTCGATCGCGCGCTCGAGCCCCTGATTGGTTTCGATGATGACGCAGAAGCGGATCTCGCGCGCCTTGCCGGTCGACAGCAAGGTTTCGATCAGCTGGATCTCCTCGGCCGACTTGACCTTGGGGATCATGATCGATGGCGGCGGCGTATCGCTCTCGATGATCGCCTGCAAATCCTTCAAGCCATGGATGGTCGAGATGCCGTTGATGCGCACCATCTTCTCGACATGCGGATGGCTCTGTTCCTTGAACAGCGGCAAGGTGAGCGCGCGGCCCTCGTGCTTGCGCGGCAGCGCAACCGCATCCTCCATGTCGACACAGACGATATCGGCCCCCGAGTCCAACGCCTTGGCATAGCGGTCCGGGCGGAGGCCGGGGACGAACAACAGGCTGCGGCGAGGACGGATGGCGCGGTCGACAGGGGTCATGGCGAGTCTCGAGCTAGGAAACCACTTAACCACACAATTGCCGATCGTGCTCGATAATTAGCACCGGTTCTCGGCCTCATACCGACAGTGTTCAGTTTCTTCTTTCCCTCCTCGTCATCGAGGAGGGGTGGCCCCAAGGGCCGGGGTGGTACCGCTGCCGATGGCACTGCGTTATATGCATGCTGCTACCCCACACCACCCCGCGGGCTGCGCCCGCACCCCGCCTCCTGAGAGGCGGGGAATCACGAATCACGAGTCCCGAGCCCAACGCGCCATGGTAGCAATGTGCATCCCCTCCTCATCGAGGAGGGGTGGCCCGAAGGGCCGGGGTGGTACCGCTGCCGATGGCACTGCGCCATATGCATGCTGCTACCCCACACCACCCCGCGGGCTGCGCCCGCACCCCGCCTCGTGAGAGGCGGGGAATCACGAGTCCCGAGTCTGATCGGTTTGCCGATTGCTCAACTGGTTTGCGCGCTGCCGGTGCGCGCACGCCCGACACCGACCAATGCCTTTCCGCACTACAGCTCAGCACAGCCGTGGCAAAGCGCAGGGCGCCCCGCACGAGCTGTTTTCCCGACCTTGGTGGCCGTGGGCCAAGCGTGCCCTCACCGCCGCATTCTTCGCGCTCGTGCTCGGACTGTTGTTCACGCAAGCGCGCGCGATCGATTGGGCGGAGGTGGGAAAGGCGATCCGCGCCTATTCGGCTGCGACGCTGGTGGCGGCGGCTGGGCTCGCCGCGGCAAGCTACGCCGTCTATTCCACCTTCGATCTGATCGCACAGGCACAAACGCGCCATGCGCTGAGCCGCCCACGGGTCGTCATGGTCGCCTTCATCAGCTACGCGTTCAATCTTAATTTAGGCGCCCTGATCGGCGGCGCCGCGTTCCGTTACCGCCTGTACTCGCGCTTCGGTCTCGATGGCGCAACCGTGACGCAAATCTACGGGCTTAGCGTGCTCACCAACTGGCTCGGTTATCTCCTGTTGGGCGGCTTGGCTTTTTGCTTCTGGCCACCGGCCCTGGCGGCCGATTGGCGCGTGCACGACCTGGGGTTGCGCGCGATCGGCATCGTGCTCTTGCTCGCGGTCTTGGCCTATCTCTCCGCGTGCGCCCTGGCGACGCGACGCACCTGGCACCTCTTCCGCGTGGCGCTGCGCTTGCCGAGCTTGCGCTTGGCGCTCGCGCAGCTCGTTCTGTCGTCGATCAACTGGCTGCTGATCGCCAGCGTGCTCGATGTGCTGCTGCAAGGCAAGATTGCATTCGCTCGAGTGCTCAGCGCACTGCTGCTGGCTGCGATTGCCGGCGTCATCGTGCACATCCCGGCTGGGCTCGGCGTGTTGGAAGCTGTCTTCCTCGCGTTGCTCGGTACGCAGATGCGACAAGGCGAGCTGCTCGCCGCCCTGCTCGCCTATCGTGCGATCTACTATCTCGCGCCGCTCGCGCTCGCGCTGGTGCTCTACACTGTGACTGAACTACGCGCGAGGAAGCATCGATCGGCATGAATTCGGACGACCGTCCCCATCACGAAGCATCGCTGGCGCGCGTTCGCATCGTGCTCTCGCATCCCACCGAACCGGGCAACATCGGCGCGGCGGTGCGCGCGCTCGCGACCATGGGCTTGCGGCGGCTGGTGTTGGTCGACCCCAAGCGCTTCCCCGACCCGCAGGCGACCGCGATGGCGGCAGGAGCAGCACGCTACTTGGGCGAAGTCGAGGTGCGTGCGAACCTCGATCAGGCATTGGCGGGCGCCACGCTGAGCATCGCGCTGACCGCCCGCCGGCGCGATCTGTCACCTCCGCTGATCGACCTGCGCGACGCGGCCGATCTCGCCATCGCCGAGGCGCGAGCCGGTGGCGAAGTTGCCCTGCTGTTCGGTACCGAAGTGTCCGGGTTGTCGAACGAGGAGGTGCTGCGTTGCCAGCGCGCGGCCCGGATCGGAACGAGCGAAGAATTCTCCTCGCTCAATCTCGCGGCCGCGGTGCAAGTGGTTGCTTACGCGCTGCGGCATGCGGCCGTAGGCCGGGAAAGCTATGTGAACGAGCGCACGCCTCCCGCCACGCACGAAGAGCTGGAAGGACTTTTCGCGCATCTGGAAGCGAGTCTGCAGCGCAGTGGCTTTCTCGATGCCGGAAATCCGCGTCGTGTCATGCAGCGGCTGCGGCGCTTGTTCGCGCGCGCCCAACTGGAAAGCCAAGAGGTGAACGTGCTGCGCGGAATGCTGAGCGCATGGGATGAGGCGCTCAGGGGTCGGACGAAGCGATAAGCTTCGCGTTCCCTCGTCACTTACGGCGCGGTGCCTGTCCCTCAAATCCGCCCGCTTTTGAACGTGTCGCAGCCGCGCAGGTCGCCCGATTCCAAACCTTGCCGAAACCAGCGAACGCGCTGCTCGCTGGTGCCATGGGTGAACGAGTCCGGGGATACATAGCCGCGGCTGCGCTGCTGAATGCGGTCGTCGCCGATCTGGCTCGCGGCGTTCAGCGCCTCTTCGACGTCGCCTTGCTCGAGGATGTGGCGAGCACGGTCGGCGTGATTCGCCCACACGCCGGCCAAACAGTCGGCCTGCAGCTCCAGACGTACGGAGAGCGCATTCGCCTGCTCTTCCGAGACTTGCTGCTGGCGCTGGTGCACCTTCCCGGCGATACCCAAGAGGTTCTGCACGTGATGGCCAACCTCGTGCGCAATGACATACGCCTGGGCGAAATCACCCGGGGCTTGGAAGCGATCCTTCAGGTCCTGATAGAAAGCGAGATCGATGTAGACTTTCTGGTCCGCCGGGCAATAGAACGGCCCGACCGCAGTTTGCGCCATGCCGCAGGCCGATTGAACGGCGCCGGTGAACAGCACCAGGGTCGGCTCGCGATAGGTGTCGCCGCCGCGCTGAAACAGATCGCGCCAGACGTCCTCGGTATCGGCGAGCACAACCGAAACGAACTGCTTCATCGGATCGGGGCCCGTTTGCTGCTGCGCCGGCGCGGGCGTCTGCACCGCCGTGTCGCTCGGCAGGATTTGCGTCAGCATGCGCGGATCGACGCCGAAGAACATCGCCAGCAGCACGATGACGATGGTTCCGATTCCGCCGCCGGCGAGGCCCGGCGATATGCGCATGCCGCGGCGATCCTCGATGTTCTCGCTCTGTCTACCTTGCTCCCAACGCATCCTGCCTCCTGTCGTCGCCTCGTTGTTCTCTAGAATGTGATGCTGGCGTATTGCGTTTTGCGCCTGTAATCGAGCGGCAAGCGGCTTGCCATGCGCCCCGCTGGAGCGATTTGTAATCTCCACATCCGCTAGTTTACCCACCCCAGGAATTCCCTGATGCCCGCCCTCTTCCAATTGCTCGCTTTGCTGCTCGCGCTCGGCTTGAGTTCGCCCGGTGGTGCGGCAGACACGGTGCAGGTACGCGTGCTCGCGATCAACGACTTCCACGGCCATTTGCAGCCACCCAAGAGCAAGGAAGACGACGGCTCGAGCGGGGGTGCGGCGTGGTTGGCCGCACACCTGCGCGCGCAAAAGGCCGAGGCAGCCCATGTCGTGTTCGTCTCGGCCGGCGATCTCATCAACGCGAGTCCTTTCGTCTCCGCCCTGTTCCAAGACGAGCCGACGATCGAGGTGATGAATCGGATGGGCTTGCTGGTCAACGCGGTGGGCAATCATGAGTTCGACGAAGGCGTCGAGGAGCTGCGTCGCATGCAAGAAGGTGGCTGCCACCCGCGCCTGGGGTGCCAATTCCGGCCCACCTTCGAAGGCGCCCGCTTCGGCTTTCTTGCCGCCAACGTCGTCAGCGACCGCGAGGGGCAGCCGCTGTTTCCGGCCTATCGCATCGAGAGCTTCGAATGCGTCAAGGTCGCCTTTATCGGCCTCACGCTGCAAGCGACACGCTCCATGGTGCACGCCGCCGGCATCGTGGGCTGGCAGTTCCGCAACGAGGCGCAGACGGTCAATGAGCTCGTGCCCGCTTTGCGTGAGCAGGGCGTGAACGCCATCGTGCTCTTGATCCACGAGGGTGGTTTCGCCGGTGGCGGTCCGGACGAGTGCCCGGCACTGTCCGGTCCGCTGGTCGAGATCGTGCGACGGCTCGATCCCGCGGTCGACGTCGTGATCAGCGGCCACACACATCAAGCCTACAACTGCGTGCTGGAAAAGCGCCGGGTCACCTCGGCCGGAAGCTTCGGCCGCTTCCTCACACGGCTCGATCTCACGCTGGACAAGCGCAGCGGGAAGATCATCGCAAGCGATGCGCACAACGTGGCAATCACGCACGAGCTCACGCCCGATCCGACGATCGCGAAGATCGTCGACGAAGCCGAGCGCGCCGCCCAGACGCACGATCGACTCGTGGGCAAACTGCAAGCGCCAATCGAGCGCAGCGGCATGGTCGCGCGCGACCTGATGAGCGGCAGCTCCGGCGAGAGCGCACTCGGCAATCTGGTGAGCGATGCGCAGCTGTGGGCCATGCGCGAAGCCGGCGCGCAGATCGCGTTCATGAATCCCGGCGGCTTGCGTGCCGATCTCATTCCGCGCCCGAACGGAACGGTTCTGTTCTCCGATCTATTCGCCGCGCAGCCGTTCTCGAATAACTTGGTCGCCATCACGCTGACCGGCGCCCAGATCGCCGAGCTGCTCGAGCAGCAGTTTCCTGGTCATCGCAACGCACAGTCGTATCCGCGCGTGCTGCAAGTGTCGAAAGGTTTCAGCTACGCATGGAGCGCGAGCGCGCCGGCGGGGCATCGGATCAGCGAGATCCGACTGAACGGCAAGCCGCTCGATCGAACCGCGTCGTATCGGGTCACCGTCAACGATTACCTGCTCAGCGGGGGCGATCGCTTCGCCGTGCTGCGCGAGGGGAGCGACATTCGAGCCGGACCGATCGACGTCAACGCGCTCGAGGCCTACATCGCGGCGCACAGCCCGCTCGCGCCGCCGACCCTGGGACGGATCAAGCGCTTGCCGTGAGGCCGGCAAAAAACAAAACGCCGCCGAGCCGAATCAGGTACTGTTTGGGTTCGGGCGCCGCACGCAGCGCGCGCCGTCTCCTGCCTTCACTGGCACTTCGTTTTCCCCTCGATGGACACCTCTGTCGCCGCGCCTTTGCCGCGTCCATTGCCCGCACTTCGCCACGACGCGCATGGCCGGCACCGTATCGACTATCGCGCGGTGTTCGCGCTCGCTGCGCCGCTGTTCTTGAACAGCGGGATTCAGGCCGTTCTCAACTTGACCGACACCTGGTTCATCGGCCACATTTCGACGGCCGCAACGGCAGGCGTCGGTGCCGTCTATTGGTTCGTGATCGTCTTCATTCTGGTCTTCGGCGGCGTGTCGATGGCGGTGCAATCGCTGGTCGCGCAAGCCTACGGCGCGGGCGCACGCCACGAAGCGGCGCAAATCACGTGGAGCGGACTGTGGGCGAGCATTCTGCTGGCGCCGCTGTTCCTTGGCGTGGCACTGCTCGGGCGTCCCCTGCTGGCGGTTTTCGATCTCGCGCCCGAGATCCACGCGGCGGCCCTGCAGTTCTGGTTCCCTCGCATGCTCAGTGCGGTGGCAGGCGTGAGCCTGTGGACCGTGACAAGCTTCTTCAACGGCATCGGTCGCACGCGCGTCACGCTGCTGGTAATGGTCGTCGTGAGCACGAGCAATGCGCTGCTCAATCAGCTGTTCATCTTTCAATTCGGCATGGGCGTGGCGGGCGCCGGCTGGGCTACGGGTGCCGCACAGCTGATCGGCGTGGCGGTTGCCATCGCGCTCTTCCTGAGCCGTGGCGTGCGCATCGAATATCGCTCCGATCGCGATTGGCAACCGACGATCGCGCGGCTGCGTCGCGTGTTCGCGCTCGGTCTGCCGATGGGGCTGCTGCCGGCCGTGGATCTCACCGGGCTTGCCTTGTTCCAGATGATGCTCGCGCGCCTGGGTGCCGCTTCGGGCGCGGCAACCCAGATCGTCATGATGCTCACCTCCATCGCCTACATGCCGGCGGTGGGATTGGCCAGCGCGGGGACGACACTGGTCGGCCAGTCGATCGGCGCGGGCAACTTGGATTGGGCCAACAAGGTCGGTAACGCCGCGATTCGCATCAATGTCGGATATATGGGCTTGGTGAGCTTGTTCCTCGCCTCGAGCGGCCACTGGCTGGTGCCGCTGTTCGTTTCGCCGACCGATCCGAATGCGCAGGCCGTGATCCAGATGAGCCTGGTGCTGCTTTGGATCGGCGCCGCCTATCAGATCTTCGACGGCTTCAACCTCGGTGCCGGGTTTTGTCTGCGCGGCGCGGGTGACGTGCGCGTGCCAACCTTGCTCGCGATCGCGCTGTCGTGGTTCGGTTTCGTCCCCCTGGTACACATGCTCAGTTTCGCGCCCGGTCAAGGCATCGTGCACTTCCTGCCGCAATTCGGGTTCGGCGCCGCGGGTGGCTGGAGTGCCTTGCTGCTCTACACCGCCGCGATCGGCGGAGCGATGTTCCTGCGCTGGCGCTCGGGAGCATGGCGCCGCATCCGTCTGCGGTAAACCAATCGGATCGCCATCCTGTGAACGCTTGCCGCTGCGCTTCAGCCAAGGTATGTTGCTAGGGAAACGCACTGATCAAGTCTCGCGATGCGCATTGCATCGATGCCGTCGTCGGCGTCGCGCCCTCGGTCAAAACCGCCACGGTCGCGCACGCGCGGACTTGGCCAGTGTTTCCCTCGGGGCTATGACACGACGCTGGTTCCTTCTGTTGCTCTGCTACCTGCTCGCGCCGGCCAGTCTGTTGTGCGCCGAGCAGACTACCCGCGCGCCCATCCTGCTCGTCGCGGCGCCAGAGCTGGAGGATCCCAATTTCAGTCAGAGCGTCGTCTTGGTGCTGTTCCCCGCGCATGGCGGTCCAGTCGGCGTCATTCTCAACAAGCCGAGCGAGTTGACGGTGAAAGAGGCCTTTCCCGAAGACAAGCTGCTGCGCGCTCGAGCGGACAAAGTCTTCTTTGGCGGTCCGGTTCGAATGGACGTGTTGAGCTATCTCGTGCGCAGCGCCAAGCCGCCCAAGGAAGGCTACAAGGTTCTCGACAATGTCTATCTCACGCAAGACGCGTCGTTCCTCGACGCGCTGCTCGCGAAGTACGGCAAGGTCGAGCGTTATTTTCTTGGAACGACCGGCTGGATCGCCTCGCAGCTCGACGCGGAGATCGAAGCGCAGCAGTGGTTCGTGCTGCCCGCCGATCTCGACGCCATTTTGCATATGCCGCCCGAACACATGTGGCGCAACCTCCTCGCCCGGGCGAGGGCAGTGGAAACTTAGGCGCCAGTCCTCCCGGATTCCGGCGCTACCGCGCCTGCATCCGGGCTACACGTAACACCTCGCAGTCGCTTTTGGCATTCGTGCGGCCTTCGTAGCCCGGATGGAGGCCGAAGGCCGGAATCCGGGGAAACCTTGGCTCCCACAAACCTAATCGCCCGATCCTCCCGGATTCGGGCGCTGCGCGCCTGCATCCGGGCTGCGCGCGGACAAGACGTCGCGGCGCCTTTTGGCAACGGCAAGTCCGCGGCCTAGAATGTCGCCTCCATCGACCGCGAGTTCCCTCACCATGCACAACAACGACCCCTTGTTCTCCGTCGCCGATCAAGTCGTCCTCGTCTCCGGCGGCAGCCGCGGGATCGGACGCGCGCTGGCAGAAGGCTTTGCCGAGCGCAACGCCAAAGTCATCATCGCCGGCCGTGAACTGGGCACATTGGAAGCGACGGCCGCGGAGATCGCGCGCGGCAAGCATCGCGTGAGCACCATCGTCTGCGACGTTGCCAAACCCGACGACATCACGCGCACCGTTCAAGCGGTGGTCGAAACACACGGTCACATCGATACGCTGCTCAACGTCGCGGGCGTGAACACGCGCATGAAGGCCGAGCAATACAGCGTCGAAGAATACGACCGGATTCTGGATATCAACTTGCGCGGTGCGTTTCTGATGTCGCAGGCCTGCGGCAAACAGATGATGACGCGCGGATCGGGTGCGATCATCAACATCGACTCGCTCAACACCTACGCGCCGTTGAAGGGCGTGACGCCCTATGCAATGAGCAAGGGCGGCATGTCGATGATGACACGGGGCATGGCGCTGGAATGGGGACCACGAGGCGTGCGCGTCAACGCCATCGCGCCCGGCTTCTTCCCGACCGATTTGTCGAAGAAGCTGTGGGCTCAACCGCACATGAGCAATTGGGCGCAGCAGGTCACGCCACTGGGCAAGCTGGGCGACATGAAGGATTTGGTCGGTGCTGCGATATTCCTGGCTTCGCCCGCTTCAGCCTTCGTGACCGGGCAAATCATTCGGGTCGATGGCGGCGTATCGGCAGGCATCAATTGGCCGATCGAACTGTAGGATGCGCGGGCTTGGTCGATGATGGCTGCACCACGAACGCTTCATCGACAAGGAGGCCTCTGTATCATGAAAGCACTGCCGTACGTGCTGTTTGCCTTTGCCACGTTCACCGCCACGCCCCTTCGTGCCGATATCAGCTGCCCCGACCGCTTAGCCGTACGCCAGCAGGCGGAAGCGCCGTCGGGCTGGAGCGCGAGCTACAGCGAAATCCCGCCCAGACTCGCCGGCGTTGCCTTGTTCGACGGCCCACCGGCCAACAAGGTGGGCTTGAAGCACGATCAGCGCAAACAGAGCGGCCGCGATCTCATGCTGATTTGGAATTTGCGCGAAAGCCCGCGCAGCCACTACGTTCAATGCAACTACGAGCGCACCACCGCCACCATTGCCACCGCGCTGCCCCCCGGTGTGCGCCACTGCGAGATCGTGTTCGATACGAGCACGAGCTACCCCGGCGGCGCCATGCCGGTGAAGCGTATGACTTGTCGGTGACCGCCGCCCGCGTATCGTGAAGATCGTCATCCTGGGCGCCGGGGTGATCGGTGTCACGAGTGCTTGGTTCCTTCTCGAAGACGGTCACGAGGTCATCGTGGTCGATCGCCTGGAGGGACCGGGCATGGAGACCAGCTTCGCCAACGGGGGCCAGATCTCGGTGAGCCAGGCGGAACCGTGGTCGAACCCGCAAGCACCGATGAAGATTCTGAAATGGCTCGGCAACGAGGAGGCGCCGCTGTTGTTTCGCCCGATGCTGAGCACCCGTCAATGGCGCTGGGGCCTGCAGTTTCTCTACGAATGTCTGCCCGGGCGCACGCGCGCCAACACTGTGCAGATTCTTCGGTTGGCGATGTACAGCGGCGCTCAGCTCAAGCAATTGCGCGCGCGCACCGGCGTCCTCTACGATCATCTCGAGCGCGGCATCCTGCAGCTGCATTTCGATCCCGAAGAGTTCGAAGCGGCGAAAGCACGTGCGCAGCTGGTGCGGCGTGGCGGCTACGATCTGCGTGTGGTCAGTGCCGAGCAGTGCCTACAGATCGAGCCTGCGCTGTCGTTCGGCCGGCATCGCCCAATCGGCGGCACCTACGCACCGAACGACGAAAGCGGCGATGCGCACCTGTTCACCCGCAATCTCGCGGAGATCTGCCGGCAACGCGGCGCGGTCTTTCGTTTCGACACCGAAGTCGAGCGCATCGAGACGGACAGCGACGGCGTCAAGGCGGTGCATGTGCGCACACGCGAAGGTAGGCAGCGCGTCGAAGCCGACGCGGTGGTGGTGTGCCTCGGCGTGCGCTCGCCGTTCCTGCTCGAACCCCTTGGCGTTCGGGTAGCGGTCTATCCGGTGAAGGGTTATTCGGTCACGATCCCCGGTGCGGGCGATCGCGCGCCCAGCGTATGCCTCACCGACGAAGGCTACAAGCTCGCGATGTCGCGCTTAGGCGATCGACTGCGCGTAGCGGGGACGGCAGAGCTGAACGGTTACGACAAAAGCATCAACGACGTGCGCTGCGATGCGATCCTGAAGCGCGTGCGCGAGCTCTTTCCGCAAGCCGGCGACTTCGACCACGCCGAGAAGTGGGCGGGTTTGCGCCCCGCCACACCGGGTAACGTGCCCATCGTCGGGGGTACGCGCGTACCGAAGCTATTCGTCAACACCGGCCATGGAACGTTGGGATGGACCTTGTGCGCAGGATCGGGGCGCGCCATCGCCGATATCATCGGCGGCAGGACACCCGGTGTCGATTTTCGCTTCAGCCACGGTTAGGCGCAGGCAGATTGCGCTCTCAGCACCTTAACGAAACATCTACTGCTGCACTCGCCTTTCCTTATGCTCGCGGTATCGTCACGACTCAGACATGATTAAAGCCCTTCTGCTACTGCTCCAAGCCGGCAAGCTCGGCAAGGTGCTCCTCACCAGCGGCACCATGCTGCTGTCCGTGCTGACTTACTCGCTGGTGTACGGCTGGCGTTATGCCGTTGGGCTGGTCGGTCTGATCTTCTGCCACGAGATGGGGCATTACCTCGCCGCCAAGCAGCGCGGCTTGGATGTCGGCGCACCGACCTTCATCCCCTTTGTCGGCGCGTGGATTCAGCTCAAGGACATGCCGCACGACGTAGAAACCGAGGCCTACATCGGCATCGCCGGCCCGGTCATCGGCAGTGCGGCGGCGCTGGTGTGCTACTTCGCCGGCTTGGCACAGTCGAGCAATCTACTGCTCGCGCTCGCCTTCGCGGGATTCTTCATCAACTTGTTCAACTTGATTCCGCTCTCCCCGCTCGACGGCGGTCGCATCACGGCGATCGTCTCGCCGCGGCTATGGTTGATCGGTGCGCCGATCCTGGTCGCGCTGTTTCTTTGGCGCCCCAGCCCCTTGCTCGTGTTGATCGCGCTACTGGCAGCGCCGCAGCTGTTCCGCGCGCTATCGAAGAAAGAGCCAGACGAAGCCGAGAAGCGCTACTACGACGTCCCGATGCGAACCCGCGTGGAGTACGGCGCCTGGTATCTGGGGCTGGCGGCGCTGCTCGCCGTCTTGGCTTATGAAGTCCACATGAAGCTTCAACCCGGTAGCAGCTGACCTCCACTGCGCGAAGACGGCGCAGTTCAACGGCGATCGACAGCATACGCTCAACTACAACGTGCGCGTGCTCCGGCTGCAAGGCCATGCTGGTGCTCAACGCCGTGTCGCGCATGGACCAACTGCCCGTTCCGCGGCAAGAAAGGTACGAACAACGCGTGAGGCCGCTAGAATGCGCGAAGACATTTCGCGCATTCCATGTTTCGGTCCTCGCTCATCCTCGTTTTCCTCCTGAGTGCCGCCAGCCTGATGGTGCCGGCCCCCGGCCTGTGCGGCGATCGGGCGAGCACGCACGCAGGTGCGGCCGATCGAGAACGCGTCCAACGCGGCCGCGAGTTGTTCGAGCAACGCTGGTCGATGGCTCCCTCCGCCTTCGGCAAGTGGGGCCGCGGGCCGACCTCGAACGGCGAGGCCTGTACCGACTGTCACGCCCACGCCGGCCGCGGTCGCCCGCCATCGAGCGCCGCCGAGCCCTTACGCCAAGGTGTCGTGCGGCTGAGCGTCGGGACAGTGGACCATCCGCAGCCCCATCCTGCCTACGGCGAGCAGCTGCAGTACGAAGGCGTGCTGGGCAAAGTGCCTGGCGAAGGCGAGGCGTTCATCGAGTGGGTCGAACATACCGAACACTTCGCGGACGGTACGGTCATCGGCTTGCGTAAGCCTTCGCTGCGCTTCAGCCAGCTCGCATTCGGGCAACTCGATCCGGAGACGATGACGTCGCTGCGCATGGCGCCCGACCTGTACGGGGCAGCGCTGCTCGAACGCGTGCCGCAGCAAGCGCTCGAATCGATCGCCGCCGCGCAGCCGCGCACGGGCCTATCGGGGCGAATCAATCATGTAACCGACGCACAAACCGATGCACGGCCGAGCGGCCGATTCGGTTTGAAGTCGAATCGATCCGGGCTGATCGAGCAAATCGCAGCCGCGCTGCACGAGGATCTGGGCGTCACCTCGCCGCTATTCCGCGAGGAGAATTGTCCCCCTGTGCAACGTGCGTGCAAGGCGAACGTGATCGGCGCCTACGACGAGATCGATGACGACGGCTTGCAAGCACTCGCTGCTTATCTACGCAGCCTCGAGGCACCTCAGCGCAAGTCGACGGACGCACCGGAGGTCTCGCACGGCGAGCGGCTGTTTGCCGACGCGGGGTGTGCGGCATGTCACCAGCCCGAACTTCCGATCGACACCGATGGTGCTGGCGGCAGCATTCATCCCTATACCGATTTGTTGATTCACGATCTGGGCGACGGGTTGGCCGACGGCCGTCCGGACGGCGAGGCGAGCGGTCGCGATTGGCGCACGGCGCCGCTGTGGGGCTTGGGTCGAGCAGACGGCGAGACGACATTGCTGCACGATGGCCGCGCGCGCAGCATCGAAGAAGCGATTCTTTGGCATGGTGGCGAGGCCCTGCCCGCGCGCGAACGGTTCCGAACTATGCAAAAGTCCGAGCGCGACGCTTTGGTCGCCTTCCTACGATCCCTATGACGAACGAGTTGCGGAGAGAACGATGAACACGAACGATTTTCCCTTCGATGCGTTGATGGAGATCACGGCGCGGCCTGCCCTCGTCTTCGTCAAAGGCCAGGGCTCGTGGCTGTGGGATCACAACGGCAAGCGCTACCTCGATTTCGTGCAAGGCTGGGCGGTGAACTGCCTCGGTCATTCGCCGCGCGTGATCGCCGACGCAATCAACGAGCAAGCAAAGAAGCTGATCACGCCAAGCCCCGCGTTCTACAACGAGCCCAGTCTGCGCCTGGCGAAGCGACTGGTCGACGCGAGCTGTTTCGATCAGGTGTTCTTCGCCAACACGGGTGCCGAAGCGAACGAAGGCGCAATCAAGCTCGCGCGCAAGTACGGCGCGATCCACCGTAACGGCGCTTACGAGATCATCACCTTCGACGGCGCCTTTCACGGGCGCTCATTGGCCACCATGTCGGCATCGGGCAAGCCCTCGTTCGCCAAGCTGTTCGAGCCCAAGGTGCCCGGATTCCCCAAAGCAACGCTGAACGATCTCGCGTCGGTCGAACGGTTGATCAACGAGAAGACCGTGGGCGTGATGCTGGAGCCCATCCAAGGTGAAGCGGGGGTGTGGCCAGCGACGGATGATTTCCTGCGCGGCCTGCGCGAGCTCACCCAGAAGCGCGGTCTATTGTTGATCGTCGACGAGGTGCAGACAGGCTTCTCTCGCACCGGCAAGCTGTTCGGCTATCAGCACGCCGGCATCGAGCCGGACATCATGACCTTGGGCAAGGGCATCGGCGGCGGCGTTCCGCTCGCCGCATTGATGGCGAAAAAAGCGGTGTGCTGTTTCGAGCACGGCGACCAGGGCGGCACCTACAACGGCAACCCGCTGATGTGCGCGGTGGGCCTCGCCGTGCTCGACGTCGTGTCAACGCCCGCTTTTCTGGCAGGCGTAGTCGAAACGGGTGCTTACCTGTGTGATCAGCTCGAGGCGCTGTCCAAACGTCTGCAGCTCGGTGAAGTGCGGGGCCGCGGCTTGCTGGTTGCACTCGATTTGGGCCGCGCGGCCGGGTCGAACCTCGTCAACGCCGCGCGAGAGCAAGGCCTGCTCATCAATTCGCCGCGGCCGGAAAGCTTGCGCTTCATGCCCGCGCTCGACATCGGCAAGAGCGAGATCGACGCGATGATCGAGATTCTCGAACCTCTGATCGGCAAGGAGATCGAGGCGGCCGCGCGCACGCCGGGCTGACGGTCTACTCACCCCGGGCCGATGGTCGACCCTCCTCTTTGTAGGAGGCAATAATCACAAGCGCAAGGACCGGCCGATTCGCACGACCCTCGGCCTGCGCCGGGATCCGTCCTCTTGAGGAGGGGCAGACCGGCAAGGGTTGCGGTTTGGATGCCGGGGTCATGTTTTCCGAGGCATGGTCAACCGGACCGTCGCCATGCGATGACATCGTGTAGGAAATCGCACCTTGAGTCGCCCCGACACGCGTGATACGGTTCGCTTGGTCTCATCCCTGCTACACACGTTCGTGATCGCGTCCTGAGCTTCCTTACAGGGAGGAATCGATTCCGCATGAACGAGAAACTGAAAGCTTTTCTCAAGGAAGCGCGTAACACTTACCTGTTCGCGTGTGCGCACGTCATCATGTGGCGTCGACGCCCGCTCATCATCGGTGTCACGGGCAGCGTTGGAAAGACCACTACGAAAGAAGTGATCGCGGCGATGCTCGAGCATCCTTTCGCGAAGACCATCGTCGGCCGCGTGTGGAAATCGGCCGAGAACATGAATGACAACGAGCTGTTTCCGCTTGCCATCCTCTGCTACGGACACGAGCCGCGCTCTCGAGCGCAGGACATTCGTTGGTGCCTGAAGGCGCCCTTCCGTGCCATTGCCTACGCCACCTTCCTGCGCTATCCGGATACGCTTGTGCTCGAGTATGCAGCCAGCATCGGCGGCGATGTCGCACGCACGGCGGCACTCGCGCCACCCCGCATCGGCATCATCACGGCAATCGGGCCTGCCCACCTCGAGCGCTTCGGCACGATCGCTCGCGTGATGGACGAAAAAGGCGCCCTGATCCGCAACCTTCCACCCGATGGCCTGGCCATCCTCGGCGCGGACAACGAGTACACCGCGACCATGGATAACTATACCGGTGCGCCCGTGGTCAAAGTGCCGGGGCGCGGCCGCAAGCTATCGGAAAACATCGCGCGCGTGATTGGGCGTTACCTGCGCATCCCCGATGCGGTCACCGAAGCCGCGCTCGCGCAGATCCCGCCGGTGCCCGGTCGACTGTACGTTCAAAATCTCGGTCCGCTGCTGTTGATCGACGACGCGTTCAACGCGAATCCGCTGTCGATGACTTTGGGGTTGGACTCGCTGGCCGAGCTGGCACCGCCGGGCTGGCGCAAGATTGCCGTGATGGGGGAGATGAAGGAGCTGGGTACGGAGGCCGCGCGCTACCACCAAGAAATGGCACCCATCGCGCGCGCACGCGCCGATGTCGTCATCGGCATCGGGGCGCTTGCGAAGAACTATTCACCCGATCATTGGTTCGCGGACAGCGTGCAATGTGCGAACGCGCTGCCCGGGATCTTGAAGCCGCGTGACTGCATACTCGTGAAGGGCTCCCATTCGGTCAAGTTGTTTCACGCCATGCGGTGCGTCAAGCACCTGGCCAGGGAATGGCAAGCGTCCGCGCGCGCGGGTGCGACGGCAGAGACTTCTTCTTAGGCGCTCACGAAACGCTGCAACCGAGCGCGGCTTGCCTACGCCAGCTACTCTGCGCCCGAACCGCCTCACGCTCGCGATCCGCCATTCCATCTCAATAGATTGAAGAACTCGCGTCGCGTCTTCGGTCCGTAAGTGAGGTAGTGCGGTTCGGGTCGCTCGAGATAAGCGGCGCGCTCGTGCGCGATGCGATCGGCCCCCGCGTGCTTTTTCACCTCCTCGGCGCTGATGCCGTACGGCTTGGTCGCATTCAATCCGAAGATCTTCGTGCGCAGCGCCGGCGTGATTTCGGGATAGCCGTAGCGCTCGCGCAACTGCGGCGCGATCTGGAAAGTGCGAAACGCTTGGATCTGATCCTGCGGCGACCCGTACCAGATCGAGTCGGTGCCCCAGAGCACGTTGTTCTCGCCGCAGTATTTGAGCAGCTTGCCTAACGCGTGCGCGGCCGAGTCGGGGTCGCGCATCAAAAAACGCCATGTGCTGCCCAGCTCCGCGTAGACGTTGCCGTTGGGCCGCACGTCGTTGTCGAGCAGCGAACGGATCAGCGTGTCGATGCCGTCATCCGAGCCATCGCCGCTGAAGGCATGTTCCGGTCGCCCGGCGACGTAGCCCGAGTGATAAACGAGAAAGCTCACGTCGGGGAAGCGCTTGGCCACCAGGCCGATATCGCTGCATTGGCTGTGCTCGTAAGACTGCTGCCCGAAAGGCAGGCCCTTGTGCACGCAGATGATCTTGACCCCCAACGCGCGCGCCTTCTCGATGAAGCGCGTGCCGACGTCATCGGACAAAAAGAAGCCCTTGCCGTCCGGCCCCCATTGTGTGTAAGTCTTCCACGCGCTGACGCCCCATCGTTCCTTCAGCTCGTCCATCGCCTCGATGTCGCCGGCTTGATTCGGATTGACTCGACCGTGAATCAACAGCCGATGTGTTCCTTCCATGCGATCGACGATCTGTCGCACCGCATCGGCCGCTTCGATCGTGAGCGGCTGCGCGTCGCGCCGTGACGGCACGAACGACAGCACCATCATGTCGGTGTCGCTGTCGAGGAAGACGTCCTTGATGAATTGATCGGGCGCAAGACAAGCAAGGTGGCTACGCTCCCCTGGCTTCTTGGCCAGATCGCAATTCGCCTTCGGTGCCCATTTGAATGCATCGGGCGGCGCGGTCTTGAGCCAAAGACCGTTGGGGTCGACGAAATGGCCTTGCACGTCGAAGATGAACTCGGACTTTTGGAGGGAAGATTGAGCGAGTTGCGGCTCCACCGCGGCCTCGGCGCGCAGGTCGAAAAAGCCGCCTGTCTTGCCCGCCGCCGCATTCGCCTTGTTAAAGGCGAGCAAAGTGCTCGCGGCGCCGCAAGCGGAGATGAGAAAATCGCGCCGCTTCAATCCCATCACGCGCGCGTTGCGGGTGGCCGCGTCATCGGCGAGGTGGTTGGCGGCCCGGTTGACGGCGGATAATGGAACCGGCTCGAATTCGCCGTTGGACGTTGTATCGAGCTTGATCGGCAGCCGTAAGCCCTCCGGATCGATCCGATGCTTCATGTTGTCTCCTCCTCCAAAGTGCGAACGGCCTCGCAATATCGATCTTCGCCTTCAGGCAGCCGTGCATGCGAGAGGTTCCGAAAATGGTGATCATAGAATAGGTCCCTTGGGGAGAAACGGTCGATGACGCGATACCGTCGAACGCTGCCATGGCGCCGGCACACCGGGACGACACGGTTGCGCGGTATTCGTTGTGCTGGCCTGATGTTCGCAACGACGCTCTCGCTGGCGGCGTATCCGCACGAGACCGAAAAGGACAAGATCCGACACGCTATGAATGCCGTTGAACCGATCATCATCGCGCATCGCGGCGCCAGCGGCTATGTGCCCGAGCACACGTTGGCAGCCTATTACGTCGCCATCGAACAGGGCGCCGATTACATCGAGCCCGATCTCGTCATCACGCGCGACGGCGTGTTGGTTGCGCGACACGAGAACGAAATCGGCGCCACCACCGACGTGGCGAGCCGACCGGAGTTCGCCTCGCGCAAGGCGCGCAAGCAGATCGACGGCGTCGAGGTCGAGGGCTGGTTCACTGAGGACTTCGATCTAAGTGAGTTGAAGACCCTGCGGGCGAAGGAACGGATCCCCGGCCTGCGCCCTGCCAATCGTCGCTTCGACGGCATGTTTGAGATCCCCACGCTCGACGAGGTGCTCGCCCTGGCGCGTGCGACCGATTGGCAGCGCAGCCTCCTCGCTCAGCAGCGAGGAAAGCCTGCTCCAAAGGCAATCGGTGTATACCCCGAAACCAAACATCCAAGCTACTTCCAGGCTCTGGGGCTGCCGATGGAGGAGACGTTGCTGCGGGTGCTCCAGCGCTGGGGCTACACGGGTAAAGAGGCGCCGGTGTTCATCCAGTCGTTCGAAACGGCGAACTTGCGCAAGCTGCGTACGCTCACCGCGGTGCCGCTGATCCAACTATTGAATGACGAGGGCAAACCCTTCGATTTCGTGCTCCGTGGCGATCCGCGCACCTACACCGACCTCGTCACACCAACCGGGCTGCGTGAGATCGCGACTTACGCCGACGGGATCGGCCCGAACAAGAACTTGATCATTCCGCGCAGTGCAGACGGCACACTGGGCGTGACGACACGTCTCGTCGACGATGCGCACGCGCATGGGCTGCGCGTGCACGCTTGGACCTTCCGTGCCGAGAACGCCTTTCTGCCGCAGCCGTTTCGCTCGAGCCGGACAGAAGCCGAGGCCGGGGACTTGGTGGGTGAGATCGAGCGCTTTCTCGCCGCCGGCATCGATGGATTCTTTACCGATCAACCCGACATCGGCGTACGCGCACGCTACATCGCACTGAGCCGCGAGCCCTAATGCGGACTCGGAGGGCGCGTGGCGGACAGCGGCGCGGCCGACACCTTGGCGCGCGATCAAAGCCTGGTCCAGCGTCTAGCGGGGGCGAGCGCGCGCCACGCCGGCTCGGTTTCGACCGGCGCTGCTCGAATCCGCCGACTCGCGCGCAAGCGCCTTGCGGCGCCGCATCGCTCCGGCGCGTGATCGCTCGGCCGCGAACCGATGAAGTACGCTATTGGCATAATCGTCCTGCCGTTCATCTCTGTCTGCCGTCGCTCATCTACGCGAAAGCATATAATCGCGCCGCAACAACAATTCCAAATCACGCAAGCGGCTTCACGCTTCGCATCACGCAATGCCCATACAGGAGGAGACCATGCCGAGAATCGTTCGCTTCCATCAAACCGGGGGACCAGAAGTCTTGCAGATCGCCGAGGAGCCCCTCGTCGAACCGAAACAGGGCGAAGTGCGTCTGCGCGTCCAGGCGCTCGGGCTGAATCGCGCGGAATCGATGTTCCGGTCCGGCGCCTATCTCGAAGCGCCGCAATTGCCCAGCCGGCTGGGCTACGAAGCCGCCGGCATCGTCGATGCAGTGGGCCCCAACGTGTCGAACGTAAAGGTCGGCGATCGCGTCAGCACCATCCCGTCGTTTGGCCTGAGCGCTTACGGGGTGTACGGAGAGTCGGCGGTCGTTCCAGCTTCTGCGGTGGCCGCCTACCCGAGCAACATGTCACCCGAACAAGGCGCGGCGATCTGGATGCAGTACATGACGGCGTGGATCGGATTGATCGAACGCGCGCAATTGCAGAAGGGCCAGGTCGCGCTGATCACGGCGGCGAGCAGCAGCGTTGGCCTTGCCGCGATCCAGATCGCCAAGGCGACCGGTGCCCGGGCGATCGCAGTCACGCGCAAGAGCGACAAGAAGGCGCGCCTGCTGGAAGCGGGAGCCGATCACGTCATCGCCAGCACGGAGGAGGATTTGCCTGAGCGCGTGGCGGCATTGACCGACGGCAAAGGCGCGAATCTGATCTTCGACCCGGTGTCGGGCCCGTACGTCGAGACGCTTGCACAGGCTGCGGCGAAGAGCGGCAAGATCATCATCTACGGTTTGCTGGATATGCGGCCCACGCCCTTCCCGCTCTTCCCGGCTTTTCAGAAGGGCTTGTGGATGCACGCTTACGCTTTGTTCGAATGCACCACTGACCCGGTGGCCGTCGAGCGCGGCAAGCGTTACATCTACGATGGACTGCAGTCGGGCAAGCTCAAGCCGATCCTCGATCCGAACGTCTTCACCCTCGACCAGATCGTCGAGGCGCACCGCTATCTGGAGAGCAACCAGCAGTTCGGCAAGATTGTGGTCAGGGTGTAACACCACACCACCCCCCGGGCTGCGCCCGGACCCCTCCTCTGAGAGGAGGGGAAGAGCGGCCGGGGTGCAGCCATTCACGTCACGCCACGCCACACCCGGGCTGCGCCCGACCGACCCCTCCTCTTGAGAGGAGGGGAATACATCGGCATCCCACCGACGCCCTTCCCCTCCTCGACGAGGAGGGGGGCCGCGCAGCGGCCGGGGTGGTCCCGCGTGCAGCGCGCGGGTGCGTCAGGCAACGCGCTCTTACCCCACACCGCCCCGGCGCCTGACGGCGCCACCCTGCCTCGCGAGAAGAGGGGAATTACATTGGCATTCAATCACGTCCTTCCCACCTCGTGAACGGCGATGACGACATCTGCGTCACCCTCACGAGCTTCCCGATGAGTGGCGGGGAAGACAGCCCGACGCGCCTACTGCGCGCACCAACCGCCGTCGATCAGCACGTCGTTGCCGGTCATGAACGCCGCTTGCTCGGAGCACAGATAAAGCGCGAGGCCCGCGATTTCTTCGGGCTGACCCCAGCGGTGCATCGGCGTTTGCGCCATCAGCGCTTCGTTCTTGGCCGGATCGGCGCGCAGCGGCGCGGTGAGATCGGTCGCGATGAAGCCAGGGCTAATCGCCACGCAGTTGATCTTGTCCTCGACCAATTCCAGCGCGAGCGCCTTGGTGAGTCCGGCGACCGCGTGCTTGGTCGCCGAGTACACGCCACGCCCCGTGCTCGACACATGCGCCATGATCGACGTCAAGTTGATGATGCGGCCATAGCCCTGTCCGCGCATCAGCGGTACGATGTACTTGCACATCAGGAACACGCCGGTGATGTTGGTATCGGTCAGCGCGCGCCATTCGTCCATCGAGAAGTCGATCACGTTCTTGCGAATCGCGGTGCCCGCGTTATTGACCAGAACATGCACCTTGCCGAAGCGCTTCGCAACGTCGTTGGCGAGTTGCTTGACTTGCCCTTCCTCGCGCACGTCGCAGATATAGACCTCACCTTCGGCGCCCTTGTCGCGCACGAGCTTCAGCGACTCCTCCAACTTGGCCCGATCGCGCCCGACCAGCGCGAGCTTCGCACCGGCGCCGGCGAATGCCAATGCAGTGGCGCGGCCGATGCCTCGGCTCGCCCCGGTGATCAGCGCCACTCGGCCCTGCAGGAATTTCTCAGCCATTGTCGTCTTTCCTTCGTCTCTCGAGATTCATTGCCTCGCCCAGTCGGTTCCCACTATTCGTGTCCAAGCACTTCACCGAACCGAGCCCAGCGCTTACCGTCGAATCGCGCCAGTTGCAGCTGCTCGATGGGGAAGTAGTCGGTGGAGCTGGTGTTGAGCTTGATTCCTGGCAGCAAGGTATCGAGCACGACCTCTTTCAGATTGGCGGCTTGCTTCATCAAGTTTTCGCGGGTCAGATCGTCACCGCAGTTCTTGATCACCAGCGCCATCGTTTGCGCGGCGGCATAGCCGAACACATTGAAACCGTCGTTGACGTCGCCGCCCGGCAAGTACTTCGCCATGAACTCGCGCCAATGCTGCATGCCGGCGTCCTTTTCCCACTGCGGATCGGTCGGATCCTTCGCGTACAGGGCCGTGATCAAACCTACCGACTTGTCCAGGCCTGCGGGTAAGAGCACTGCGCCTACCGAGGACGACACGTTGTTGAGGAAGTGCAATGGCTTCCACCCGATGTCGGCCGCCTTGCGGATCGCCTGCGCCGCGAACTTGGGCGTGGTGATGTTGAAGAACACATCGGCGCCCGAGGACTTCAACGTCACGATCTGGGAATCGACCGTGGGGTCGGTGACTTCGTAGCTCACTTCGGAGACGATCATGCTCGCCGCCTTCGCGCCGAGCCCGTCCTTGAAGCCCTTCAGGTAGTCCTTGCCGTAGTCGTCGTTCTGATAGAGCACCGCGATCTTCGCATTGGGCTTGGACTGCAGAATGTATTTCGCATAGATCTTCGCTTCGATCTGATAGCTGGGTTGCCATCCCATGGTCCAAGGGTAGTTCTTCGGATCGCCCCACTTGGTCGCGCCCGTTGCCACGAACAGTTGCGGCACTTTCTTGACATTGAGGTACTTGTGAATCGCGGTGTTGGTCGGCGTCCCGAGCGTCTGAAACAGCGCGAGCACTTGCTCTTCCTCGACCAGCTTGCGCACCTGCTCGACGGTACGCGGCGGCGAATACGCATCATCCAAGCTGATCAAGTTGATCTTGCGCCCGTTGATGCCGCCTTGATCGTTGATCATCTTGAAGTAGGCCACTTCGGCTTTCCCGATCGTGCCGTAGGCCGAAGCCGGCCCGCTGTACGGCATGGTCTGGCCAAGCTTGATCTCGGTATCGGTCACACCCGGACCGTATTTCTTCTGCGCGTAAGCGGGCACTGCAGCAGCAAGGGCAAGCGCAACGGCGCCGAGCAGGACTTGGCGGCGGTCGATCATGGGACTCCTCCGTGGGGTTATTCGCTCGGCGATTATAGTCTGAGCGGCTTCGCTTCCGGACAAGCAAGGCATCCCGCGCCCACAGATGTCGTTGGGCCCCGGATTGCGGCGCTCGCGCGCCTACATCCGGCTACAAGGGGTCGCATACTGCGAGGACTTCCGAGCCGGTCCGGATGAAGCGACCGTAGCCCGGATGAAGCGAAGCGGAATCCGGGGAACTTGGAACAGGACTCGAGTGGACCTTTCACGAGCTCGTCAAACGCGGCGAATCTTCGCCCACACCAAGCGCAGAAACCCCGCGACACCCGACGGCATGACGTAAGCAAAGGCGATCATGAACACGCCGTAGATCGCCCACGGCGCGGCCTTCGAAATCTCGTCGGCCACGTTCGGCACGAACTGAATAAACAGCGCGCCCCACAGCGCGCCGCTGATCGAGGCGAGCCCGCCGATGACCACACCGACCAGGAAATTGATCGACAGGTACGCCGCGAAGCTGTCCGGTGCGACGAACTGCACTACGATCCCGCCCAGCGCACCGGCCACGCCGGTATAGAGTGCACTCACGCCGAACGCCGCGGACTTGTACCACGCGCTGTTCACGCCCATTGCTTCGGCCGCGATGGGATGATCGCGGATCGCCATCAACGCGCGACCCACGCGGCTATGGATGAGGTTCCAGGCGAGGATGAACATGACCACGGCGATGCCGAGCGTGAGCAGGTACAGCCACTGATCTTGAGAAAGCGGCAAGCCGGCCGGCGGATCGGGTTTGATGATGACGATCCCCTGCACGCCACCGGTCCACGCCTCGATGCCTTTGTACTTCAACAACTGCGGGGTGGCCACCGCAAGGGCGAACGTCGCCAGCGCCAAATAATGCCCGTGCAGGCGCAAGGCCGGCAGTCCGAACAGGAACCCGAACACCAAGCACACCGCTCCGCTCACCGGCACGGTCGCCCAATACGGCACGCCGAACTTGTCCATCAGGATGGCGGCGACATAGGCGCCAATCGCGTAGAACGCCCCGTGGCCGAGTGAAATCTGACCGTTGTAGCCGGTGAGGATGTTCAGACCCAGCAGCACGATCGCGTACACCAAGGCCATGGTGAACTGAAACGTGCGGTAGTTGGTGACGAAGAAAGGCAGCGCGCAGAGCGCCGCAAGCACGACGAGGAATGCAATCAGCTGGACGCCGGAGAAACGACTCGCCGTCGTGCCCGCGGCTTGGATCGGCTTGGTCGGCAACACCATTTCTGCGTTGACACGGTTGTTCACTTCGGTTCGTCTCCGAGCACCGTGCCCTTAAACGCGCGTCACGAACACGCGCCCGAACAGACCGGAAGGCTTCACCAGCAGCACCGCGATGATCACGATCAGCGCTACCGTGAGCTTCAACTCGGTGCCGATGACGAACGCGCCCATCACGTTCTCGAGCACGCCAACGATGAATCCGCCCAGCACTGCCCCGCCCGGACTATCGATGCCGCCCATCAGCGCGGCGGCGAAGGCGTACAGCAGCACGCCGGACATCATGTTCGGATCGAGATAGACGATCGGCGCGATCATCGTCCCAGCCACCGCACCGATCGCCGCCGCCAGCCCCCATCCCAATGCCAGCATCCAGCCGACTCGAATGCCCACCAGTCGGCTCGAAGTCGGGTTCTGCGCGACCGCGCGCATCGCGAGTCCGAGCGGCGTGAATCGGAAGAACACGTAGAGCAGCAGGAGCACGACCAGCGTGACACCGATCGCACCCAATTCGTGGGCGGACATCAAGCCGCCGAACACCGGTTCGGCCGGGAACGGACTGGGAAAGCTCTTGATCGTATAGCTGTAGATCCAGCCGGCAACGCTGTTGAGGATGACCAGCAGACCGATGAACACGATCACCACCGTGAGCACGGGCGCGTGCTCGACCGGACGAATCAGGATGCGCTCGATCGCCATGCCGATGACGAACGAAGCCAGCACGGTAATCGCGAACGCGCTCCACCATCCCATCCCGACATTGATCAGCGTCCACGCGAGATAGGTGGAAAACATCGCCATCTCGCCTTGGGCGAAGTTGATGTGATGGGTGGCCTGATAAATCATCACCAGCGACAGCGCGAGACTCGCGTAGATGCCACCGGTGGCGAGGCCGGAGAGAACTTGATGAAGGAACGCTTCCATCTCAGCAAACCCGATCTTGATGTCTACAACGCCGGCCGCCGATCGAACCACGGCTTCGCCTCTTCCAATTGCGCCGATACGCGCAGCACCGTGGCCTCGTCCGCGTAGCGCCCGATCAACTGAACGCCGACCGGCAAGCCGTCGGTGGTCCAGTGCAGCGGCAGCGACGCCGCGGGATTGCCGGCGATGTTGGCGATCGCGGTGAAGCTCGTGAAGTAGCCGACCTCGCGCGCGTAGCGCTCAGGGTCTTCGGTGTTGAGCGTGAACACACCCAGCCGCTGCGGCGGCCGCGGCAGCGTCGGCGTGAGCAGCAGATCGAAGCGCTCGAACAGCCGGGCAAATTGGCGGCCCACTCGGTGAATGGTCTGCGTAGCCCGCGCGTAGTCCGCGGCACTGGCCGCGACTCCCAGCTCGTAGAACAAACGGGTGATGCCTTCGAGGTCGTTCACCTCGAGACGTTTTCCGCGTCGCTCTGCGTGGATATCGATCGCCACCCGGGTGTTTGCTCCGATGACGGCGCGAAACGCCGGGCCAAACCCCTCGCCGATCTGTGCGAGCGACGAATGCTCGATCCGATGGCCCAATCGCTCCAGCAGGCTGGCCGTGTTCTCCACCGCCGTATCGCACTCGCCGTCGATGCCCTCTCCGCTGCCTGTACGCTTGATCAGACCGACGCGAAGCGGCGGCTGCTTCTCTGCGAGCGCATGCAAGAACGGCTGGACGCTCGGCGGCGCGTAGTACGGCGCGCCGATGTCGGGGCCACTGGTGACATCGAGCAACGCCGCGCTGTCGCGCACCGAGCGGGTGATCACGTGCTCGGTCGACATTCCCGCCCAACCCTCGCCGCGATCAGGTCCGTGCGGGTTGCGCGCGCGCGTAGGCTTGAATCCATAGAGCCCACAGCAAGAAGCGGGAATGCGGATCGACCCGCCGCCGTCGGACGCGTGGGCGACGGGGACGATACCCGCGGCGACCGCCGCGGCCGCGCCGCCGCTCGATCCGCCAGCCATGTACTCGAGGTTCCAGGGATTGCGCGTGGGCCCATAGAGCTGCGGCTCAGTGCTGACCGTCAGCCCGAATTCTGGCGTGTTGGTCTTGCCGAAGATTACCAGTCCCGCGCGCTTGTAACGCGCCACCAGCTCGGTGTCGTGGTCGGCCACGTTGTCGGTGAAAAAGCGGCAGCCGTTGCTGGTCACGGTGCCGCTCATCAGCGCATGCAGATCCTTCAGCAGAAACGGCACGCCGGAAAAAGGGCCGCGCGGGACGCCGAGGCTGACCGTGGTGCGCGCCTGGTCGTCGTGCCGCGCGACGATCGCGTTGACGCGCGGATTGATTGTCTGCGCACGTGCCCACGCCGCCTCGAGCAGCTCGGCGGGCGTGACCGACCGATCGGCGACCAGCTTGGCGAGGCCCATTGCGTCGTGGCGATCGTATTCCTTCATGGCATACCTCCCCGTCAGTATCCCAAATAGGATTTGCGAACGGCTTCGTTCTGCTTGACCTCGTCGGCTCGACCGCCGAGCACGACGCGGCCGGTCTCGAGCAGATAGGCGTGGTCGGCAACGTCGAGCGCAAGGCTCGCGTTTTGTTCGACCAGCAGAATGCTCACATGGTGTTCCTGCCGGATGCGCTGCATGATGCGAAAGATCTCCTGCACCACCAGAGGCGCCAGCCCGAAGCTGGGCTCGTCGAGCAGCAGCAAGCGCGGCCGCAGCATCAACGCCCGCGAGATCGCCAACATCTGCTGCTCGCCGCCCGACAGCGTCCCCGCTTGCTGATTGCGTCGCTCCTTCAGCCGTGGGAAATAGCCATAACAGCGCTCCAGATCTTCGGCCACGGCTTTGCGATCGCGTCGCGTGTAGGCACCTACCCGCAGATTCTCTTCGGTGGTCAGATTCAGGAAGGTACCGCGCCCGTCCGGCACGTGCGCCACACCGCGCCGCACGATCTCCTCGGTCTGCCGGCCGACCAACGGCACCCCCGCGAGCGCGATGGTGCCGTGCGCGCCCACCATGCCGCAGACCGCGCGCAGCGTCGTCGTCTTGCCCGCTCCGTTCGCGCCCAGCAGTGCAGTGATGCCCCCTTGCTCGACGCGAAAGGAAATGCCGTGCAGAACCGGCAGGGCGCCGTAACCTGCATGCAGATCCTGAACTTCGAGCAACCCGGTCATGTTCACCCCGGCGTACCGAGATAGGCGCGGATCAGATCGGGGTTTTGGCGCACTTCGTCGGGGGTGCCATCGGCGATCTTGCGACCGAAGTCCAGCGCGACCACCTTGTCCGAAGTGCGCATCACCAAATTCATGTGATGCTCGACCAGCAGGATGGTCACGCTCAGCTCGGCACGAATGCGCCGAATCAGATCCATCAAGCCTTCGACCTCTTCGTGATTGAGACCAGCGGCCGGCTCATCCAACAAGAGCAGCTGCGGTCTGCTGGCCAACGCACGCGCCAGCTCGACGCGCTTCTGGACGCCGAAAGGAAGATCGCCGACCCGACTTGCGGCCACGGCTTCGAGACCGATCAACTGCATGAGCGCGTGCGCCGAGGCGAGAACATCGGCTTCGGAGGCGCGCGCGTTGGGCAAGCGCAGCGCACAGCCGAGAAAGCCTCCACGGCTGCGCGCGTGCGCACCAAGCATGACGTTCTCCTGCACGGTCAAGGTGCGAAACAAGGCGAGGTTCTGGAAGGTACGACCGATACCGAGACTGGCAATGCCGTGCCGAGGAACATCGAGCAGTCTGCGGCCAGCGAACGTGATCGAGCCATGTTGGAACGGGTACAAGCGCGAGAGGCAATTGAACAATGTCGTCTTGCCCGCGCCGTTGGGGCCGATCAGTCCGCAGATCTGGCCCTGGGTCACGTCGAACGAGACGCAGTCGAGCGCCACGATGCCACCGAAGCGCACGGTAACCTCGATGACCTGCAGCAGCGGCGCGCGCGCCGCATCGGCAGCTATTTGTGCCGCCGCACTGTCCCCCACTCTAGCCTCCTCGCCGGGCTGTCGCCGGTGGTGCATGCGGCGATCGTTGCCGCGTGCCGTTCTCGATTGTGGCCCGATACTGACACACTTGATCGACCCGAGTAAACCATCTGCCATGCGCTATGGCCGCGTTGCCATCCGAGCGCACTGCGACGAGAATAGATTGCATCAATGGACGTATGCCGATCGCGCACCGCAACATAAAGCATCGCATTCGATATCGATACGAGAGGGCGCTTTGAACACGTCAGCGATGGCCAAGGGCGAGCCGCTTCACTTCCGTTTTTGGCCGAAGGAGTTGCCGAAGGCGCTCGAGTTTCCGCAAACGAGCTTGTGGTTCAACCTCGAGGTCGCCGCGCAGCGCTATCCGGACAAGGCGATGCTGCTCTACTACGGCGCGAAGGTGAGCTACGCACGCATTCGCGACGAGGCGCAACGTCTCGCAGGCTTTCTGCAGCAACAATGCGGCGTGCAACGCGGCGACCGCGTGCTGCTGTTCATGCAGAACAGTCCGCAGTTCGTCATCGGCTACTACGCGATTCTGCGCGCCGACGCCATGGTCGTGCCGATCAACCCGATGAACCTGACCGAGGAGCTGCGGCATTGCCTGCACGACAGCGGCGCACGAGTGGCGCTGTGTGGACAAGAGCTGTTCGATCAGCTGCGTCCGTTGATCGGCTTCGGCCTCGATCATGTGGTCGTTGCCGCCTATGGCGAGTATGCGGATCGAGGCTGCGATCTGGACCTGCCCGAAGCAGTGCAGGCGCCTATGCAGCCGCTGGGGGATGCCGGTGTCACGTTGTGGAGCGATGCACTGCGGCGAGACGCGCAGCCGGCGCCCGCCCAAGCCGGTCCCGACGATCTATGCGTCATGCCGTATACCTCGGGCACGACGGGGCGACCGAAGGGCTGCATCCACACCCACGCGACGACGATGAGCACAATCGTGATCATGGCAGCGTGCGGGGGTGGCCATCAGGACAGCGTCGTCCTCGGCACGCTGCCGCTGTTCCATGTGACCGGCATGCAAGGCAGCATGAACTTGCCGATCTATCTCGGCGCCACTGTCGTGCTGATGACCCGGTGGGATCGCGAGACCGCCGCCGAGCTGATCGAGCGGCATCGGGTAGATGGCTGGACCAACATCTCGACGATGGCCATCGACTTTCTCGCCAACCCGAACCTCGGCCGTTACGACCTCTCGAGCCTGCGCCGCATCGGCGGCGGCGGCGCAGCGATGCCTGAAGCGGTTGCGAGTCGGCTGAAGGCGTTGACCGGTCTCGACTACATCGAGGGCTACGGTTTGTCCGAGACGATGGGCCCTACGCATATCAATCCCGATCATCGACCGAAGAAACAGTGCCTCGGCATTCCGGTATGCAACACCGATGCGCGCATCATCAACCCCGACACGCTCGAGGTGCTGGGACCCAATCAGGTCGGCGAGATCGTGTCGCGCGGTCCGCAGATCTTCAAGGGCTATTGGAACAATCGCGCCGCCACGGCTGAGTGTTTCATCGAGATCGACGGCGCGGCATTCTTTCGCACCGGCGATCTGGCCCGCTATGACGAGGACGGCTACTTCTTCATCGTCGACCGCCTGAAGCGGATGATCAACGCTGCGGGCTACAAAGTATGGCCCGCCGAGGTCGAGGCCATCATGTACGCGCATCCGGACGTGCAGGAAGCTTGTGTCATCGGCACCCAAGACCCCCACCGCGGCGAGACGGTGAAGGCACTCGTCGTGTTGCGATCGAGTGCACGGGGAAAGGTCTCTCCCGAGGAGATCATCGGCTGGTGCCGCAGCCACATGGCGGCGTACAAGATTCCGCGCGTGGTCGAGTTCGTCGACACCCTCCCGAAATCGGCCACCGGCAAGGTGCAGTGGCGCCTGCTGCAGGAGCGGGAACGAACTCGCTAGACTTACCAGCATGAAACCCGAAGACTATTCGATCTGGCCCAAGCAATTCCCCAAGCATCTTACGGTGCCCAGGACCACGCTGTGGTTCAACCTCGAAGTCGCCGCCAAGCGCTACCCCAATCGCGCGGCGACGATCTTCTACGATTCTCGACTGAGCTACGAGCAATGCCACGCGCAGGCCGAAGCCTTGGCAGGCTTTCTCCAGGCGCATTGCGGCGTGCGACGGGGCGATCGGGTGCTGCTCGACATGCAGAACAGCCCGCAATGGGCGTTGAGCTTCTACGCGATCCTGCGTGCCGATGCCGTGGTGGTGCCGGTCAGTCCGATGAACGTGACCGACGAGCTCGAACATTACGTGAGCGACAGCGGCGCCCGCGTGGCCTTCGTCGGCCAAGAGGTCTACGAGCAGTTTCGCCCGCTGTTGGGCAAGGGGCTCGATCACGTCATCGTCGCGACCTATTCGGATTACCTGACCGCGCCCACCGAGCTGCCGGTCCCCGCCCAGTTGCGCGCGCCCCGCGAGATCTTCCCGGAACCGCAGGCGACCGCATGGCAAGCTGCATTGACCGCCTCGATGCGTGCGCAAGCCCCGACCGCAGCGAGCGAGGATCTGTGCGCGATCCTCTATACCTCCGGTACGACGGGCAAACCGAAAGGCTGCATGCATACCCACTTCACCGTGATGTGCACGGCGGTGGGTGGCGCGCTGTGGGAAGGCATGGCGCCGCACTCGGTAGTCCTGGGCACTGCCCCGATGTTCCATGTAACGGGCATGCAGCACAGCCTCAATGCCGCGATCTACATAAACGCCTCGATCGCTTTTCTGCCGCGCTGGGATCCGGCGGTCGCCGCGTACATGATCGAGCGCTATCGGATCACGCATTGGGCCAATGTGCCAACCATGGTCGTCGACCTGCTCGCCCATCCCGACACCGCCCGCCGCGATCTGTCCTCACTGCAAAACATCTTCGGCGGCGGCGCCTCGATGCCGGAGGCGGTCGCGCAGAAGCTCTACGATCTGTGCGGCGTGCAGTACATGGAAGCCTACGGGATGACCGAGACCATCTCGCAGACGCACGTCAATCCGCCGGGCAATTTGCGCAAGCAGTGCTTGGGCATTCCGACGTTCGACACCGAATCGATCGTGGTCGATCCGGACACGCTCGAAGAGTTGCCGCGCAATCAGACCGGCGAAATTCTCTCGACCGGTCCGCAGTTGTTCAAAGGCTACTGGAACAACCCGGAGGCGACCGCTGGGTGCATGGTGGAACTGCGCGGCAAGCGGTGGTTTCGCACCGGCGATTTGGGCCGCATCGACGACGATGGATTCTTCTATATCGCCGATCGCCTCAAGCGCATGATCAACGCGGCCGGATACAAGGTGTGGCCGGCCGAGCTCGAAGCGACGCTGTACAAGCATCCGGACATCAAGGAGGTGGCGATCGTGTCGGCACCCGATGAGCGGCGCGGCGAGACCGTCAAGGCCTACGTGGTGATGAAGGAGTCCGCGCCGGCCACCTCATCGCAAGACATCATCGCCTGGTGCCGCCAACACATGGCGGCGTACAAGGTGCCGCGCATGGTCGAGTTCGCCGACGCGTTGCCGCGCTCGCCGACGGGGAAGATTCAGTGGCGTGAGTTGCAGGAGAGGGAGTGGACGGGTCGTGACTCGTGACTCGTGATTCGTGTTGGGGCTGTAGCCCGGATGGAGGCCGCAGGCCGCAATCCGGGGAGATCTTCTCGCCTGCGCTAGGTCACACATTACCACCGCTCCCGGATTCCGCTGCGCTGCATCCGGGCTACGAGCTGGTGATTCGTGACTCGTGATTCGTGACTGGGGCTGTAGCCCGGATGGAGGCCGCAGGCCGCAATCCGGGGCAGGCAACGGACTCGGCGTAACGCCCGCGCTAGAATCGCTCACTTCCCTTCGAGGATACCGACATGATGGAAACGACAACGCCCCTCGATGCAGCGCTCGAAGCCGATATCCTCACCGCCGTAACATCCCTCGAAGGCGAGTTGGTCGATCTGCTCGCCACGCTCGTTCGCTTTCCCAGTCTGCTCGGTGAAGAAGCGAGCGCGCAGGATTATCTGGAGGGCTTGTTCCAGGGCATGGGACTGAAGACGCTGCGCTTTGCGGTGCAAGACGCCGAGCTCGCGCATTTGCCCGGCTATTCGCCGAGCATCGGTCAATGGCCTCGTCACGACAACGTCATCGGAACGCATCGGCCGCGAAATCCGATCGGCCGCTCGTTGATTCTCAACGGCCACATCGACGTCGTTCCGGTCGGCGACGAGTCGCTGTGGCGCACACCACCGTTCGAGCCCGTGGTCGAGAATGGCCGCATGGTTGGCCGCGGGGCGGGCGACATGAAAGCCGGCATTGCCGCCTATATCACTGCCTTTCGGGCGCTAAGCAAGCTCGGCTACGGGCCGGCCGCGCCGGTGTTCCTGCAGTCGGTGGTGGAGGAAGAATGCACCGGCAACGGCGCGCTGGCATGTCTGCACCGCGGCTTTCGCGCAGATGCCGCCATCATTCCGGAGCCGTTCGATCATTCGATTCTCTCGGCGCAAGTCGGCGTCATGTGGCTCACGCTCGACGTCGTAGGTCGGCCCGCACACGTGCTCGATCCCACCAAAGGTATCAACGCGATCGAAGCAGCGTTCGCGTTGTTCCACGGCCTCAAAGACATGGTCGCCGAATGGAACTTACCGGCCAATCGGCATCCGGCCTTCGCCCATGTCCACGATCCGATCAAGATCAATCTCGGGAAGATCGAAGGCGGCGAATGGACTTCCTCCGTCCCGACCCGCTGTATCGCGCACGTGCGCATCGGCTCGTATCCCGGCGTCAGTCCAACCACCACTCGCGCGGCGGTAGAAGAACGGCTGCGCACGACTGTCGCGAAGGACCCGGCGCTCAGGGAAGTTCGCTATGACGTGCGCTATGCGGGATTGGCAGCGGAAGGATTCGTCGCGCAAACGGACCATCCGATGATGTCCATGTTGGCGGCGACGCATGATCGCGTGCTGGGTCGACCGCCGCGCTGGTATGCGAGCACGGCGACCACGGACGCGCGCTTCTTCCATCTGTACGGCAGCATACCGGCGACCTGCTACGGCCCGGAAGCCACGCATATCCACGGCATCGACGAGTCGGTCTCGATCGCGAGCACCGTGCAAGTCGCCCAGGTTCTGGCGCTGTTCATGGCACGCTGGTGCGGCCTCGAAAAGCGCTGAGCCTAGACAGACCACTGCTTTTTTTGCTTCACTACGCAGCAGGCATAGGGAAGTGATGCCAATGAACGACGCTCGCGCGGGCGGATGTCGGTCCTGAGGTGTCGAACAAGACGTCATGAACAGGGAGAAATCGCGAATGCGTCGGGTGATCACTGCGGCAGTTGTGGCGATAAGCGTCGCACTCGGTGGATGTGCTTCCATGCAGCAGCCGCTGCCGGAAAGCGTGGGCGGCGTGCCGGTCAATTGGAAGACTTGCGGTGCAGCCGGCGCCGTGCTGGGCGGCTTGCTGGGCGCAACGAAGAGCGCCGGCGGCGCCGCAGTGGGCGCGGTAGCCGCCGGCGTGCTCGGCGCCTATCTATGTCGAGACGCCAGGGCGGGCGCGACCACCGACAACGATCAAGATGGCGTCCCGGACAATGTCGACCGCTGCCCGGGCACCCCACCCGGCGCCAAGGTCGATTCGACCGGCTGTGAGCTCGACTCCGACGGCGACGGCATCATCGATCGCTTGGACATGTGCCCGAACACGCCAGCGGGCGCGAAAGTCAACACGCGCGGCTGCCCGGTCGAGCGGGATTCCGATCGCGACGGCGTGCCGGACGATCGCGACAAGTGTCCGGGGACGCCGCCCGGCGCGAAGGTCGACGCCAACGGCTGCGAGCTGGACAGCGATGGCGACGGCGTGCCGGATTTGCGCGATCAATGCCCGAATACACCGGCCGGCGCGAAGGTCGACGCCAACGGCTGCGAGCCCGATGCCGACGGCGACGGTGTGCCCGACTCGCGAGACAAGTGCCCGAACACGCCAGCTGGCACACCGGTCGACGAGAACGGCTGCGAGCTCAGCCGCGACAGTGATCGCGACGGCGTCCCCGACGCTCAGGACAAATGCCCAGGTACACCGCTCGGCGTGCCGACCGATGCGAACGGTTGTCCGCGCACCACCGATGCGGATGGCGATGGCATTCCCGACAACGAAGATCTCTGTCCCGGCACGCCTGCTGGTACGAGAGTCGATGCCCAGGGCTGCCCGCGCACCGGTAAGGATACGGATGGCGACGGCGTCCCTGACGCCAAGGATCGCTGCCCGGGCACCCCGCTCGGCGTGCGAGTGGACGCCTACGGTTGTCCGCTCGCAACGACGGGCGAGGACCAAAGTGGCGCTGTTTCGAACGGTGCAGGTCCGGGAGGGGCGCCAGGCAGGCGTGCGGGCGCGGCGGGCGCTGGTGCCGCGGGGCCAGGCGGCGGAGCCGGTGCCGCCGGGCCAGGCGGAGCAGGTGCCGCAGCGGGAGCCGGTGCAGCGACACCTGGAAGCTTAGGCAGTACGCTTAGCAAGAGCGCGAGTGGCGATCTGGTCGTGCTCAAGGGTGTCAACTTCGAAAGCGGCTCGGCCAAGCTAACGCCCAGTTCGAAGAAGGTGCTCGACGAGATCGCGACTGCGCTCCAGGACAACGCGGATTTGCGCATCGAGATCGGGGGTCACACGGACAGCAGCGGCTCGCCCCAGATCAATCGCAAGTTGTCCAAGGAACGCGCCGAAGCCGTGCGCGCTTATCTGATCGGCGCGGGTGTGAGCGGAAGTCGTTTGACTGCGGTGGGTTACGGTTCGTCGAAGCCGATCGCGAGCAACGACACGCCCGAAGGCAAGCGCGCGAATCGCCGGGTCGAGCTGCGGATTCAGTAGTAAGCGAGCGCTGTCATGGCGCCAATCGCATTGTGCAATGGCAACTAATACACTAGCATTGCGAACGCGATGGGTGCCGGCAGCGCCGCTGTCGTCGACGCAGCCCGTCGCGAGCTCGATAACTTCCAGGGAGACCAGCACATGAGTTTCATGACCGAGTTCCGCGAGTTTGCGATGAAGGGAAATGTCGTCGACCTCGCGGTGGGCGTCATCATCGGCGCGGCGTTTGGGAAGATCGTGGATTCTGCAGTCAATGACCTCATCATGCCGGTGGTCAGCCGCGTGATCGGCAAGGTCGATTTTTCGAATCTGTTCGTGCCGCTCGCCGAGATACCAGCCAATGTTCCGCCGACACTCGACGCATTGAAGAAAGCTGGTGTGCCTGTCTTCGCCTACGGCAACTTTCTCACCATTCTGCTCAACTTCGTCATCCTCGCCTTCATCATCTTCATCATGGTGAAGCAGATCAATCGGCTCAAGCGCGAACAACCCCCGGCGCCGCCCGCCGCTCCGCCCGAAGAAGTCGTGCTGTTGCGCGATATCCGCGACGCATTGAAGCGGCCGTGAAGTGCGACGATATCCGGGTGACTGACAGGCTGTTAGAAGGCGTGTCGCAGTAGTTTTTCAACAGTCGGTGAGCGTTCAGGCCCGCAGCGGGCGACGCAGTACCGCTGCGGCCGCCATCCCCGCCAGGAATCCGCCGATGTGCGCGCCGTGCGCGACCCCGCCTTGTCCGCCGGCGACGAGAATGGGCAGCAAGTTATCCAAGATCAGATACACGGACAGCACGACGATCGCGTTGATGTGCACGACGCCCAGATAAATCGGGAACAGGAACACCCAGATCTTGATGCGGTTGTGCGGGAACCACACGAGGTAGAAACCGAGCACGCCCGAGATCGCTCCCGATGCTCCGACCAGCGGTATACCGGAACCGGCATTGAGAAAAGCGTGCAGCAGCGTCGCGGCGATTCCGGTGATCAGGTACCAGAACAAGTACGCAGGCGCACCGAGCCGATGCTCGACGTTGTCGCCATAGATCCACAGATAGAGCATGTTCCCGAACAGGTGCAAGAAACCGCCGTGCAGGAACATCGCAGTCAGCAGCGTGATCAGATGCGGCGTATCGGGTCGATAGCCCCATCGATAAACCACCAGGTCGTACGCGCGCATATGCCGCAGGATATCCGCCTCGGAGGTACCCGGCGGCAGGCTGGACGAGACCGCGCGCAGGTAGTCCAGCACGAGCGGATCCGAGGGATTCACCGGCTGCGTGCTGAGCGGCAACGTGACGAGCAAGAACACCGCGCAGTTCACCACGATCAACGCGATCGTCATGACCGGTGCGCCGGGCGGATTCGGTTCGTCGCCGATCGGGAGGAACATGAACGGAGGCCAGGGCTAGGGGTAAGGGAAGAGTATGGGGCTAGTGTATCGATGCCGGAGGGAGGAGCAAACCGGCTGACTGCGACCACGCCTGTTCCACGCTTGCTTCCCGGATTGCGCTGCGCTTCATCCGGGCTACGGTCACGCTGACTACGATCACACCTGTTCCTTGGCAGGTTTCCGGGTTGCGCTGCGCTTTATCCGCACTACGGTCACACCGGCTACGATCAGGTTCGATGGTAGCCCGGATGGAGGCCGCAGGCCGCAATCCGGGAACGGCGATGATAAATGCGCGTGCGTGCAGCGGCGACTCGAGAATGATGACGACGCCATTACGCGCTACACCGCACCGCTGATCGCGCTCCACGCCTTCGCGGTCAAGATAACCCCGACCAGAACGATCAGCAGCGACGTGCCGATTTGGATGCGCGCCGCCCAAGGCCCTGCCAGCCAGGTCAAGATCCGCTGGCCCACCTTCGCCGCGATCACGCCGACCAGCACCAACGTGGCGGCGAAGCCGAGGCTGAACACGATCACCGTGCCCAGCCCGAGGATCGGCTTGCCCTGCGCGAGCGCGGAAAGCAGGATGGCGAGCGCCGCGGGATCGGGTAGCAAGCCGCCTGCGATGCCCAAACCGATGAGCATCCACATTCCGGGTCGGTTATCGGTCACCAAGTCGACGTTGTGCGTGTGCTTGAAGCCCCAGCCGTGGCTGTGGTAGGCGGGCGTTTCGTCGCCATGCGTGTGAGCGCCTGGGCCATGACCGTGGAAATGCGTGTGATCGTGGCCGTGGTCATGGATGTGAACGTGGTGCGTCCCGCGCGCGTGTCCATGATCGTCATGCAAATGGCGGTGCGAATGCATGGGATCGACAGGCGCGCTCACTGCCCGATACTTGACGCCGCCTGCCAGGCGCCCGCGCGCCCACCCCGCGACGGCGAACAGCTCGCGCTGCGTCCATAGCGTCCACAGCCCGATGACCATGACAAGCACGCCGGTGAACAAAGCGAGCCAAGCTTCGATTCGCTGCGGCATCAGTCCGGGCAAGCCGAGCGAGGCGAGCACACCGACCAATACGATGCCGCTGGTATGCGAGAGCGTGACGAAGATGCCGAGGATCCAAGCGTCGACCGGCCGGCCGCGCGCCCCGACGATGTACGCGGCCGCAATCGTCTTGCCATGCCCCGGCGTTGCAGCGTGCACGGCGCCGAGCCAGAAGCTCGATGCGAGATAAAGCAAGGCTTCAGTCATTCATCACCTGTCCCACATAGCCGGCAATGTCCGCATACCAAATGCGTCCGTTCGCATCCGAGGCGAGCGAATAGGGCCGTGCCTGTTCGCGCGGCAGCCGCAGCAACTCGATCTTGCCGTCGCGCCATCGTCCGAGCGACGCGCCGCGCAGCACCCCGAACCACACCTCGCCGTTCTTGCCGGTGGCCAAGCCCGATAAGCCGCTTGCACCCTCCGGCATCGCATACTCGGCGAATTTTCCGGCGCTGAAGCGACCGAGCTTGTTACCGCGAAACTCGATGAACCACACCTCGCCGTTGCCATCCACGACGATGTCAGTCGGCGCGCTGCCTCGAGTCGGAATGTCGTATTCGGTGATCTTGCCGTCCGTGCCGATGCGCACCAGCTGATTTCCGCTCTGCAAAGTGCCCCATACGGTTCCATCGCCGGCAACCGCGACGCCGTAGGGGCCGCCCCGTAACGATTCGAACTCGTTGCGGGTCAGCTGTCCGTCCTTCAGACGCGTGAAGCTGTAGCGCGTGGCCTCGGCGAACCACACGGCGCCGTCCCGTGCTACGGACAATCGGCCGAGGCGCGCGATGGGGGTGCCGAGGGGCGCACTGCTCACCTCGCCGTTCGGCGCGATGCGTGTGATGGCGACGTTCGTTGCATCGGTTGCCCACACGTTGCCGTTGGCATCGACCCCGATACCGGCGGGCTCCACACTCGACGCGCCGCGCTTGACGCGCTCGACTTTACCGTTGCGCACGACGCCAACCACGTCCGTACCGTCGAGGGTAAACCAGGCCGCTCCGTCGGGCGCAAGTGCGATCGCGACCGGCGTATCTTTCCCGTCGCCCACGGCGTACTCAACGACCTTGGCGCGCGAAGTGCGGCTACCCTGCCACCACGCCCACCCTGCCACGGTCGCGAGGATCGCGAGCAGAAGAACGACGATGCCGAGCGATTTGGATCTCATGCGTCAGACGCTCAAGGTGCGCGCAAGCGTTGCGCGCGAGAGAGATGGCGCGCCAGCAGCGCGCCACCGATCAGCAGCAACACAAGAAACGCGGCCAAGCCGGCCAAGCTGAGCGGATCGACTTGCGACAGGAGATTCGTCCCCTCTTCCGCACGCCGCCATACCTCGGCGTACGGCATCAAGGAGAAGCCGACGTACCAGACCTGCGCCGCATTGGGATCGCCGCGCAGCACACCGGCCTCGAGGTGCACGGGCAACGTTCCACCTTCCACGAAGCTCCAGCTGTTACCGCCGTCCGCGCTGCGCAGCAGGCCGCGATGCGTTGCGAGCAGGATGATCTGACCCGTCGCGTCGACCGCCAGTGCGCGAATCGAGGTGCCGGGATCGGGCAGCGGTCGGCCCATCGCTCGCCAGGTCGAACCATCGTCGTCACTCAGGAAGATTTGATCTGCGCCTGCACACCACAGCCGACGGGGATTCGAAGGATCGGCGAAGACCGCTTCGACTCGTCCTTTCGGCAAACCTGCCATGCTGCCCGACCATTCTTGGCCGTCCCCGCTGCGGAACAAATCGCCTGCCGAGGCAATCCAGATCGACTGCATTGCATCGCGCTGCACGGCGATGCCGCTCGCCGCCTGCTCCGGCAGCACGTGCGCACCCACCCGCTGGAAGGTCCGCCCCTGATCGGAGCTGACAAAAACGCCGCGTGCGCCCAGTGCAAACACGCGCGAAGCGGTGACGGCAAGCCGCCGAACCGGAAGCGCGATATCGGGGATGGCCGCGGGCTGCCAACTCGTGCCGTCTTCGCTACGGAATACGCCCGCGGCATTCGCGGCGATCGCACCTTTTCCGTCGGCGAGAAATGCTACCGCGAGGGTCGGACCGTAGAACTGGGCAGGCGCTTCCTGCACCCAGTCTCGCCCGCCGTTGCGCGAGCGCAACAAGCGCGTGTCGGTGGCGTAGAGCAGATGATTCGAGTCGGTCGGGCTCACCGCAAGGTCGAGCGAGCCGCCGATGAAAAGCCCAGCGTCGGCCGACAACCAGGATTGACCGAAGTCGCGCGTGCGATACGTGCCGCCCCATGCGCTGGGGTCGTGTGCAACGGCGGGCGCGCCCGGCAGCGCGAGCAGGAGGAGGACGAGGATGCGGTGGATCATCACGCGAATTGATTACCTTCAAAGCTGAGCGGCCTTGCTGCGCGCAGCGGCGCGCCTTTTGAAGGGGACGGAGCGTTTATGCAAGCGTGCAGTGAACGCCGAGGGTCGTCGGAAATCAAGCTAGGCAAACGAAAGCTGCAAAAACGGCGAGGAGCCCTTGAAGGCTCCTCGCCGCGATGCTTCGACCGCTTGCTGCGGTCTACTTCGGTTTACGTGAGGTCTCGCCGGATGCCAGCGCGATCTCTGCCATGCGCGAGCCGTTCGGCCCGACCCAGCTGTTCTTCGTGAGCGGATAAGCATCCGAGTACGACAAGGGCTCATGCGCGGCGACGCAGTTGTTATAGCCGCCGGTGATCTTGTAGCACTTCTCGTAAGCGAGGAACTGCTGCACGGTGTCGGTCTGCTGTGGATTGGCGATCATCCAATCGCGGATGCCTTCCCAGGACGAATAGGCGTCGGACCCAAACACCAGCTTGCCGACGCTGGTCGGGACTTCGAGCAGCTGCGAGCCTGCCGTATGCGCACGGAAGGCTGGATGGATCTTCACGCCTGGTGCGATCTCGTGTTCGCCGTCGACGATCATCGCCTTGCCGCGCAAGACCTTGCCGTAGATCTCATCCAAGGTGAGCGGCGTGTAGCCGCAGGCCGGCGTGCGCATACATCCGCCCGGATCGGTGTTGACCGCCCGGATCTTCGGGTTGGGATAATTGAGCGCCCACTCGATGCCTTTCAGCTCTTCACGCTGCACGTACAGCACGGCGTTGGGGAAGTCCATCAACTGGCCGGCGTGATCCCAATGACCGTGACCGATAACGATCTTGGTGACGTCGGTCGGCGCGAAGCCCAGCAGCTTCAGTTGCTCGGGCAGCGGCGCCCAGTGGTCCGAGCCGGTCATCTTGAGATACTCCTGCTGCTTCCAGCCGGAGTCGTACAGAATCAACTCTTTTCCGCACTTGATGACACCGACGTTGACGGGCAGATCGACCGTGTTGATGTTGTTCGTCTTGTTCGTCGAACCCGGCACGAAGGCGCGGTCGGGCATGAACGCACCGAACGGCACGTTCATGAAGCGGCTGCTCTCGACCAGCCAGACCGAGCAGTTCTGCGCCTGCGCGACCCCCGCGCTCAAACCCGTGGCGGCCAGGATGCCGACGGCCGACAGCGCTTTGAGTATCCGGGTCTTCAACACTTGCTTTTTCATTGTTACCCCCACCCATGGTTATCAGGACTCGCGTCCCATTGACGTCATCGACTGCCGTCGCCTCGTGGGCTCGGGCAATCGCGCTAAGACGATAGGCTGTCGAGAAGCTGCGGTGCATCGATTCGGCGTTACGCCGTGCGCGAAGCCCGATTACGCGGAGCCCTCGCGCCGCTCTCAACCCCCTGCTGAATCACTCTTAGTTCGGTTTGTGCTCTCCTGGCCACAACACATCGCCCACGCGCAGCAGATCTTCCGAAGCGAGCTGACTCAGCTCCTGAGCCTTGAGCAAATGCGCGTTGTTGGCATCCGAGGAGAACTTCGCCATCAGCTTCGATGCCTCCTCGTAGCGCTGCAATGCGTTTAGATAGCGGTCCTGCGCGGACTGCAGCTCGGGCGGCGGGTGCAATGCGTGCACGCGCTGTTGCGCTTGTCGAAAGCTTGCGGTCAACGGTTCGGTCCGCGCGCGCAGGTCGCTCGCCTTGATGTCCTTCATTTGATAGGAGAGACCAGCGAAGGTCATGCGCACGGCGTCTTGCTTGACCTGAGCGTGAATGGCCCAGAGCGCCGCAGCGTAGGCCTCGTCGGCCGCGGAGAGCGGAGCATGCTGGACGCCTCGCTCGGTCATTGGCACCGCGGAAGCGACGGGTGCTGCACTGCGCATCTCGCGCTGCAGCGCGAGGGCAACGATCGACAGCAGCACGACGACGAGCGCGGCCCACGCTGCAGACTTCCAGTCGAGTCGCCCTGGAAGCCGCGACACCTGCCCCTCCTGCCCCTGCATGCCTCCCCCTCGTTTCACTCGGTCTTGCCGACGTGGTCGTCTGCGCCGATGCGATCAAACGCTATGAATTTAGCTCGGCGAATCGCGGCGGTCAATCGGTATTCGCAGAGGGAAAATGCTCGATAAAATCGAGGCGTCGAGCACGCCGAAATGATTCAAAGTTTCCCTAGCTTCGGCGGCTCGAGCTTCGATGTCTTACCAGTCATGCGAGAGGCATGACGGCAATGTAATGTTTGCCATCATCGCGGCGTCCAATTCGGCTGTTCGGAGAACAGACCGTCGACCACGCCGATTTGATACATCAGGAACAAGCCGAAGGCGAGACTCAGGACGCCTGCTACCGCGCGCACGCCGGTACTGATCATCGGAATTCGCGCGACGCCAAGTGCGAAGGGCGCTGCGATGAGTGCAGTGATCAGCATCATTCCGAGAATGGTGCCGAGCCCGAACACGACGAGGTAAACCAGTCCCCAAATCGGCTCGCGAATGCCGGCGAGCACGAGCAGCGCGACGGCAGCCGAACCGGCGAGGCCATGGACGACGCCTACGACGACGGGACGAATGGTTTGATAGACGCCGATCCGGCCGAAATGACGGTCGAGCCAGCCTTGCGGCGTGGCGTGCTCGGCATGACCGTGCGCCGAAGAACTGTGGCCATGCGAGTGGGCGTGCACGTAATCGCCGTGCACGTGGACATGACTATGCCCATTGATCGAGATGGAGCCGAGCGAGTCGCCATGATGGCCATGCAAGAGATGCAGCGACAGCGCCTCGCGCGCCTGCTTGGCCACCGCACGTAAGGTGAAAAGTCCCAGCACCACCAGCATGATGCCGACGCCGAATTCCATTGCGAGCCCGATGTGCGGCGGGATGACCACGCCGAACAGGATGATCCCCGCACCGACAACCGCCACCGTGACGGCATGGCCGATGCCCCATAACAAGCCGATGACGGCGGCCGCGCGCAAGCTGCGCTCGCGCGTAACGATCGTCGCGATGGCGACGACGTGATCGGCGTCGGTCGCATGTCGCATGCCGAGAAAGAAGCCGACTGCCATCAGCGACAGCAGCGTGAGCATGCGGTGCGCCTCCCTGGAGTGTTCGTCTGCCCACTATACAAAACATTGGTTGATGCCGGGGCCGGGGACTGGGGGCTGGGGACTGAGCACTGAGGACTAGGGGCTGGTGCTCGGGTGCGAGCTCGTAGCCCACAGGCCTGAGCACTGGTGCTGGGATTCGAGCTCGTAGCCCGGATGTAGCGAAGCGGAATCCGGGGCGGCGCCTCATACCCGGGCCACGCCACCGCGGACCTCGCATCTCCCGATTTCGTCCTTCGACCTCCATCGGGAATACAGTTCTACCCCACACCACCCCGGCCCCTTCGGGGCCACCCCGCCTCCTGAGAGGCGGGGAACAGGGGAGCGCGAGGTCAGCACTCTTCCCCTCCTCAGCGAGGAGGGGTGGCCCGAAGGGCCGGGGTGGTATCGTCGCCGATGGCGCTGCGTCATATGCATGCTGCCACCCCACACCACCCCGCGGGCTGCGCCCGCACCCCGCCTCCTGAGAGGCGGGGAACAGCGGAGCGCGAGGTCAGCACTCTTCCCCTCCTCATCGAGGAGGGGTGGCCCGAAGGGCCGGGGTGGTATCGTCGCCGATGGCACTGCGTCATATGCATGCTGCCACCCCGCACCACCCCGCGGGCTGCGCCCGCACCCCGCCACCTGAAAGGCGGCGAACAGCGGAGCGCGAGGTCAGCACTCTTCCCCTCCTCAGCGGGGCCACCCCGCCTCCTGAAAGGCGGGGAACAGGGGAGCGCGAGGTCAGCACTCTTCCCCTCCTCATCGAGGAGGGGTGGCCCGAAGGGTCGGGGTGGTTAACTCGCGCGCATGATCAACAGTAGCCCGCATACATGCAGCAGGGTTGACATGCAGGCCACGCCACGCGGACCCCGCATCTCCCGATTTCATCCTTCGCCACGGCCCGCGGACGGCGCATCTCCCAGATTCCGGCCTTCGGCCTTTTCAGGCTACATTCTGAAGTAGCGCTCGTAGCCCGAATGCGAGGTAGCGCTCGTGGCCCGGATCCAGCGAAGCGGAATCGGGGGCGCGCTCAGCCGCCGAACAACCTGCGTGCGAACGGTGCCCGGCGCAGCATCAGGTCGAGCAGATAACACAGCAGACCGGCGGCGGCGAGCCAGGGCCACAAGGTGCGCCGCGCCGTGCCGTGATCGTCACGCGGATCGAAGATCTCTTGCACACTCGCGCCGAGCTTGCCGCCGGTTTGCGTCGCGATCGCGCGCAGCAGCGCGACGTCGGGCGGGAAGCTGCGGTATTCGTCGGGATAGGCATAGAACAACTGGCGCATGCCCGCGCGTCGCGCCATCTGCGCGCTGATGCCCGCGCCTGCCACGAGCTCGAAGCTGTAAGGCGAAGTCCCCGCCGTGGTGACCGGTATCGATGCGGCATATTGGCCCGGCCCGATCTGACGCAAGTTGAGGTCTTCGACATCCCCGCGCGGCCCACGTACCCGAACTCGGGGCGCGAGATGATTTTCCCAGGCGCCGCGCTCACTCATCAGATCCAACGCGATGCGTGCTTCGTTGCCTTGACGCACGACCTGAAGCTTGACCTGCTCCTCCGGCTCGCGCCGTAGCGTATCGCGCACGAGCTGCGCCCAAAACTTGCCGTAACCGTTCCACTGCAGCCAGTTCGTTGCCCAGCGATTCTTCACGTCGGACGCGAAGACCACGCTGCGCCCCAATCCATACTGCCAGCGCGCGAGGATCGGTGCGTTGCTTTCAGTGGCGAGGAAGACTTCGGCGTCGTCCTTCGCCTTCGTGCTCGCGTAACCGAGCAGCGCCGGCGCCTTCGGCAAGTCGACGCCGCGCAGAGCTTCGATCTGGTGCTTCACCACCGGACGGAAGGGCTCTTCCATCAGGGAAGTGCGCGTCACGTTCTTGGTATCTTCGACGAAGAGTTGAGGGACCTGCTCGATGTCCTCGGCGACGTAGGCTTTCCCTTTTCCCATCTCGGCGATATGCGCCATGAGCTGCGGATCGCCCGTCTTGCCCAAGGTCACGGTCGACACCGTGATCTTCGATTCCTCCATGCGTTTGAGCAGGCGATCGAAGTCCGCCGGTGCGGTGTCGCCGTCGGAAAGCAAGATGACGTGTTTGCGCTTGGAGGTGTTCTTTTCCAGCATGCGCCAGGCAGTGGCCAGTGCGGCAAAGATGTTGGTCTGCCCGCTCGCTTGGATGCGATCGATCAGATCCTCCGCGCGCCGCTTGCTGCGCACGAACTGCAGCGGCACCGCTTCGTGCGGTTGCGAGTCGAAGGCGATGACGCCGAAGTAATGCTGCTCCTCGAGCAGATCGAGCGCCGCGCGCGCACCGGCTTTCGCCAGCGCGATCGGTTTGCCTTTCATGCTGTAGGAGCGGTCGATGCAGATGACCAGCGCCAGATCTTTGCGCTTCTCCTGCGACTTGAACTCGACCGGCAGAATCTTTTCGAGCGCGCTGTTGGAATAGCCCGCCTCGCCAAAGGTGTTCTCGCCCGCCGCGAAGATCAAGCCGCCGCCACGCTCTTGCACGTAGCGCTGCAAAGCTTGCATGGCTTGCGCATCGAAATCCTTCGGTGCGAGATCGCTCAGAACGACCGCGTCGTAGCCATCGAATGCCGGCGGTTTGAGCCTTCCGGTGCTGCTGGAATTGGCGATCGAAGTCGGATTCGCCGTCGATGCCAAGGCCTTGCCTCCCACGCGCTGAGCGTCGGCGACCTCGACGTCGATGCCCTCGCGCACCAGCGCATCGCGCAGATACTTCGCCGCCTCGGGCTGCCGTTCCACATAGAGCACACGCGGCCGCGGACCGACCCACACCGCTTGCTCCAATCGATCGTTCTTCGACACGACATCGCCATTGGCATGAACTTCTGCCGTCAGTGAGACCAAGCCGCTTCGACGCAGCTTGGTGTGGATCGTCACGCCATTGACCCCTGCATTCAGCGTGAGGGTTCTCGTGCCCAGTACTTCGTTACCCGCACTCAAGCGCACCTGCGCCGGGCCGGCTTGCTCGCTGACGATCCGAACTGTGACGTCGATCGGTTCGTCGCGGCGCACGCCGGGTGGCACGTCGATGCTTTCGATCCACGCATCGACTGTCGCGCGCGGCGGCGCAGGAAAGGGGAACACTCGCACACCTTGCGATGCCAGCAGCGGCACCATGCGCCAGAGATCGCCTTCGGTGGCAATGCCGTCCGAGAAGAGCACCACGCGCTTGATACGCGAGGCATCGAGCGCGACTAGCGCTTCATCGAGCGCGCGCTCGAGGTTGGTCGCGCCCTGATAGAGCACGCCCTTCTCTTGATCTTCTGGGCGATCGCCGACGGCGAGGCCGCGGATATCCTCGGCGCGATCGAGCAGGCGCGCGTCCTGCGCGAAGGCGACGTAGCGCGAGTGCGCGGGCTTCGCTTCGCGATCGGTTTTCTGCGCGAATTGCAGAGCCGATTGCACGAAGCCGCTCGCGACACTGCGCGAGACATCGAGTGCATAGATGACAGATACTTCTTTCATCGCCGTGATCCACGCCGGACGAAGCAAGGCGGCAACGACGAAGATCAGCGCCAGGCTGCGCAATAGGGTGACGGCGACGAGATGGCCGCGGCTCAAGTTGGCGCGCGAGCGCGCACTTGCCCACCACATCAGCGGCAGGAGCAGCAGCAGCCACAGCGGCCAGAGCGGACCGAACGACAAGTGGCTCACGCGCTTCCCCGCATGCTCACACGGTTACCCTGCGGTTGTACGTCCACCATTCCAAGCCGAGCAGCAGCGCTGCAGCGACGAGCAGCAGCAACCAGGGATCGACGCTCAGGCGAGGCGCCGCGGCCTCGGCAGCCGCAGCCTCGGACGCGTGGCGGCCATCGTTGATGCGCGTGATCGCAGGGTCGAGCAGGTTGACGGATACGCGCACGCGTTGATCGCGCGTCACCGCCGTGTACAGCGCGGGTGTCGGGGCGTCGAACACGCTCGCCTCGGGGATCTGGCGCGTGGCGACTTCCTTACCCTCCAGATCGAGCACGCGCGCGTTCGGCGGCACGCTCACTGGACCGATCGATTGCGTTTGCGCGCGCGGCTCGTGCGTGAGCCAGTTCACGGCATTGGCGAGAAACGCCGGAAAGCTCGGCTGCTGCGCGAAGTTCGAGGCCTCGAGCGCGAAGCCGATCAGCGCGAGCCGGCGGCCCTCGCGCGTCGCGAGCATGAGCGGTTCGTCGTGCGGACCGAAGGCCACGGCGGCAAATGCGGGAACGCCCGTCGTCGCAACCGGCTTGCGTACCTGCGCGTGCTCGATCAACACATCGCGCAAGGCCACCCCCTCGATCAGCGGATGCGTCGAGTCCCACCGCGCGAGATGCGTCTCGCCAAGCGCAGCGCCCGGGTGCGGCAGCCACGCGCGCGACGGCGGCGCGATGACCAGTGCAGGAACGAGCGGTGCGCGATCCGGCGCGAGGCGATCGAAGATCGCGGCGTCATAGCGTCCCGCTTCGTTTGCTCTGGCGGGCGGCACGACGTCGACATCCACGCGCGGCATCAGCCGCAGGGTCTGCAGCAGTGCAGGGTTGCCGGGCGTGACGAGCGCGAGACGCACGCGTGACTTCGACGGCAAATAAGCGTACGCCGCGTCGTCGAGTGCCAGCGCGTCCTGCTCGGCGCTCACCGATACGCGCAATGGTCCTTCGCCGAAGGTCGACACATCGACCACGACGCCCGCCGCGGCACCGCCGTCGAGCTGAACGCTGCGCTTGATCGGTGCCGCACCGACGCCAGTCAGGGTCAACTCCGCTTTCTTCTTGCCAGGTGAAGCGTTAGTGATCTGGACGAAGGCCTGGTAGCGCCGCGCATCCGCGGGCAGTGCGCGCACCTCGAATGCGGTGATGCCGACATTGTCCGCGGGCCGCAGCACCGACACGAACCGCACGTGGTCGGGCACGCCGAAGCGCGCGACGCCGTCGCTGATCAAATAGACCTCGCGCCGGCGTTGGCTTGCGTCAGCTTGCGGGGGCGGTCCATGCGCGACGTCGGGGAAGCGAGGTCGGCCGGCGGGCACGACGGCGAGGTGCTGCAATCGAGCGAGCGCCGCTTCCTTCGCCTCGAAGGCGGGCACGCCCGATTGCCGCATGGTGTCGGCGATGAGAAAACGGCTGCCGGCGCCGGCTTGATTGATCATCTGCTCGGCACGCTCGATCGCGAGCGCAAGGCGTGTGCGGCCGTCGGCCAGATGCGCGCCCATCGTGGCGGAGTCGTCGATGACGAGAATGACGTCCTGCGCTTTGCCACTGACGACGGCGACTTCGGGCTGCGTCAATGCGACGGCGATCGACAACGCGATGGTCAATGCGAGCAAGAGCGAAAGCCACCAGCGCCAGCGCTCGGGCGTGCGCCTGCGCTCTTTGAGCAGACGCTGCCACACGAGGTTGGACGCCACGCGCAAGCGTCGCGGCGCGGGCTTGAGCAGATAGAACAGGACGACCAGCGCGGCAACGCCCGCCAACAATCCCCAGGCCAGACCGGGCGCCAGGCCAAGAAACCTCATCGGAACGCCCTCATACCGGAACAGTTCGATACGAGTGGCGAGGTGCGCACTGCACGGACAATCGGCGGCATGGCGCGGAGCATCTCATCGCAGCACGCCTTCCTCGCGCAAGACCTTGAGCACGAGGTCCTCGAAGGACACTTCGGTGTGCGCTTGCGCGTAGCCCCAACCGTAGCGACGACAATAGCTCTCGATCTCCGCGCAGTGGCGTGCGAAGGTCTCGCGATAAGCGGCGAGCAGTCCGGGCGTCAATTCGACTTCCAATGTCGTGCCCTCTTCCGCATCGACCAACTGGACCTCTTCGGGCAGCTCGGGATTGCGCTCGTCGGGTGCGATCACATGCAGCAGCACGACGTCGTGGCGGAAGCGACGCAGCACCGCGAAGGCTTCCTCGAAACCGGCGGGATCGAGGAAATCGGAGATCAGCACGACCAGCCCACGCGTGCGCGGCACCGAGAAGTAACGCCGCAATGCCGATTGCACGCTGGTGCGTCCCTTCGGCTGCAGGCCGTTCAGGAAGCGGAACACTTGCGGCGCCTGATTCTTGCCCCGCCGGGTGGGCAGCATCTCGCGCAAGCCGTCGGCGAACGCGCTGATGTTGACGCGGTCGTGATTGAGCAGGCCGACGTAGCCCAATGCCATCGCCAGGTTGCGACCGTATTCGAATTTCGGTGGGCGACCGAAATCCATCGACTGACTGGCATCGAGGAAGAGGTAGATCGGCAAGTCCGCTTCTTCTTCGAACAGACGCAGGATCAAGCGATCGAGGCGCAGATAAATGCCCCAATCGACATGGCGGATGTCGTCGCCCTCGGTGTAGGGGCGATAGTCGGCGAAGACCATGCCGGTGCCCACGCGGCGCGAGCGATGCATGCCGCGCAGCTGACCGTGCGCGCGACCGCGCGGCAGCAGGGTGAGCAGTTCGAGCTTGCGCAGGAAGGCGTCGGAGAGCATGGCTTCAGAGGAAGCGGTTGACCACCCCGCCCCCTGCGGGGGCACCCCTCCTTGAAAAGGAGGGGAAGAGCAACAGCGCCGTGCCTTCCGCATCTATCAGGGTCGAAGCCGAAACACTCACCGAGGTGATCGAGGCGGCCTCTGGGGTGCTAGCGTCTTCCCCGCCTCTCAAGAGGCGGGGTGGCGGCGAAGCCGCCGGGGCGGTGTGGGGTGAAAGCATCACTTAGTCGCAAAGGCTGCAGGCAAACATCGGTCACTCGCCCCATCTATCAGCGTGGTTCGGGCACCCGATGCAGGATGTCTTTCAGAATGGCATCCGTGTCGACGCGTTCGGCCTCGGCGTCGAAGTTGAGCAGCAACCGATGCCTCAATGCATTCAACGCCACCGCTCGAATGTCCTCGCAGGCCACGTGCACGCGATCGTTGAGCAGCGCGTTGACTTTCGCACCGAGGATCAGCGCTTGCGTGCCGCGCGGGCTCGAGCCGAAGCGCACGAAGCGCTTGGTCATCTCGGTGGCGCGATCGCTCTCGGGATGCGTGGCCAGCGTGAGGTCGACGGCATATTGCTGGATCGGCCGCGCCACCGGCACCGAGCGCGCGGTGTCGCGCATGGCCAGCACCTCGCCTTGCCCCAGCACGCGATCGACATGCGGTTCCTGCTGATGGGTGGTCCGATCGAGGATCTCGTGTAAGCCATCGGCGGAAGGAAACTCGAGCTTCAACTTGAAGAAGAAGCGATCGAGCTGCGCTTCGGGCAGCGGATAAGTGCCCTCCATCTCGAGCGGGTTCATCGTGGCGAGCACGAAGAAGGGCTGCTCCAGCGGATGCGTCTGGCCGCCGGCCGAGACGCTGTTCTCTTGCATCGCTTCGAGCAGCGCCGACTGGGTCTTCGGCGTCGCACGGTTCACTTCGTCGGCCAACACCAGGTTGGCGAAGATCGGCCCGCGCTGAAACTCCATGTACTTGCGGCCCGATTCGCTTTCGCGCACGACGGTGGAGCCGATGATGTCTCCGGGCATCAGATCGGGCGTGAACTGGATGCGCGAGAACTTCAGATGCAACACATCGGCCAAGGTCTGCACCAGCTTGGTCTTGCCGATGCCCGGGATACCTTCGAGCAGCACGTGGCCGCGCACGAGCAGGCAAGTCATGATGCCAATGATGTTGTCCTCGTTCCCGACGATGATGCGCGACACCTCCTCGCGCACGATGTCGAAGTTCTTGCGGAACTGCTCGATCTGCCGTTCGACGGTTACGGCGCTCATCGTGCGCCCTCGCGGAGCTTCATAAAGTAATCCTTCACGATCTGACGATGCTCGATGGAGATGCCCGAGTTGCTGCTCGCCTCGGCGTTCGCGAATTGCCCGCGCGATTGCACACTGCGCGCGCTCACGACCGATTTCTGCTGCTGACTCTCGGCATAGAACCAGGATTTATCTTCGGCTTTGCCTTCTTGCTCTTCGCCGCTGATGCCGGCGCGCTTGAGCTGCGCGTCCAATCGCTCGGCATGCCCGCCGAGCAGCGGATCGGGCGGCGCGTCGCCCAGCGCATCGCCGGCGCGGGTGCCGCCTTCCTGCTCCGTCTTCGCTTTGCCTTCGGCCACCGCGGCGGAGCGGAACATCGTGCCCCCGCCCATCGGCGTCTCGCCCGTGCCCGGTGACGGCGTGCTGCTCGCCTGCGTCTGCTCGGCGTAGCGACCGGCGGTGAGGCCCGCGCTGCGATCGACATTGAGCTGCGGCCCCTTCACCTGCTTCCACGCCTCGTTCACGTAACTGGCCGCTTGCAGCTCGCGCGCGATTTCGTTGAGTCGATCGACTGCTTCTTTCATCGCGCGCTCGGACGGCGGTTGGGATTCGGCACCGCTGCCTTGCGTCGCCTCCTGCAGCGTCTGCGCGAGGCTCTTATCGCTCGCGCCCGAGTCGGTCGGTTCGGGCGCTTTCGAGTCCGTCGTCTTCGCGGCCTGCTCGCGCTCGATTTGCGCAAGCAGTTGCGCCGCACGCTTCGCATCGCCCGCCGCCAGCGCTTCCGCCACCGCCTCCATGCCTGGCTGACCGCGCAGCATCTCGCTCAACTGAGCGAGTTTCTCGCGCTTGGCGCTCGACTCGATCTTGATCTGCTCGATCGCGTCCTCGGCTTGCGCGATCGCGCGGCTGCGCGCCTCCGGCGTGACATCGGGGCCCTCCAACGTATTCAGTGCCGCTTCGAGCTTGCGTGCCGCCGGCGAGTCCGGCAAAGCGGCGATCATTTGTCGCAGCTTGGCCGCGCCCTCGGCGGTTTGCGGTGTGAGTGGGGCCGCGGACGGAATCTGCGCGACTTCGATCTGCATCGGCGACATGCGCCATAACGCGAGAAGCGCGAGTGCACCAATCGTCAACGAGACCAGCGCGGTACGCGGCACGCGCAGCGGAGCGACCCGACTAACCTCGAGACCTTGAACGGTGCGGCCGGCGCGTGCGAGCTGCGCGGCAACCCAGTCCGAACCAGTGGGATGATCGAGGAACCACGCAGCGGTGGTGAGCTCGTCTTTCAGATTCGCTCGCGAATCGGCTTCGATCGCCGCCCGAGTCCGATCGACCGAGCCCTTCAGCAGGTTGCGCAACAACAAGCCGATCAATACGACCGCAGCCAGAATCGCGAGCAGAATCACCAGGGCCGCGATTGCCGGTGCGCCGTCGCTCAGCCAACGCAGTGCGCGCCACGCAACGAGGACGAGCAGAATCAGTCCGCCGATGAGGGCGGCATGCGACAGCGCACGATTGAAACGCAGGCGGCCCTGAATGCGAGACAAGGCACTTGCGATCGCCTCGCGCTCGGGCAACAGTGGCGGGGACAACGACATGGCAGGCCGATTGTAGCCGAAGCGTCGGATTTCGAACCGGCCCGGCGCGAAAGGCGTTCGCGCGGGGCAATGGTGGCTGGGCGGGGAAGGTGCGGGTACCATTCGCGGGCGCGGCGTGTGGGTGTTGAGAGCGGTGCGTTAATCAATAAGAGGGGTAACAGCTCCCCCACACCACCGCGGCTCCTTCGGCGCCACCCCGCCTCTTGTACCCCACACCACCCCGGCCCCTTCGGGGCCACCCCGCCTCTTGAGAGGCGGGGGAGCAGGTGGGCGGGATGTCGGCACCTGAGGGGGGCGAAGCAGGAGACACCCCACACCACCCCGGCCCCTTTGGGGCCACCCCGCCTCTTGAGAGGCGGGGGAGCAGGTGGGCGGGATGTCGGCACCAGAGGGGGGCGAAGCAGGAGACACCCCACACCACCCCGGCCCCTTTGGGGCCACCCCGCCTCTTGAGAGGCGGGGGAGCAGGTGGGCGGGATGTCGGCACCTGCGGAGCGGGAAACAGGAGAGCCGATGTCGGCAACCGAGGGGTGCGAAGCAGAAGAGCCAATGTCAGCAACCGAGGAGCGGGAAACAGGAGAGCCGACGTCGGCAAACGAGGGGCGGCAAACAGGAGAGCCGATGTCGGAACTGAGGGCCGGGAAACAGGAAAGCGAGATGCCTGCACTCTTTTCCCCTCCTCGTCGAGGAGGAGTGGCCCGACGCAAACCGGCGAGAGGCCTGCGCATCGATGCTTTTCCCCTCCTCATCGAGGAGGGGTGGCCCGAAGGGCCGGGGTGGTTAAGCGTTCGCGCGCAGCACAGGGTGCGGTTCGTTAGCGAGCAGCGCAATGAAGATATAAAGAAGAGGAGAAGCGAAATCAGAACAACCTTGCAAGCACTGCTGAAGTCGATCGCAGTCGCGCTCATTCTCACGGCACTACCGCTCATCGCGCTCCCGGCCGAGCGGCCGCACATTCTCTATATCACCGCCGACGACCTGGGCTGGAAGGATGTGGGCTACCATGGCAGCAGCATCCGCACGCCCACGCTCGATCGACTGGCCAAGGAAGGTGCGCGGTTGGAGGACTTCTACGTCCAGCCGTTCTCGTCGCAAACGCGCGCGGCGGTCTACACCGGCCGCTATCCGATGCGCTACGGACTGCAGACGATGCAGATCCAATGGTTCAGCGAACATGGATTGCCCACCGACGAGCGCATCTTGCCGCAAGCGCTGAAGACAGCCGGCTATCGCACGGCGCTGATCGGCAAATGGCAGCTCGGCCACGCGCAGAAGGACTTCATGCCGAAGGAGCGCGGCTACGACCATTTCTATGGGCACCTGACCGGCGCGATCGATTACTTCAAAAAGACGGACGCGGGTGGACGGCCCGACTGGTGGCGCAACGACAAGCGCATCAAAGAAGAAGGCTACGTGACCACGCTGCTGGCGCGCGAAGCGAGCGCCGTCATCGCACGACACGAAGCGCCAGCGCCGCTATTCATGCATCTGTCGTTTGCCGCGCCACAGGCGCCGCACGAAGGCGTGAAGCCCTTCGTCGACTATTACTCGGCGGACAGCGCTCAGCTCAAGGCGTATCGCGCCATGATCAGCGCAGTCGACAACGCGATCGACACCACGCTGAAGGCGCTCGAGAAGCACGGCATGCTCAACGACACGGTCGTCGTCTTCCACGCGACGACGGGCGGCGCAGTCAAGCGCAAATTTCCCATGGGCGACGGCGACAGCGACGCCAGCGTATCCAACAACGGCTTCTATCGCGGCGGGCGCGGCGGCTTACACGAAGGCGGGTTGCGCGCCGCGGCGTTCGTGTGGCGTCCGGGCGAAGTGCAGCCGGGCGCGATCACCGAGATCATTCATGCCGTCGATTTCTACCCGACTCTGTTGAAGCTCGCCGGCGCCGATCTCGAGCAACCGAAGCCGATCGACGGCATCGATCAATGGCCGTCGATCGCGCAAGGCAAGCCCTCGCCCAGACAGGAAGCGCTGCTCAACGTGGACGAGTTCCGCGGCGCGCTGCGCATGGCGGAGTGGAAGCTGATCCTGTACGCCACCCTGCCCAGCCGGGTCGAGCTGTACAACCTGCGGGCCGACCCGTCCGAAGAGGACAACCAAGCCGAGCGCGATCCCGAGCGGGTACGAGCGATGACCAAGCGCCTTACCGAATATGCCTGGGACATGGCGCCGTCGAAATATCTCGAGGAGCTCACCAAGCCGCGCAAGGTCGACACGCCGATCTTCTGGGGCGAGAACCCGGTGCGCGGCATCGAAGCGACCGAGGCCGCGCCGCGGCCAGGCGCGATTCCGCGCTTGCAGCGGTAGAGGGCCTTGCGAGGATTCTGCCCCGCGCTACGGCAGCTGGCATGCGAGACCGTGCTTGCGGTGAAAAAGTACTGCGCTGTCCGCATGCGTGAAAGCACCACGATGGACATCGCAGCTGTCCCGCATCCGAGAGCGTGCTTGCGGAGAAACAGCACCGCGCTGTCCGCCCGCGTGGAAGCATGACGATGGACATCGCGCCTGTCACGGCTCGGCGCGGCAAGCTACGCCGCGAACCGCTCTCAGATCCTGCTGCTGAGCTCGCCATCCGTGCCGGATCTATAACAAATGTGCAGTAGCCCGCGCCGGACAAGCTTTGCAAGACTGCCGTCGAACCTGGACTGAAAACGAGCTGTTCGGCGCACTGCTCTCGCTGCTGGCACGACGAGAAAATCAGGCCAAGTCCAAGGGGCTGCGGACCCCGCGACCGCCTCGATTGAGCACATGCGTGTAGATCATCGTGGTGGAAACGTCCTCGTGGCCCAAGAGCTCCTGCACGGTACGGATGTCGTAGCCCGACTGCAATAGATGAGTGGCAAAAGAATGACGAAGGGTATGCGGTGTCGCCGGCTTATCGATTTCGGCCTCCCGTACAGCGCGGTGCATCGCGCGCTGCACCTGCTGCCCATCGTAGTGATGACGCCGTCTCGCCCCCGAGCGCGGATCCCGAGAAACCCGCTCTGCCGGGAAGACGTACTGCCACGCCCACTCTTTCGCCGCGAAGGGGTACTTGCGCGCCAAAGCGTGAGGCAAGTAGACCTCGCCGCCACCCTCGGCCAAATCGCGCTCGTGCAGGGCGCGGGCGACGGCAAGCTGCGTACGCAGCGGCGGAATCAGAGATTCCGACAGCATGGTGACACGATCCTTGGCGCCCTTGCCGTCGCGCACCAAGATCTCGCGCCGAGTGAACTCGACGTCCTTGACCCGCAGGCGCACGGCCTCGAGCAGACGCAGCCCAGAGCCGTACAACAGTCGCGCCACCAAGCCCGCCGTGCCCGTCATGCGCTCGAGCACCGCGCGCGCCTCGGCCGGCGTAAGTACCACCGGCAGGTGCCGGGAAGCCTTGCCGGACACCACATTGTTCAGCCAAGGCAGTTCGGTTTCCAACACCTCCCGATACAGAAACAACAAAGCGCTCTTGGCCTGATTCTGCGTGGAAGCCGCGACCTGACCCTGCACGGCGAGATGGGTGAGGAACGCCTCCACCTGCTCGCCACCCATTTCCGCGGGATGGCGCAACCCATGAAATCGGATGAAGCGCCGCACCCATTCCACATAAGCAAGCTCGGTCCGAATGCTGTAGTGCTTTACGCGAATCTTGTGGCGCAATCGATCGAGCAGTCTTTCGGGTTGTTTGGCAAGGGTCGGAGACGACATGTCGCTTCCTATGTCGAGTAATCGACAGCGCTCTACTGTATAAAGGCGCAGTAATATGCTGATATGTTGGAGGTTACCGTTTTATTTGTCAATCGATGCCTTTTGCGGCGTCAACTGATGACGTAGGAGACATCGAGTAAGGTCGAATTGTAGTTGAACTAAACCGCTTCGCGGTGGTGGAATGGAGCGCCACCATCTGCGGTAGAAATCAAGCTCGGTCATCGACCGCACCTGGTAGGACTTCCTATACATTGCACTC
>Ga0070741_10001889_pt1 | contig 59532 bp, 52 predicted proteins | sample Coa_R1_4_FD_66440 | JGI IMG/M metagenome (GOLD analysis project Ga0070741, IMG submission 66440) | Surface soil microbial communities from Centralia Pennsylvania, which are recovering from an underground coalmine fire - Coalmine... | ecosystem: Environmental > Terrestrial > Soil > Unclassified ...
TGGCGATGAAGCGCTTCCAGATCAGCTCGTACAGGCGCGCCTGGTCGCGGCTCAGAAACTGACGGACGTCGTCCGGCGTGCGATAGGCGGACGTCGGACGGATCGCTTCGTGCGCTTCCTGAGCGAGGCGGCTGCGGGTTTGATAGGTCCGAGGGGTCTCGCTCACCATCTCGCGCCCGTGGCGCTCCTCGATGTATTGTCGAGCCTCCACGATGGCGCTTTGCGCGACGTTCGTCGAGTCGGTGCGCATGTAGGTGATCAGCCCGACGCCCTCACCATCGGCGAGGTCGATCCCCTCATAGAGCTGCTGCGCGACCATCATGGTCCGCTTCGCCGTGAATCCCAGCTTCCGGCTGGCTTCCTGCTGGAGGGTGCTGGTGGTGAAGGGCGCGGGCGGATTGCGCTGCTGCTCCCGTCGCCGGATCGCGTCGACGACGTAGCCGGCGCCTTCGAGATCGCGGACGATGGCCGACGCGGACTGTTCGTCGGGCATCTCGGCCTTCTGCCCGTTCACTTCGATGAGGCCCGCGACGAACGAGCGCGGCTGGCCGCGGCGCGTTGCGGCGCGTTTGGCCAGCTCGGCGTCGATGGACCAGTACTCGACCGGCTCGAAGGCGGCGATCTCTCGCTCGCGCTCGACGGTCATCCGCAGCGCGGCCGACTGCACGCGCCCGGCCGAGAGCCCTCGTCTCACCTTCTTCCACAGCAGGGGGCTGATCTGGTAGCCGACCAGACGGTCCAGGATGCGGCGGGCCTGCTGGGCGTCCACGCGCTTCGCGTCGATGGCGCGTGGATTGGCCATCGCCGCCAGCACGGCGTTCTTGGTGATCTCGTGGAACTCGACCCGACGCACGGGGCGATCACCGGGATCGATCGTCTCGACCAGGTGCCACGCGATCGCCTCGCCCTCCCGGTCGGGGTCCGTCGCCACAAAGATCTCGTCGGCGCGCTGAGCCTCGCTCCGCAGCTCCTTCACCGTTTTCGACTTCTCGCGTGGAATCAGGTACTGGGGCTGAAAGTCCCTGTCCAAGTCCACGCCCAGCTTGCTCTTGGGCAGATCTCTAACGTGCCCGAGCGAAGCGAGCACGTGATAATCGCGCCCAAGGTACTTTCCGATGGTTTTCGCTTTCGTGGGAGATTCCACGATAACGAGCTTATTACTCACGAACGAATGCCTCTCACGTAATTCATTCCGCCACTCTGCTGGACGACGCCCTTCAGCTCCATCATCGCAAGCGCGGCGCTTACGGTCGACATGGGAAGAGCGACCATCTGCGCGATTTCATCGATGTGGAGGGGCTCGGTGCTCAGGACGCCGAGCAGCCGCTGCTCGGTATCGTCCAGCGGAAGGATGTCCTGCGCCGATAACTGCCGCGGCGCGCGGCTGGGATGAAGCTCTGCGAGCACGTCGCCGACGCGCGTCACCGGCGCGGCGCCGTCCCGGATCAATCCATTAGTTCCCTCACTGGCCGGGCTGAATATACTGCCCGGCACAGCATAAACGTCGCGTCCCTGTTCCGCCGCGAAGGCCGCCGTGATCAGCGCGCCACTGCGCGCCCCCGCCTCGACTACAAGCGTACCAGACGTCAATCCTGAGATCAGCCGGTTGCGCCGCGGGAAGTTGACGGCGTCGGGCTTCGTGCCCAGCGGGAACTCGGTCACCAGAGCCCCGTGCTGGGCGATCTGTTTCGCGAGCGGCGAGTGCTGAGACGGATAGGTCCGGTCGAGTCCATGACCGAGGACCGCGACCGTTCGCCCGCCCGCGGCGAGGGCGCCGCGATGCGCCGCGGCGTCGATCCCGAGGGCGAGGCCACTCACGATGGTCACGCCCGCCGCGGCAAGGTCCCCGCTGAGGCGCTCGGCAGCCATCTTCCCGTAAGACGTCGCGGTCCGCGTGCCCACGACGGCGATGGCGGGGTGCTCCGGCGGATCCAGCTCGCCCTGGACGTAGAGGACCGGCGGTGGATCATAGATCCTCCCCAGGAGCGCGGGGTACTCCGGGTCGATGCTGCGGATCGCACGGGCGCCCGCGCGCGCGAGGTTCTCGACCTCGCGGGTCGGATCGACGCGTTGACGCGCCGCCGCGAGCGACTTCACGGTCCGACGATCGAGGCCAGCCTCTCCCAGGATCGCCTCGCTGGCGTCCCAAACGCGGCTCGCCGACCCGAAGGCCCGCAGCAGCAGGTCGAAGCGGCGAGGACCGATCCGTCCGACCCGCGTCAGGGCGATCCAGTACCCGATCTCGGGATCGAGGGCGCTGAAAAACTGGCTCATGGGGCAGCGATTGTAGCAGGAGGGCGTCGATCGCCCCAGTTCGGCGCGCCGACGTTCAGTGTCCGAGCCCCGCGGCCGTGAACGGCCCGATCCCCAATACTTGGTGCACTTCCCATTCGATTAGCTCGAAGCTCGTCTCGCCCGCCACGGTATACGGGTCCGACGCGGCCACGCGCTCCGCCTCCTCGCGAGAATCTGCGCGGATGAGGTAGATACCCAGCGAGCGGTCCGGACTCGGCCCGCTCATGACGATCTTTCCCTCCTTGTGTTGCCGCTCCATCCACCGCAGGTGCGTGTCGAGACTCGTCTTTCGCTGCTCGCGGGCAACCACTGGTCGCCTCAGTGTTATGTAAAACACTGCTGCCTCCCCATTTATTTCGTGTGCCCTCATCAGCATTCTAGGCCAGTCGGTCGGGAAGGGGCAGATCTTGTCACAGCGTGCTCATGTGCAGACCCGGTGGCTTCGGGAACTCGCTCATCGAGCGGGAATGGGCGGCCAGCAGCCGGGAGCGAGCCTCGTTGGATGGCGACCGCCGCCGTGCCCACTGACTCAGATGGACAAACGGGCACCGGAGTACGACGGTACGGGATCTGTGTTGGGTGGCCGCGCGCGGGGGGAGCGCTACCCAGCCTCGCCCCGGCAGACGTCGCAGTCGCACCCGCAAGGCGGGGTGCCGGCCGGCTGAAGGCTCGCGCGCGCCCATTCCACGACGATGGTCCCGGCGAGATCGACGGGCAGCCCGCCCTCGACCATTGCGGCGTAGAACTTCGCGATTACGCCCGCACGGCGAATCATCTCCGCAGCGATCTGGTCATTCTCGGAGATGGAGCTGAGGTCAAAGGTGTCCACGTCATCCTCCCGCGTTCCCTCGCCGCACGAAACCGAAGGCGAGAGTCGGAGCCGACCGTTTGCCCTGCATTCGACATGTGGTGCAGACAACCGGTGCTAGCTGTCGCTTCCTGGAACAATCCAGGCGCTCGTCAGCACGATTGTACATGATCCGCCAAACGTGATCGCCGGTCGGCGACTGACCGGCGAGCCATCCGGTATGCTTCGCTGTATACGATCCCAGTCCTCGTCCCGATCGTCCCACTCTGGGCCGAAATTCCTTGGAGGCGCTCCAGGTGCGTGAACCGGCCAACCCGGTTTCCTACCGATCGCACGACGGCCAGCAAGCCCGTGATGTTGAGCCGGACCGGCGGCGGCGCATTGTGCTGTGCGACGCAGACGAGGTATCAACTCGACTCCTCTCGTCAATTCTGGCTCCCCGCGCGTTCGACATCGTTCTGTGTCGAACGGCCATGGAGGCCGAGGCGGCGGTTGACGACCATGAGCCAGAGCTGGTCATCACGGCGATCTTGCTTCCCGACGAGGACGGGCTCGCCCTGACGCGACGGCTGCGTGCCTCTCACCCGGCGCTGCCGATCCTCGTGGTGAGCGCACTGCACGCGAGAAACCACGCCCTGCAGGCGGGAGCCAATGCGTTTCTGAGCAAGCCCGCGGCCGTCTCCGACCTGGTGGCGCTCGCTCTGAAGCTCACAACGCGCCGAGACACGGCGAGTGTCGAATCCACAAGCGCGAGACACGCCAAACCAGGTGCGGAATAACCGTTCACCGCATCACCCCACACATGATGGCAAGCGGAAGGAATAGAGCATGACTGCACGGTCCGACGCACTGCGCGCGGGAGTCGAACGCCTCTCGCAACCGGCGGGAATCCTCATTCTCGTCAGCACGGCCCACGCCATCACCCACGTGTATGCGGCCCTGTTTCCCCTGGTCTATCCGAGCATTCAGCAGGAATGGGGGCTGTCGTACACCGCCATCGGAACGATGGTGGGTCTGACGAGCTTCATCGGCGGCTCCCTGCAGCTGCTCTTCGGGTTCATCGGCAGGTCATTCCCCCGCAACGTCGTGCTTGGCTTGGGGAACCTCCTTTTCGGAATCACGACCGCGCTGACTGGCGTGTCCGCGAACTTCACCCAGTTTGCCGCCCTGCGGTTTGGCGGGGCAGTGGCCAATGCCGCGCAGCACCCAGTCGGGAATTCGCTCATCGCCGACCGATTTCCCCGCGAGCGGCGCGGGTCAGCGCTCGCGGTGAATTTCGCCGGCGGAAACCTCGGAACCCTGGCCGTCCCACTCATCGCCGTGGCCCTCATCGGCACGCTGGGGTGGCGGCAGGCCCTTTGGGCGTTCGCCGTGCCGGGCATCGTGATGGGCGGCATCCTGATGTTTGCGATGGACGATCGCGATCGAGCCCGCGACCGCATTCAGGGCCACGGCTCCGGCATCGCTCAGTTGGGCAGGATCCTCCGGAACCGGAATGTTCTGGCGCTCGTCGGCGCGTCCTCCGTCGCGGCTGCGGGTCGGGGGCTGGGCGTGCTGCTCACCATCATTCCTCTGTACCTTTCCAACGTGCTCGGATTGGCTCCGTGGATCGTCGGGATGCTGTACACGATCATGCTCGTGGGCAGTGTCGTGGGACCGATGGCCGCGGGGCGCCTGTCAGACCGGGTCGGCAGAAAGCTCGTCCTCGTCGGCGCGCTCGTGCTTGCGACGATCGTAACGCTGGCGCTTCCAGCGTTCCACGAAGGGGGCGTCGCCGTCCTCGCGGTGGTCCTCTTTCTCATGGGTGCCTTCGCGTTCGCCGAGAGCCCGCTCGTCCAGACGTTCGCGGCGGACTCGGTCGCGGCCGGCGAGCGCGACATCTTGTTTGGCTTCTATTACGCATGGGTCTTCGCGGTGGGCGCCGGATGGATCGCCCTCATCGCGGCCCTCATCGATCGAGTCGGTTTCGAGCCGGTGTGGGGGCTCATCGCGGCATCATATCTGGCCTCTGCGCTCCTGATCCTCCTCGCCCGCGAGACGAGGCGCGGGGCAGCTCAAACGGCGTGACGGTTCGGGTCTGCCCTTCCGCCTCGGACTACCCATGTGGAGAGGAAGGAACCACCCGGAAGACACTGCATTGAAGAATCGGCGTCCCATACCCTACTTCCCAGCAGTGCATCGGCAGAGCGGGCTCAATCGCAGCACCACGACACGCCGTTCTGGCCACACGGGAAAGGGGGAATACGTTTGCGAATTGCGATGGTGGCTCCGCTGATCGAATCCGTACCGCCGGCGCTTTACGGCGGGACAGAACGCGTGGTGTCCGTGTTGACTGAGGAGCTGGTGCGGCGGGGCCATGACGTGACCCTGTTCGCCAGCGGCGATTCGCGAACTCGCGCTGACCTCGTGCCCTGTTGTCCCCGCGGGCTGCGGTTGGACGTAGACGCCCAGGATACGGTGGCGTATACGATGGTCCAGCTCGGAATGGTCTACGAGCGCGCTGGTGAGTTCGACGTTATCCACAATCACGCGGACTACTTCGCCTTTCCATTTGCGCGCTTGTCCGATACCCCAACCATCACCACGACCCATGGTCGGCTCGACCTGCGGGAAGTGCAGCGCGTGTACGACCATTTCCGCGAGCAGAATCTCGTGTCGATTAGCCAGTCGCAGCGCGCTCCCCTCCCCGGCGTCAACTGGGTCCGCACCGCCTACAACGGCATCGACATGTCGCACTTCCATTACAACGCGGAGGGAGGGGACTACCTGGTCTTCCTCGGCAGAATCAGCCCGGAGAAGAGACCAGATCGCGCTATTGAGATCGCTCGCGATCTCGACATGCAGCTCGTCATCGCGGCAAAGGTCGACCCCGCCGATCAGGCCTATTACGACCACGCGATCGCACCCATGATTCGGGATTCGACGCGCGTCGAGTTCATTGGCGAAGTGGACGAGCAGCAGAAGGACGAGCTTCTGGGGAACGCTTACGCCTATCTTTTCCCCATCGACTGGCCCGAGCCGTTCGGGCTCACGATGGTTGAAGCCATGGCAACGGGCACGCCGGTTGTGGCGTACCGCGCCGGGTCGGTCCCCGAGGTCATCATCGACGGGGTGACGGGCTTCATCTGTGACACCTTCACCGCGATGGTAGACGCCGTGCCGCGGGTTGCGTCGCTCGATCGCGCCGCCTGTCGCGCGCACGTCGAGCGGCGCTTCTCGGCCGCGGCGATGGCCGAGTCATACGAAGACGTCTATACGCTGCTGGCGGACTCGAGCTGGCTCAACGGGCTCCAGGTCGTTTGCGGTCAGGCGCGGGACTGAGGACGCCCGGCGGCGTTCGCTTCCGCCCGGTTGGTAGATCCTGCTCCACGAAGCGAGCCACGATCTTCGTCAGTCCAACATCGACCAGCGGCTAAAGCCGCGCAGCGATCTCGGCCGGTGAGCCAAAAAAAATCGCTGGTGCTATTGCGATGCGACCCAACATCGGACCTCATGAACCCAAAGTCGGCGCATGGTCTGGAGCATCTCGGTCAGTCGTGGTCCGCGCTCGGTGTACGGCACATTGCAGTTCGCGAACTCGCGCTCCCCTTCCGGCCCGCCCTTGCCGATCCCAATGCTCATGATCAGCCGGCCTAGCGCGAGGACGTCGATCGTCGCCAGCTCATGGACGAGGATCACGGGGTTGCGGAGGTGCCCCCGTGCGCAATAGACAACGGGAGGTGCGAGCGCTATATACCGTAGCGTGGCTGGCGTGGCGTGATCTGGCGCAACCGGCCTCGAAAGGAGGAACCAATGGTCCGTGAGTTCATGACGCATTGGGACGAGAAAACGCCCATCTGGTTCGAGCGCGAAGAGGACGAGCTGATCGGAACCCAGCGTGCGGGAGGCCGTCCGATGCCCCGCATTCGCATGATGGACCTCTTCCGCGGCCCCACGAACCGCGACGGCAACAAGCCAATCGTTGTCTGGGCCGGGGAGGATGGAGTGATCGAAGCCTGCTGGACGGCCGGACCCGAGCCACATTTTCACCGACCGGCCGACTACGACGTGCTCGTCTTCCAGTACTGCGGGCGGGCGGCCGCCGAGACCGAGATGGGCGAGTTCGAGCTGGGGCCCGGCTATTGTCTCCACGTGCCCGCTGGCGTGGCCTACCGCCTGGTCGGCAACCCCCAGTGCCGCCAGATGGTCGTGAAGCTGAACAAGCCTGTGACGCTCGGCGTCGAGCCCGACCACCCACTCACCGAGACCGCGTTCGACGTGCGAGCGGACGGCGGCCAGACCGACGGGCAACCCGTTCAGCTGCCTCCCAGAACCGGCAAGATCCTGGAGGTTACGGAGTTCTGGCAAGACGCGTTGGACCCCATCGTGATCGAGCGGGATCACGCCAAGCTCGTCGGTTGCCTATCCGGTCCCCCCGGACGCGATGCGCCGCTGCCCGGTACGCGTCGCGCGTCGGTCATCCGGGTGTTCGACTATTTCGTGGGCATGACGGGCAAGGGCAGCGCGCGCGCCCCGCAGCACTATGAGAGCGAGAACTTCCGGACCGACTCCTACAACACCGAAGGACAGCAGTTCGGGTTCCACCGCGGGATGGATGACGACGAGATCTGGTTCCAGTTCCGCGGCCATGCCACCAACGAGACCGAGTGGGGCATCCACGAGCTGGATCCGCTGGAGATGGGTTACGTGCCGCGCGGCATAGCCCATCGAATCGTGGGTGGCGAGGGATTCCTGCGCTTCGTGCTCTACTTCCGGCACCCAATGTACCCGGTGGTGGACGAGAGCGCGCACACCGGTCGATCGTCGGCTCGCGTGGATACCGTCGCATTCAAGGAGCTACCGGCCCTCGCGGAAGCGAAGGCAAAGCTGCAGGAAGCGGCCCATTCGCGCGGCGGCCCCAGCCGCTAACAATGTGGGCCGGGGGCCAGCCGGAGGTGGGCCCGCCGAATAGCTCGGTAAACCCCTCGACCGCCTGGTCCATCGCCCAGGCGATCCGCTTCGGCGTTGCGCGAGGTCGCAGCACTGCGCGCCGCGCCGTACAGCAAGGCGGAACGGTGTGACGTGCAAGGTTTCTCTGGCGGGCTCGAGGGGATTCGAACCCCCGGTCTCGGCCTTGACAGGGCCGCATGTTAGGCCACTACACCACGAGCCCAGACGCAAAAAATTGTAACATAGCCGCCGTATCGACTCCATCCAGGAGGCTGCCCGTTGTCGTCGCTCGAGCCGCCGCAGCCGCGTGACGGCGTCGACGTGGCGGGGGCGCTTCCGCCAGGACGCGCAGCGCCGGTCGCCGATCAACAGCCGGCGGATCTGTTCGACAACATCGAGCAGGAAGAGGCGATGCTGTCCGCCGTGCTGGCGAGCATCAGCGATGGGCTCATCGTCATCGACGGCGATCAGTTCATTCGCTACTGCAACATGCCGGCGGCCCAGTTCCTCGGGCTCGATCGGGCTGCCATCGTTGGTCGGACCGTCCACGAGGCCTTCAGCCACGTCAGTCGGTCGGTCCTCAATCGGACAGAGGCGCGGGAGGCGTGGGACCGCGCCCTCAGCAACCTCGACGAGCACCCCAGCTTCGAGGTCGTGATCCGGCAGCCCGTCCGCCGGGACCTCGTTGTCCAGTTTTTCCCTCTGAAATCGGGGGCGGGCTCGCGAAGCGCCGGAATCCTCATGCACGACGTGAGCGTCCTGAAGCTGGTCGCCCTGCTCGAGGAGCGCGAGCGCATCGCCATGGACCTCCACGATGGCGTCATCCAGTCGCTATATGCCGTCGGCCTCGGCCTCGCCGCGCGGGAGCGCGCGCTCCGCGATGGGGCAGCGGACGATGCGCGAGACGCCCTGCAAAACGCCATTTCTCAGATCAATCAAGTGATCCAGGAGATCCGCAACTACATCGTCGAGCTGCGACCGGAGGAGCTCGGGGACCGCGGCTTGATGGCCGGCCTGGCCGAGCTCGCGGGACAGCTTCGCGCCAACGGCCTGCTCTGCCCAGCGCTCAATCTCGACCCGAGCGCTGGTGACTTGGTCAGCCCCGATGCGGCGGGAAACTTGCTCTACATCGCCCACGAGGCCATCTCGAACGTCATCCGCCACGCGGATGCCAGCGAGGCATCCATCAGCGTGACGGCCGACGAAGGGCGCCTGAAGCTTACGATTCGCGACGACGGCCACGGATTTGACCCAGAGCGCACCGGCCGGCGCACCGGCGATGGTCTGCGGAACATGGCCGAGCGGGCCAGAGCCCTCGGCGCCCGCTTCACCATCTCCAGCGCGCCGGGCCAGGGAACAGAGCTGTCCCTCGAAATGCCGCTCCCCACGGCGGAGCGCGAGCAATGAGCCAGGAGCCGATTCGCCTGCTCCTCGTCGACGACCACCACGTCGTACGCCTCGGGCTGGCAAGCCTCTTCGCCACGGTGCCGCATTTCTCCGTCGTCGGAGAGGCGGGAACGATCGCGGAGGCCGTCGCGCGCGTGCGCGAGTGCGAGCCCAACGTCGTGATCATGGACGTCCGGCTTCCGGACGGGAGCGGGGTCGAAGCCTGCCGCGAGATTCGATCCGAGCGGCCGGACGTGCGCGTCATCATGCTGACGTCGTACGCGGATCGGGACGCGGTCGTTGCATCTATCATGGCGGGCGCGGCAGGGTACCTCCTGAAACAAACCGAGCCCAACCGCTTGATCGACGCGGTCAACTCCGTTGCGCTCGGCGGGTCGCTCCTGGATCCCGGCATCACCGAAACGGTGCTGGACTGGATGCGCCATCTGGGTCCGCAGGACGTCGACGACCCGCTCGCCGGTCTCTCGGAACAAGAACGCAAGATCCTTCCCCTGATCGCCGAGGGGAAGACGAATCGCGAGATCGCCGGGGATCTGTACTTGAGCGAGCACACCGTGAAAACGTACGTGAGCAACATTCTCCAGAAGCTCCAGCTCACCCGCCGGGCCGAGGCGGCCGCCTACATCGCGCAGCGCCGACTCCCACCCGGATCGTAAGACCCCCGCCCATCCCCCCAAACGGGTGATCCGACCTCCCCCAAATAGCGATCCCCAAATACCCCCTCACGGGTGAGCGAAATAGGCTCGCTTGCCTACTGCTGGCGGCTGACCCTTTCGCTGACACTTCGCCGTAACACTTTTGTGATGGAGATCACAGTGCGACGAACTTCACTTCGACGTGCGCCACTGTGGTATCGCCTGGTTCACTCCGCGCGATCCTCGCTCGCCCTCAAGCTGGCGGTGTTTGTCGGCGGCATCGTTCTTCTCACCGCGGGGTCGATCGGCTTCGCTGGCCTCGCATTCACGGACGCCGTGATCTCCGCGCAGGTTGACCAGCGGCTCTCCATCATCGCTGCCGACCGCCGGGACATGCTGTCGGCGTACATCCGGGGCCAGAAAGACGAGATCAACGTCGTCGCCAAACGGCCCCTCGTTCGACAGCTCCTCGACTCCGCGCCGACACGTAGCGCGGCCGGCACGCCCTTCTCGGCTGCCGCGGCCCGCGCGCTCGCCGACGCGGAAGAGAGCATCAACGGCATGCACGCCCTGTGGATCGCCAACCCCAGCGGCGACGTCGTGGCGTCGAGCGACGAGCAATACCTCGGCCGGAGCTTCGCAGCGGATCCGGTGTTCACCGGCGGCCTCGTCCGGCCACAGCTCGGATTTCCATCCCTGTCGGACGACCGTTACCAAGCACGCGTCAGCGCGCCGGTCCGCGGGCCCAGTGGCGAGACGATCGGCGTCATCATGGGGCTCGTAGACGTGACGCCCCTCGCCAGCATCAGCTCGGACCCCGCCGGGCTCGGGAAGACGGGCGACTTGCTCGTCGGCGCCATGGTGGATGGGGAGATCGACATCCTGCTGCCGAATCGGTTCTCCGATCCCGTGCCCAACCTCGCCCCGGCGGACGTTCCCGCCATGGCGCGCTCCCTCGAGGGTAAGCGCGGCTTTTTGCGCATGCGCGACTATCGCGGGAACGACGTTCTCGCGGCGTACGAGCCTGCCACTCCGGACGGTTGGGGCATTGTCGCGACGATCGACGCGAGCGAGGCATACGGCTCCGCGGAGGCCCTGCGGTTCATTCTCGCCGGCATCGGGGTGCTGATTCTGTCGGCCGGTCTCTACGCGTCCTGGCTCTTGGCCCGGCGCTTTACCGAGCCGATCCGTCGAATGGCGGAGGCCTCGACCAACGTGGCCCACGGCCAGCTCACCGAACGGGTCCCCGTCACATCGATCGATGAGATCGGCACCCTGCAGCAGTCGTTCAACTTGATGACCAAGCGGCTGGCCGAGTCCTACGACTCTCTGGAGAACCGGGTCCGCCAGCGCACGCGTCAGCTCCGGGCCGCCAACGAGCAGCTCGAGGAGCAGAGCCGTCGGGCCCAGGCAGCCAACCGCGCGAAGAGCGAGTTCCTCGCGAGCATGTCCCACGAGCTGCGGACGCCGCTCAACGCCATCATTGGCTTCTCGGAGCTGCTGATCGACGAGCAGCCGAGCGGCTACGACCACGCCACCCGTGCGTCCTACCTCTCCAGCATCTACGAAAGCGGCAAGCATCTGCTGACCCTCATTAACGACATCCTCGACCTCTCCAAGGTCGAGGCAGGGCGGATGGAGCTGCGCCCCGAGCGATTCTCGCTTGCGGAGACCGTTCAGCACGTGCTGTCGACCGTGGAGCCGCTGGCGGCGGCCAAACACATTCGGTTCAGCGCCGATACCGCGTACGCAGGCGATGTCGTAGCGGACGAGGGGAAGGTCAAGCAGATCCTCTACAACCTCGTCTCCAACGCCATCAAGTTCACGCCAGATGACGGCCGGATCCACGTCTCCATCGGCCAGGATGCCAGCGGCACGGTCGTGAGCGTTGAGGACTCCGGAATCGGCATTGCTCCGGAGGACCGGGAACGGATCTTCCTCGAATTCCAGCAGCTCGATGCCGGCCCTGGACGCCAGCACGAAGGAACTGGCCTGGGCCTCGCCCTTACCAAGCGCTTCGTCGAGCTGCATGGCGGTCGGATCTGGGTCGATGGGGAGCCCGGGCAGGGCAGCATCTTCCGATTCACGCTGCCGACACCCACGCCGGCCGACGACGAAGATCCCATCACCGAGGTTGTCTTCCCCATCGCCGAAGTGCAGATGCCCGAGGATCCCCGTGGGCTCGTTCTCGTGGTGGAGGACGACCCACGATCCGCGAATCTCGTCGCCCTCTACCTCGCGCGCGGCGGATATCGCGTGGAGATGGCGACGAACGGGCGTGAAGCGATCGAGAAAGCGCAAGCACTCCGCCCCATCGCCATCACGCTGGACGTGATCCTGCCGGACCTGGACGGCTGGGAAGTTCTGAAAGAGCTGAAGCAGAACGAGGTGACCCGCGAGATCCCAGTCGTCATTATCTCGGTGGTGGACAACCAGCGCCTGGGCTTCGCCCTTGGCGCTGACGACTATCTCGTCAAGCCTATCGATCGCAACGCATTGCTTTCGCGGCTCGAGCAATATGGGAACAAGACGCCCACGCAAAGGCAGACGGCGCGCGTCCTGCTCATCGACGACACCCCGTCGGCCCTGGAGCTGTACCAAGGAATGCTGTCGCCTGCTGGCTACACGGCGCTCACCGCGTCGGGCGGCGCGGAGGGGATTCGGCTGGCCAGGTCCGAACACCCGGACGTCATTCTGCTCGATCTGATGATGCCGGAGGTCAGCGGGTTCGATGTCGTCACCACGCTCAAGTCTGATCCGGAGACACAGGACATCCCCATCCTGATCGTCACCGCGAAAGAGCTCACCGAAGCCGACAAAGCTGCGCTCAACGGCCGCGTGTCGACGATTCTGCAAAAAGGGTCGATGGCGACCATCGACCTCCTCTCCTGGCTGAACGACACGGTCAGTCGGCTGGGCAGGGCGCGGGAGGTCGCCGGTGCCATTGGCTGAGAACCTCGCACAAATGCTCGTCCTGATCGTGGAGGACAACCCGGCGAGCATGCTGCTCACCGACGCGGTGCTCAAACGGGCAGGCTTCCTCACGCTCGGGGCCACGTGCGCTGACGAAGTCCGCGAACGGCTCCGCGACTATCGGCCGGACCTCATCCTCATGGACCTCCAACTTCCAGGAGTCGACGGATTGACGTTGACCCGCGAATTGAAGTCGGACCCGTCCCTCGCGGACATCCCCGTCGTGGCGCTCAGCGCCCACGCCATGAAGGAGGACCGGTGGCGCGTACTGACCGCCGGTTGCGACGGATACATCGCGAAACCGTTCGACACCCGTTCCATCGGTCGCGAGGTGGAACACTACATCGCCGAGGCGAGAGCGCGCGGAATGAAGAGGAGATAACGGATGGCTGCTGAGCGCGAAGCCCAGATTCTTGTCATCGACGACAATCCCCAGAACGTCGCGCTCGTCCAGGCCCAACTCGAGCGAGCGGGATACCGCGTGACCTGCGCCGAGAGCGGGACCGCTGGCCTGGATGCCGCCGAGCGGATGCACCCGGACCTGATCCTGCTCGACGTGATGATGCCCGGCATGGACGGGTACCAGGTTTGCGAGATTCTGCGGCGAAACCCGAGCTTGAGCGCGATCCCGATCGTGATGCTCACATCCTTGCACGAGCGCACGGACAAGCTGCGCGCGCTCGATTCTGGCGCGGACGATTTCCTGTCGAAGCCAGTCGACCGCGCCGAGCTCATGGCGCGGGTCCGGTCCCTTCTGCGCATGAAGCGCACGTACGACGATCTGGCGCAGAGCAAGGTCGAGGTCGAACAGCAGGCGCATCAGCTCGCGGCAGCCAAGAGCCGCGCGGAGGCGATCCTCTCCAGCATGAGCGACGGCGTGTTCGTAACGGACGAGCGGGCCCACATTACCTACGTCAATCGCGCCGTCGAGAAGATTACCGGCATGGCGGCCGACGACTGCCTTGGTCGGCCGTGGTACGAAGCCCTATCCGTTCGCGACCGCAATGGTCAGCCCATCGACCCGCGAAGCTGCCCCATCGTCCAGGTCATGAAGTCCGGAGCGCCGGTGCCTCCTCGAGAGCTCGGCGTTTGGCGCAACGACGGCACCGAGATCGCGATAAGCCTCGCCGCTGCGCCGGTGACCGGCGTCCACGACAAGCCGATCGGCGGCGTTGCCGTCTTTCGAGACGTCACGAGCGAGCGCGAGGTTCATCGGATGAAGGAGGACTTCGTGGGCCTCGTCTCCCACGAACTGCGGACGCCGCTCGCCGCCATCTATGGGTTCGCGGAGCTGCTTCTGCAGCGCGAGCGGCTGAGCGACACGGCCCGCACCTTTGTCGAGACCATGTATAAGGAAGCAGACCGCATGTCCGGTCTCGTGAATGACTTTCTCGACATCGAGAGGCTCGCCTCGGGCAGAATGTCTTTCCACTTCCGGTCAGTGCAGCTCGACGAGGTCCTGGCCGAGGCGCGCGAGAGCCTCGCCAGTCAGCTCTCCCAGCACACGATCGTGGTCGACATCCCGAAGGATCGCGTCTACGTGCGCGCCGACAGAGATCGGCTCGTGCAAGTCCTTCTGAACCTCTTGTCCAATGCCATCAAGTACAGCCCAGATGGCGGCGAAATCCGCATCTCGGCGCGTCCCGAGGGTCGGGAGGTCCGGATCTCCGTCAGCGATGAGGGGCTCGGTTTGCCTCCAGGCGCCATACCCAAGCTTTTTCAGAAGTTCTATCGCGTCGAGGAGCCGGCGCACCGAAAGGTCGCGGGCACCGGCCTCGGGCTCGCGATCTGCAAGCAGATCGCGGAGGGGAACGGTGGGCGCATATGGGCCGAGAGCCCGGGGATCGGACTGGGCAGCACGTTCACCTTCACCGTCCCACTCTCTGGAATTCCCGCCCACCGGCCAGCGAGTAGCTCCATTGGGACAGCGCACGGTCGGATCCTTCTGGCGAAGGACGATCCGAGCATCGCCGCGCTCATCCTCGAGCAGCTCGGCTCGATCGGATATGCCGTGGAAGCGGTCTCGAGTGGCGAGGACGCGATCAATCACGTCCGCGCAGAGCGGCCCGCGGCCGTCGTGCTCGACGTAGGGTTGACGGGGCGTCTGGACGGGTGGGGCGTGATGGCCGCGCTTCGCGATGATCCGGCCACGGCCGACATTCCCATCATTATGGTCTCAGGCCGCGACGACCAGGACCGCGGCATGGCGCTCGGGGTCGAGGAATTTCTCGTCAAACCGGTCCCGGCCCAGCGATTGATCGCGTGCATCCGTCGGCACGCGGGCGAACCCGGTGAGCGTCCGGTCGTGGTCGCCGACGACGATCCCAACGTCCGCAGCGTCGTGCAGGGCATGCTGGAGGACGCCGGATTTGCCGTCGTCCCTGCCTCGGATGGTAGGGAGGCCCTCGACAGGCTCCACTCGTGCACGCCCCTTGCGCTGGTGCTCGACCTGGTAATGCCGGAGGTCGACGGCTTCGGCGTTCTCGAAGAAATCCGCGCCGACCCGTCTCTCCGCGACCTCCCCGTCGTCGTTCTCACAGCGAAGAATCTTGCTCCGGAGGAACGCGATCAGCTCAACCTCCGAACCGCGGAAACCCTCTACAAGCCAGGCGGCACAGGGACGGAGATCACGGCCGCCATCCTCCGCGCGATCCAGGTTGGCGGATCGCAGAGCACGCCGTGCTCCGCCACGCGCCGATCCTCCCCCGAAGGAACGGCCGTCCCGAAGAAATGAAGCGCCCGGCGACGGCGGCCGCCTCAACGTCGGATTCGGGCCCCAAGCGCGGCGCGCATTGCCAGCACCGCGAAGGCGGGCAGGGCGAGCTGGCGCCGCCAGCGCCACGGCTCCCTGGCGAGCCGATAGGCCCATTCGAGCTCCAGCCGGCGGACCCAGCCCGGCGCCCGCGAGCTTCGGCCCGCGAAGAAATTCAGGACGCCCCCGACGCCAATCTGTACGGGCACTCCCGTGGCGCCTTGATTCCTCGCGATCCACAGCTCCTGTCGCGGCGCTCCATAGGCGACGAGGAGCACGTGAACCGGTGACGCCCGGCAAATGGCGCGCTGGATGGCGGCATCCTCCCGCGGGTCCGGCGAACCGGATGCCGCGCCCGCCACGACGAGACCGGAGAACTCGCGCTCCAGCCAGGTTCCGGCCGCCTCAGCTACGCCGGGCTGCGCGCCAAGGAGGAACCATCGCCATCCTTCGACGGCCGATCGCGCCGCGAGCCTGAGCACGAGATCTGTCCCGCGCACGTGGCTCCGGAGCGGCCGTCCAGCCATCCGCGCGGCGAACAGCAGCCCGATACCGTCCGGAATGGCGAGGTCCGATGTGTTGAGCACTTCGCGGTAGTGGGGATCTTGCCGCGCGTGCATCACGATCTCCGGGTTCGGCGTGATGACGCGATGAGGTCGCCCGGACTCAATGAAGCCGATCAGGGCCCCCAACGCCGAGGCGAACGTCACGTCGTGCACGCGCACGCCGAGCACCGAGACTACGCGCTCCGGATCAAAGGGTTCCGTCGGTTCACCCATGACGATTGATCCCGCCTTTGGCAATGCGTGACCGCACTATGGGTACACTGTGACGCTGGCCGCGCCAGCGCCCCGATCCAACTTCGGAGACTTCGGTTGGCGATTCTTATCACCGGACTCGGATATGTTGGCTCGGCGCTCGCTCAGCGCCTCCTCGATCGTGGCGAGCGCGTGATCGGGGTCGAGAACTTCTTCTCAACGCCGAAGCCCGCGCTCGCCCCCCTCCAGCGTGCTGATCGTTTCACGTTGATCGATGGGTCCATCGCCGATCGGTCGACCCTCGATCGAGCCTTTTCAATCGACGCGGTCGACAGGGTCGTTCACCTCGCGGCGCAGTCCAGCACGAATCCACGAGCAGCCCCGGTGGAGGTCACCCAGGAGACGAATTTTACGGGTCCGCGAATCGTCCTCGAGGCCTGTCGTCAGCATGGGGTCTCCCAGGTCGTGTTTGTGAGCTCAATGCGCCTGTACCGAACGCCATTGCCGCGGCGTCTCACAGAATCGTCGCCCGTTGAGCCGACAGATTTGGTTCACCTCTCGCAGCTCTACGGAGAGATGCTGCTCACGGCGTATGCGGAAGATTGTGGCCGTGAACACGTGGGGGGACGGGCCCGGTGCTTCTCCGGCGTCGCTCTGCGGCTCGGCATCGTCCACGGACTCAGCCCCGTTATGAAGGCCGATCCGCGATTCCTCGCCGCTCCGCAACTCTTCTGCCACCAGGCGGCGCGCGGTGAGCCACTCCGGGTCGCGACCGGGCCCCGCACGTCCCTGGCGTTCGTCCACATCGACGACGCGGTCGAAGCGCTGGTTCGAAGCTGCACCGGGACGTCACTGCCGCCCATCCTCAACGTGGCGAGCGAAGTGCGCAGCGTGGCCTCCATCGCGCGCGCAGTGCGTGACGCGGGCCGTCGCCGTGGCCTCCGCGTCGACATTCGGTATGAGGGCCGGCCATCGCGCGCCTCATCCCGCACGGTCCCTGCCCACGAGGCCCTCGGATTTCGACCGGCGCTGCGATTCGAGCGATCCGTGGGTCCGGTTCTGGATCACTATCTGTCCACGAGTCGCGTGTAGTGCGGATCCTGGTCACGGGCGCCACGGGGTTCATCGGGCGCCACCTGGCGGCCGCCCTGGCCGGTGGAGGGCACACCGTGATCTCCGCTTCCCGCGCGCGGGTTGGACCGCCGGAGGCGTCCACGCACGTTTCTTTCGACGTTGCCTCCCTTGCGCCCTTTCCGGACGTCGGACACGTGGATTCCGTCGTTCACCTCGCGGGCAATGGGAACACCCTGGACGCCTGGAAGCGCCCGGCCGAGGTAGCCCAGGTGAACGCGCAGGGAACGCTTCGTGCCATCGAAGTCGCGATGCGAAGCGACGCGGGGTTTATCCTCGCGTCGAGCCAGCGCGTTTATCAGCCCGGTCCCGAGCCACTTTCCGAAGACGACTTTACCCGTCCGACCGATCCGTATGGCTACACGAAGTTGTGCGCTGAGCGTTATGTCGAGATGGCTGGCCGCCTGTTCGGTCTGCGTGGCTCTGTCCTCCGGTTCTTTTCCGTCTACGGACCCGGGCAGCGGATCGCATCCGGCCAGAGCGGCGTCGTCGCCCTTTTTGGACAGCGCGCCCTCCACGGCGAGCCGCTCGTCGTCAAGAGCCACGAGATGAAAGACTTCATGGACGTTTCCGACGCGGTCGAAGGGATCTGCGCCGCCCTCAGCCGGCCGACAACCCCGCCGCGGACGTACAATATCGCGACCGGAACGCCGACCAGCGTGCTCCAGCTCGCGCGCGTCGTGAAGGCTGCAACCCGTAGCGCGTCCGAAATCGTCGAGGACTATTCGGAGGGCGACCCGGGAGGGCTCGTCGCCAGGATTGATCGGGCCCGGACGGAGCTCGGGTTCTATCCCCGAATCACGCTGACTGATGGAGTTCGTCGCTATGCGGACTGGCTCGCCGCCGCTGGCCCGGATCCTGCTGAAAGCGCGGCCGACTGAATCCCAGCTTGCCGATCGGCTCGCGCCACCAATGCCGGATGGTCTCGAGCTGTACCTCGATCGGGCCGACATCGCGGATGCGCCGACGTGCGACGCGGTGGTCGACCGCATTCGCGAACGTCAGCTCCCCGCGGATTTCGCAATCGTGGTGGAGGGACCGATTCGCTCCCTCGACAATTCGTACGTGGATGTGAGCGCGTGCACCGACGCGACGCGGGAGCTCATCCGTCGACTGGGTGAGATGGCGGCGAGACTCGCGGCGCCGGGGGTGGTCATGCACTGCATCATGCCCCGGTTCTCCCTCACCGACGAAGATTGGGACCAACGCGACGCGGCGCTGGAAGCCGCCCTGGAGTTCGCTCGGTTTTACGCGGAAACGCTTCTGCCCATGGGCGTCACGCCGGTGATCGAGAACGTGCCGCCGGTGCTGCGCATGCGTGAGGGCCGGTATCTCTTCACACCCCTCGGCATGTCGCCCCAGGACATTCAGTGGCTCATCGAGCGTGTGCCGGGACTCATGGCGACCCTCGACATCTCCCACGCCCAGCTCTACGTCAACGCACGCGGCATGGCCGATCGCGATGAGAGCGACTCCGGTGTGCAGCCGTTGATGCGCTACCTGCGGAAATTCCCGACCATCGACTCGGTGGAAGACTTCATCGACGTGCTCGGGCCTTCGATCTTCGAGGCGCACGTGTCCAACGCCAGTGGCCTTCTGGGTGAAGGAGCGCCGTACGATGAGGGCGACATCGACATGAGCCGTGTGATCGGCCGGCTTGCGCGGTGCGCCCGATTTCTCGTCACGGAGACGCTCGAGGCGGACAACGACCGCGCCATATACATGCGGGCCGCTCAGCGCGGCATGGCCTCAGTGCTCTCCCAACTGATGAACCATCCGTGACTCCCGATGATCTTCGAAGCGTTCACGAGGGCGAGATCCTGCTTGGACGCCGCCGCCGCTTCATCGAGATTACTGCGGGTCTTCGGGTCCTCCAGGGAGCCAGTGCTCTCATCACCGGCGCCGGAGGCTCAGTCGGGTCTGCGCTGGCGCGACGTCTCGGCACGCTGGGTGTCGCGCAGATCACGGCCGTAGATCATCACGAGGCGTCGCTGTTTCGCCTGGGGCGCGATACGGCAGGGAGTGCGCCCATCGCACTACGGCTGGCCGACGTCCGCAACGTCGATAAGATGGCCCGGATTCTGCGCGAGTACCGGCCCACCGCCGTATTTCACCTCGCAGCCTACAAGCACGTGCCCATTGGCGAGCAGGAGCCGGACGAAGTGATGACGGTGAACGTCCAAGCGACCGCCGAGCTTTTACGCGCCGCGTCAAGTGCCGGCGTCGATCATTTCGTCTACCCATCCAGCGACAAGGCAGTGAACCCGCCCAGCCTATACGGCGCATCGAAACGCCTCGCCGAGTCCGCCGTTCTTGCACGAGCGATGGATAGCTCGGCCATGGCAGTCCACGTCGTTCGGTACGTCAACATCCTGGGAACGAACGGGAGTGTTATCGAGACCTTTGCGCGCCAGATTCGCGAGGGGTTGCCCCTGACACTGACCGACGCGCACATGACCCGCTACTGGATGACGATGGACGAGGCGATCGACATGGTTATCCACGCGTTGGCGCTCTCCAGCGGCTCGTGCACCATGCTTGACGTGGGGGAGCCGATCCCCGTCCGCGAGATGGCCGTCCGCGTCGCGCGCCTCGTCGCCCCGGAGTTGGACACGCCTCCAACGATGGTTGAGACGGGTCCACGACCCGGCGAGCGGTTGGCCGAGGAATTATTCAGCCGGAGCGAGCGGCCTCTGGGCAGGGAGCTGGATGACGTGTGGGAGATCGCTCACGCCCGTCGCGCTGAATGCTCGGGGCGGATCCGGGCGATGCTCGACGAGCTCGAGCGACTGATCGCCGAGGCTCCGCCGGATTGCCTGCGCACGAGAGCTATGGAGCTCGCCGCCGAGCTGCAGTGACGTCCCAATGACCATTCACGTCTGGTATCTCATGATCTTTTCCACGGCGGCGGTCTTAACCCAGCCGCTCATGCGCCTCGCGGAACGGATCGGCACTTCCGCCGGGGTAGTGGACCGACCGCGGCTTGGCGAAGTCCAGACCCACGTCGTCCCGCGGACGGGCGGTTACGCGGTATTCGTCGCGGTGTGGGCGGCGGTGCTCGTGAGCTTCGCGGCGAGCGCGCCGGGCGTCGAGCACCTATCCGCTGACAATGAGCGGCTCGTTGGCGTGTTTCTGGGCTCGGTCGCCCTGCTCCCGCTTGCGATGGTCGACGACGTGCGACGGCTTGGACCCGGCGCCCAGATCTCGTGGCAGATCGTCGCCGCGGCCATCCCAACGCTGTTCGGGCTCCGGATGGACGAGATCGCGACCCCATTTGGCATCGTCAGCCTGCCCGAGGCGGCGGCGATTACCCTCGCGGTCGTGTGGGTCGTGGCGATGATCAATGCGATCAACTTGCTGGACACCATGGACGGGATGGCGACGGGCGTCGCCGGCATCGCATGTCTTGTCCTCTTCGTCCGCACGGTGTGGTTCAGCCAGGCGTCGATCGCGGTGCTGCCGCTGGCCCTGGGTGGCGCATGCCTGAGCTTCCTCCAGAGAAACTGGCATCCGTCAAAGGTCATCCTCGGGTCGTCGGGCTCCCTCTTCCTCGGGTATCTCCTGGGGGTCATCACTGTCATCGGCGGCGCCAAGATCGGCACCGCGTTTCTTGTGCTGGCGGTACCCATCCTCGACGTTGCATGGGTCATGTACCGACGCGTGGCCAGCGGGCGCTCCCCATTTCGGGGCGGCGATGGCCAGCACCTGCCGCACCGCCTCCGCGTTCTCGGACTGTCGGACCGGCGCATTGTCCTTCTCGTCTACGCTGTCTGCGCCCTGATCGGCGCCGCGGTCTTGGCGATGCACTCGATCCTGCCGACCATACAGAAGGCGTACCTTGCCGCCGTCGTCGTGGCGGGCGTATCAGCAATGCTCGTCCTGGTCGGGCGAGCCACCGCGCGCCTGGGAAGCTCGCCTGATCCGACCGCACCGATCACCCATCGGCGCGAGCCGTGAGCGATGGTTGGTGTTTCGCTAGTGCCGGAAGTGCCGTTGATGCGTGAAGATCATGGCCATGTGGGCCCGGTTGGCTGCCTCGATCACCTGCTGGTCGCGGATCGAGCCGCCCGGCTGGATAACTGCCGTCACGCCGGCCTCTGCTGCGCGTTCCACCCCATCTGGGAAGGGAAAGAAGGCATCCGAAGCCATGACGGACCCTGCCGCGCGCTCGCCAGCCTTCCTACACGCGATGTCCACGCTGTCCACCCGGCTCATCTGCCCCGCGCCAACGCCCACGAGGGCGAGCTTCTTGGCCAGAACGATGGCATTCGAGCGCACGTGCTTGACGGCCCGCCAAGCGAAGAGCAGGCCCGTCAACTCTTCCAACGTCGGGTTGCGGGTCGTCACCACGTCGCGGTTGATGGCGCCTTCGGGGATCGTGTCGCGCGTCTGGATGAGAAAGCCGCCGGATACCCGCTTGAAGTCGAGGTCGACCGGTTCCCCCGGCCCTGGGCGATAGTTCGGCGGCTGGGCGCCGGTTCGCATGACCCGAAGGTCCCGCTTCTTCTTTAAGATCGCCAGCGCATCTTCCGTGTAGCCCGGCGCGATGATGTCCTCGAAGAACACCGGCGCGATCTCGCTGGCGGTATCCTTGTCCACTTCGCGGTTGAGGCCTACGGCGCCACCGAAGGCCGACTGTGGATCGCATTCCAGCGCGCGCTTGAACGCTTCGACGAGGTCTGTATCGCACGCCAGGCCGCACGGATTGCCGTGCTTGATGATCACGACCGTGGGGGCCGCGAAGTCGGTCACCACGCCCCAGGCGGCGTCCACGTCGAGGGTGTTGTTGTACGACAGAGGGATCCCATGGAGCTGCTCGGCCGAGCCGACCCCGAGCTCGAGGCTGCGCGTCGAAAGGTCTCGATAGAATGCCGCGAGCTGATGCGGATTCTCTCCGTACCGGAGGCCGGCGACCTTCTGCAGCGCGATGGAGAACTCGTCCGGGAATAGCTCGTCATATGGGCGCAGATACGTCGCGATGCACGTGTCGTACACGGCGCAGTGCTGAAACGCCTTCGCGGCGAGCCGCTGACGCGTGTCCACGGATACGCCCGCCGGTCGACGCAGCCCGTCCATCACCGACGGATAGTCCTCAGGATTGCAGACGGGAAGCACGTCTCGGAAATTCTTGGCGGCGGCGCGCAACAGCGCCACACCCCCGATATCGATGGATTCGAGCGCCGCTTCCCGTGTCGTGCCCGGCGCCTGGATCGTCTGGATGAATGGATACAAGTTACACACGACGATGTCGATGGGAGCGAACCCCCGGTCGGCCAGCTCCTGGAGATCCGCGGGCTCATCACGGCGGGCCAAGATCGGAGCATGCACGGCAGGGTGCAGCGTCTTTACCCGTCCACCCAAGAGCTCGGGGAAATCCGTGAGATCCTGGACCGATCGGACGGCGAGCCCGGCCCCGCGGAGCAGCTCCTCCGTACCTCCGGTGGAAAACAGCTCGACGCCGAGCTCGAGTAGGCCGCGCGCGAAGTCGACAAGTCCATTCTTGTTGTAGACACTGATGAGCGCCCGCATATAGCTCACGTCCCCCTTCGTTCCGTACCCGATGCCGCGCGATGATGATTTACGTTGGTGATGGCTCGAGTATGTGGGCCTTCCGTCCCACGAACCGGATGCGGCCCTCCGCAAAGAGCTGGATCGCCTCCGGCAGGATTTGATGCTCGACCTCATGGATTCGTGCCAGGAGGCTGGCCTCGTCGTCGCCTTCAAGCACCGGCACCGCCGCTTGCAGGATGATCGGACCGGAGTCTGCATCTGGAAAGTCCGAGTCGACGAGGTGCACCGTCGCGCCGGTGACTTTCACGCCATAGTCCAGCGCGTCGCGCACCGCGTGCATGCCGCCTCCGAACGCGGGAAGCAATGACGGGTGCAGATTGATGAGTCGATGTCGGAACGTTTCCACGAACTCCGCGCTCAGGATCTGATCAAAACCGGCGAGAACCACCAGCTCGACACCGTGCTCGATGAGCCGACGAGCCATTTCCCGTTGCTGCGCCTCGCGCGAGTCAAACTCGCTTCGCACGATGGCGGTCGTTGGAATATGGCGGCGCCGTCCATATTCCAGACCTGGTGCGTTGGCACGGTTGGACACGACAAGGCGCACCTCAGCGTCGAGCGTGCACGATTCACAGCGACGCAGGATCGCGTCGAGATTCGTCCCCTGCCCGGAGATTAGGACGCCGATGGGTAAGGGCTTCATATGCTACGCTCGATATCGCTGCGCGCGGCCCTGCGCCAAGTTTGCCGAACCCGCCCTCAACGAGCGCGCCGAGCGCCTTCGAGAACGAGCTTGTCAAGATCGAGCTGGACCGGCATCGGGTAGTCCCCGTTGAAACACGCCTGGCAGAAACGGTCGCCGGGCAGCCCGATGGATTCGATGAGACCATGCAGACTGAGGTAACCCAGCGAGTCGGCGCCGATGTGTCGGCAAATGGATGGTATGTCCATGTTCGCCGCGATCAGCTCCTCCCGCCGCGCCGTGTCAATGCCCAGGTAGCAGGAATTCACCATCGGCGGTGAGGTCACCCGCATGTGCACCTCGCGGGCCCCTGCCCGTCGGAGGAGCGCGACAGTGCTCGGCGTCGTCGTTCCCCGAACAATACTATCGTCGACGACAACCACGCGCTTCCCGTTCAGCACGTCGGGAAGGGGATTGAACTTCAGCTTGACCCCGGACTCCCGCAGCCGCTGGTCAGGCTGAATGAACGTTCGCCCAATGTACCGGTTCTTGATGAGCCCCTCTCGATAGGGAAGGCCCGAAGCTCGCGCGTAACCCACCGCAGCCGGCGTAGCCGAATCGGGCACCGGCATGACGAGGTCGGCCTCCACGGGATGCTCCTGTGCGAGGGTTGCCCCCATACGCTCCCGCGCGAGGTACACGAGCGTGTCGTCGATCACGCTGTCCGGGCGCGCGAAATAGATGTATTCGAAGATGCAGAGAGCGGCGCGCGCGTCAGGGTCGTCAATGTGACACGAACGTGGCCCGCCCTCGTCGATGATCAAGATCTCGCCCCGCTGAATTTCACGCAACAACTCGGCGCCGATCGTGTCCAGTGCGCACGATTCCGAAGCCACGATCCACGATTTCCCCAGGCGGCCGAGGCACAGGGGGCGAATCCCGTACGGGTCTCGAATCGCGATCAGCTGGCGTGGACTCATCATCACCATGCTGTAGGCGCCCTTGACGAAAGGCATCGTGTGGCGAATGCGCTCGACCCAATCGCGGCCCGGAGCGGTGGCGCACAGCCGCCCGATGATCTCCGAGTCTGTCGTCGTTAGCGGCGTGTCGCCGCGCTCTTCGAGTCGCTCGGCGAGATAGGAGGTGTTCACCAGGTTGCCGTTGTGGGCGATGGCGATTGGCCCGAGATCGCTCTCGATACAGATGGGCTGCGCGTTCTCGACGCAGCTCGACCCGGTTGTGGAATAGCGGGTGTGCCCAATGGCCATGTGGCCGGTCAGCCCTGCCAGATCGTCTTCCGAAAAGACCTGGCTCACGAGCCCCATATCGGAGTAAAGGCCAATTCGGTGTCCGTCCGCGGTGGCAATCCCCGCACTCTCCTGGCCACGATGCTGCAGCGCGTACAGGCCGAAGAAGGCGAGCCGCGCCACTTCTTCACCCGGGCCGAAGATGCCGATGACCCCGCACGCTTCGTGCATACGATCGCCGGCCGGGTCGCCGTCAGGACGTGGCATCCATACCTCCCGCCGTCTCTCCGATGTGGGCAAGCGCCTGTTCCCAGCGAGCCCGCGCGTCGCTCAGCGGAACCCGCAGGGCCCCGATCTGGATGACTTCGCCGCCCGTTCGACCGAGCAGCGTGACGGGCACCCCGTGCGACGCGGCCCGTGAGCGTATCGCGTCGGCCGCTCCGCGCGCCGCGGACACGATTATCCGCGACGGGGCCTCGCCGAACAAAAGCTCGTCGATGTCTGCAAGGCCATTGCTTGCCGGATCGGACCATGCGCCGAAGTCACACATCACCCCCACCCCGGACGCGAGCGCGATCTCGGCCAGGGCAACGGCGAGACCGCCATCGGCGACGTCGGTGGCGCAGGACACGCGTCCCGCCGCGATGATTTCGCGTACACAGGCTTGGACTCGGCGCTCGAGTTCCAAGTCGATGCCTGGCGGCTCACCCCCAACCGACTCCAAAATGATGGCGGCGTACTGGCTCGAACCCAGCGACCCCTTCGTGGGCCCCAGCAACCACAGCTCATCGCCCGCTCGCGCCACGGCGCGAGCGTGACACGCCACGTTGTCGAGGATTCCGAGGGCGCCAACGATCGGGGTCGGTCGAATGGCGGCGCCGCGGGATTCGTTGTAGAGCGACACATTTCCACTGATAACCGGAACGTCGAGGGCGATGCACGCCTCCGACATGCCTGCCACAACCTCGTCGAGAGCGTGCCAAACGGCCGCCCGCTCCGGGTCGCCAAAATTGAGGCAATCGGTCACCGCGATCGGCTGAGCGCCCGCGCAAGAGACGTTGCGGCACGCCTCCGCCACAGCCATCGCGCCGCCGGTCCGTGGGGCCACCGCGCACACATTTCCACCGTCGCCCAGTCCGAGGGCGAGCCCCAGCGGAGTCCCTTTGATGCGGAGCACGGCCGCGCCCTCGCCCGGCGCGACCACCGTGTTCGTCTGAACCATATGGTCGTATTGCTCGAACACCGATCGGCGACTACCGAGCTGGGGGGAGCCAAGGAGGCGAAGCAGCGCCTCGCTCGCTTCGACCGGTCTCCCGCCCCATTCTCCGTCGGCGAACCGAGGTTCGCCCCGGACCCGGCGCAGCGGGCCCGAGCGCGGCTCGACCACGGGCGCGGGTGGTTCGGGCGCGCCCCCGGACAGGAATGCCGCGGGCAGCTCGGCCAGCAGCGTATCCCCCTCGCGCACCCGAACGAGTCCGGTGTCGGTAATCGTGCCGATGATGTCCGAATTGAGTCCCCAGCGGCGAAAGAGGGCCCGGATGCGCTCCTCGGCTCCCTCGCGAGCGACAATGAGCATCCGCTCCTGCGACTCCGAAAGCATGACTTCGGCGGGGCTCATGCCCCGCTCGCGGCGGCTCACGCGCGCAACGTCGATGTCGATTCCCAGCGAGCTCCGGGACACCATCTCCGTCGCCGCCCCGGTCAAGCCGGCTGCACCGAGATCCTGCATCGCCACGATGCCTTCATCGCCTACCAGCTCGAGACACGCCTCGATCAGGAGCTTTTCCATGAACGGGTTGCCGACCTGGACGGCCGGGCGTTGCTCCTCGCCGTCGCTTCCCAGCTCGGCCGACGCGAAGCTCGCACCAGCGATGCCGTCGCGGCCGGTGTCGGATCCAACGAGGAGAACCGGATTTCCCACGCCCTGGGCACACGAGGTCAGGAGGTCCGCTTTACGCACCAGCCCGAGGCACAGCACGTTCACGAGGGGATTGTCGTTGTAGGTCGAGTGAAAGGCGATGCTACCGCCGACCGTGGGCACGCCCACGCAATTGCCGTAGAACGCGATGCCCTCCACGACGCCGTTCAGGAGGTGCGCGGTGCGCGGATGACCTGGGCTTCCGAAACACAAGGCGTCCATGAGCGCGATGGGGCGAGCGCCCATGGTAAAGATGTCTCGCAGAATCCCCCCAACGCCGGTGGCAGCCCCCTGGAAGGGCTCCACAGCGCTCGGGTGGTTGTGAGACTCGATTTTCATCACCGCTGCGAGCCCGTGGCCAATGTCCACCGCGCCCGCATTCTCGCCGGGCCCCTGAATCACGCGCGCGCCGCGCGTCGGGAACCGGCGCAGGAGCTGCTTGGAATGCTTATAGGAGCAGTGCTCGCTCCAGAGGACGCCAAACATTCCCAGCTCGAGTGGGTTCGGCTCGCGGTCGAGCGTCTTGCAGATGTGCTCGTACTCATGGGGGGTCAACCCCACGTTGGCTGGGCTCAGCGCCCTAGCGGGATGCAACGACCTCGCTCACGAAGGAGCGCGCCACCGACTCGAAGAGGCGAAGTCCGTCGACGCCACCGAGGATCGGCTCAGAGCACCGCTCCGGGTGAGGCATGAGACCGAATACATTGCCGGCCTCGTTGCAGACTCCAGCGATGCCCGACACCGAGCCGTTCGGGTTCGACGCGGGCGAGACGGTTCCCCCCGCGTCGCAGTACCGCAGGACCACCTGGCCACGCCGCTCCATTTCGGCAAGGGTCGCCTGATCAGCGTAGTACGACCCCTCGTGGTGGGCGATGGGCATGCGCAGAACGTCGTGAACCGGGATCGCGCGCGTGAACGGCGTGGCATTGCTCTCGACGCGGAGCGATACCCAGCGACAGACGAAGCGCAGGCCGGCGTTCTGGAGCATCGCGCCCGGGAGCAAACCCGCCTCGACGAGGACCTGAAACCCGTTGCAGATTCCCCAAACCAAGCCGCCTTCGTGGGCGTATCTCTTGATAGCGGCCATGACCGGTGAAAAGCGAGCAATGGCGCCGGCGCGGAGATAGTCGCCGTGGGCGAAGCCGCCGGGCAGGATGACGCAATCGTAGGAGGATACGTCGGTGCGCTCATGCCAGATGATGTTCGCGTCTTCGTGGAGGACCTGGGACAGCACATGGAGCGTGTCGAGCTCGCAATTACTGCCCGGAAAGAGGACGATGCCGAAGCGCACGCGTGCTCCCAGCGTTGTTGAGACCGGATTGTACCATGCCGCGTAGCCTTGGGGCGTCGGCGGGTCTCATGCCCGGTACCGAAGAACGCTGAGTTACGAAAGGAGTGTGCGTATAATTTCTGCGGAGCCTAGAGACGCCACGGGGCGCGCAGAAGGGAGTGGAAGTCTGGTAAGCGACTCGACCGAGGTCGGAAGCGATCGCGGATGGACGGCCCGCGCGGGAAAGTTCGTGTGGGAGCTGCTTCAGACTGTCGCCCTCACGCTGCTGCTGTTTCTCGCCATTCGTGCCGTCATCCAGAACTTCAAAGTCGAAGGCACGTCGATGGAGCCGACGCTCCGGTCCAACGAGTTCCTGATCGTCAACAAGGCAACCTATGCGCGAATTGACGGCACGCCGGCGCAGTTCTTGTTGGGCAGCACTCACGACCCGGGCGCGCCGATGTTTCTGTTCGGAAGTCCGTCCCGCGGTGACATCATCGTCTTCCGCTACCCGGCTCAGCCGGACAAGGACTTCATCAAGCGCATAATCGGCGTCCCGGGGGATACCGTCGAGATACGGAACGGACGCGTGTACCTGAACGGCGTCCCGCAGGACGAGCCGTACATCAGCCATCTGCCGAGCTACAGTTATCCGTCGACGACGATCCCTCCCGGTCACTATTTCGTCTTAGGGGACAACCGCCCCAACAGCAGCGACTCGCACGTGTGGGGGTTGGTGCCAGTCGACAACCTGATCGGCAAGGCGTGGTTCGCGTACTGGCCGCCGAGCGACTGGGGTCCCCTGGCATCGGGAGCGTACGCACGCTAGGACGAGCTGCAGACTTCGCATTGCACCAGAGCGCAGGGTCCACGGGACGCCTGTCTGCTGGTGCAGGCCTGGCACTGTCACAAGGAGGTGATGAACGCTATGGCCCTCAACATCGCAACCATTGGAGTCCCCTCATCGCTCGGCGGAGTCCCGCTCGGCGCTGAGCATGGGCCCGCCGAGCTCTGGAAGCGGGGCATCGTCGCCCGCCTCCGCGCAACCGGCGTCGACGTCACGGATTTCGGAGATGTTCCTATCCCGGCTCACCGTCGCGGCGCGCGCGGTTCCGCCGGATTGGCGTCAATCGAGACCGTCGCGCGCTGGGTCGCGAAGCACTCGTGGCGCGCCCTCGGGGAAGGGATGGTCCCCCTCGTTGTCGGCGGCGACCATTCCGCCGCGCTCGGGAACATCGCCGCGGCGGCGCAGGTCGTGCACGGCCTGGGTGTTATCTGGATCGACGCCCACCCCGATTTCAACACGCCCGAAACCTCGCCGACGGGAAACGTCCACGGAATGGTGCTCGCCATCGCCGCAGGCTGGGGGCCAACGCCGCTCGTGCGTCTCCTCGGCTATGCGCCGATGGTGCACTCCGAGCGCATCGTCGTCATCGGCGCCCGCTCCATCGACGCGGGTGAGATGAGCAATCTCCGTCGGGCCGGCGTGCGCGTGTTCGACAGCGAGCACGTCGAGCGCTTCGGAATCCTCGCCACCATGGGCGAGGCGATGGCGTACCTGGCAAGCAAGCAGACGCACGCCGTGCACCTCAGCGTAGACCTGGACATCCTCGACCCGGCGCGCTGGCCAGGCGTGTCGACAGCGGCGACAGGGGGCATCTCGGTCTCAGACCTGTGCCTGATGACGCGCACCGTGGCGGACATGGCGCCCATCGCCGCGATGGACTTGGTCGAGCTGACACCTCCGGAAGACGTGGATGGCGTGACAGCCGAAGCCGCGATGCAGGTGCTGGAGCACACGTTCGCTCCGCGGGCGGGGATCCGCCTGAGCGACGCAGCCGCTCTTCGCTAGACAACCGCCGAATCGTCGATAGGCATGCGATGGGCCCGCCGAAGCGCGTTGCGCGGCTCGGCGGGCCCACGAAGCCGCTCGTTCGCCAGCCCGGTCCCGAGTGTTAGGATCCGGCGCCCGACTGCTTCGCCTTCATGAAGGCTTCGACGTAGTCCTCCATGTAATGGCCCTCATAGGTCGCGAGGTTGGGACCAGCCGACGAGCCCCCCACGAAATGGAAGCTGTTCGTGTCGGGATCGTAGATCTGGTCGCCGCGCCCGTACATCGCCTTCCACTTGCGCCCGGCCTCGCTGCCGTGCATCCCCGTTCGGGCCGGGAGCGCAGCGGGATCCGCAATGGGGTCGTCTTTCCGCTGGTCGAAGTCCCATTCCGACAGCTCTGACCACACGCGCTGATAGGCGGACATGAACTCGTCCGCCCGCACGATGTACGCGTTGTGGACACCGCGCCACTTGGTCGACCCGCCCGTCCGCACGTCGAGCGAATCCACTTTCTTGAAGATGAGGCGGGAGCCCGCGACCATGGGGAAGACCAGCGTGTCATCCGGAATGTCCGCGCCCGCCATGGGATCGATCCCGCAATAACGCGTGTAGAACTCCGCCGTTCGGGCCAGATCGCGGGATTCGTGCACGCCGTGGCTGATGCGCCCGACTTTCAGGGCGCTCATCTTGTCCATCGCGCCGTCGGGCAGGCGGTTCGGCGCCCACAGCTCATACTGGTTCGCGTCGGGGTCTTCGAAATAGATCGCGGTTCCAGGCTCACCTCCGTCGGACACGCGGACCGGGTCGGTATGGGGCACGTTCAACTGGTCCAGGCGCCGTCGGTGCTCGTCGATGTCCGCGGCGTTGACGTAGAAGCCGTACCGCGGATGCGCCTTTCCGAGGCCCGCGTTCGGCGGAATCGGGGTGCTCTGCACGAACCCGATGATGTGCGACCCACCGAGGTTCCGAAACTCGGCAAAGCGAGGGCCGTGCGATTCACCTGTGGCGCCCCACGACTCCTTTGCGCCCAGAACGTTCTCCGCCCAGTCGACCCATCGATCGAGATCGCTCGTGGGAACCGCGAAGTGATCGATCCAATGAATCGCACCAGGCCTCTGGTCTTCCGACATCGCCACCTCCTCTATCTCATGAATTGCTCCCAGTGTACTCCGGGGGATCAGGACGCGCTGGCCCTGGCCATCTCACGCGCCGCAATCCGTTTGGTCAGAAACTGCACCGACTTGCGCCAGCAATCTTCGGCGGCCGATTCCACGTAGGCGGTCCCCTTTGGATTGGTCCAGCCGTGGTCGGCCCCCGGATACGTGATGATCTCAAAGTCCTTCCCGTGCTTCGCGAGCTCCGCGCGATAGCGCTCGACTTCAGAGATCGGAACGAGCCGATCCACCTCGCCGAAGCTCGCGATGACCGGAACCTGGAGGAGCTGGACACGCCCTGCCGGCTCGTTCGGCGTATTCGGGTTGCTCGTGTCGTTGGTAGGGAATCCGTGAAAGGCCGCCGCCCCGGCCAGCTCCGAGCGAAATGTGGGCCAGAGCAGCGCGAAGCGCCCGCCGATGCAGTACCCCCACGCACAGATCGGATGTGAGCCGACGCGGGGATGGCCGCGAAGCATCTCGTACGCGGCGTCCAGGTCCCCCAGGATCTCATCATCGGGCTGAGCGCCCGGCCGCTTCAAGGGTTCCTCCGGCACCCCCGGGTGGTCGAAGATTCCGACGCCGAGCGCGACGAACCCTTCACCGGCCAGCCGCTCCACAACGTAGGTCACGAAGTCGTCGAGCCCACGGACCGTCGGGACCACAACGATCGCCGGAAACGTGCCGTCGACCTCCGGCACCGCGAGAACGCCGCTGATATCCGCAAGGCCGCGCGGAATCCGCACCTGCGCGACTGCCATCGCTCCACCTCCTCGTGAATTCGCGTACCCAGCATGGCTCGTCCCCCGGCCGGCTGTCAACCGCCACAATTCCCCCCCGCCCACAGCGGCATTGACATGGACCGGGGCTGCACCCATAATCGGCCTGCAATCGGAAGGCCCGGCCATGGTTCGCGGCGCATCCGGTGAGGTCCCAGCGCCGGGCCATCCGCCGGCGGGTGGACGATGCACTCGGCTCACCGGTCAAGGGAGATAGGACACCAGCCGAATGGTGAGGAGGACATCGGGGAAACATGTCGATTCCTGGAGATAAAGCCATTCAACTTGTCCAGGCCGCGCACGCTCAGGCGGCGAAACTCAACATCGCCGTGACGGCGGTGGTGGTCGACGAAGGCGGGCGCATGGTAGCGCTAGGTCGAATGGACCGCGCGCGGCCAGTCACCGTGGACGTGGCCATGAACAAGGCGTATACGGCCGCGAGCTTTCAGCAGCCCACCGGAGAGTTGAGCGGCATTGCAGGGCAGACGTGGTTCCAGAGCCTCGTGGTCTCCAGCAACGGGCGAATCATGGCGGGCAGCGGAGCCGTGCCCATTGTGGAGGGGGGCAACATCGTGGGAGCCGTCGCGGTGGCTGGGGGCACGGAGGATCAGGATCAGAGCTGCGCCGAGGCCGCTCTCGCAGCATACGCGTGATTTTCTGGGTGTGTTGGGGGCCGCGCTCCATTGACCAAAACAGATGCGAATCAACGCGATTTGTCGTATAAGAAGCCGCATAATAGAGTTCGAGCGATGAAGAACGAGCACGTCCGGCCGAAAGGGGTGTGACCATGGCAGTTGCGGTGGAGAAGGCGACGACACCGGCGGCACAGCCGGACGAAGCGCGGCGCCCGGACGCGCGCCCCGACATTCCGCCTCCGCCAAGCCTTGGACGATCCGTCCGCTACGTCGGGCCCGTCCAGAACGTGGACATGAACCAGTCCCCCCACCCGATGAACCAGCGCGGGGAGCTGGGCAAAGCCCTCTTTAATTACCAGCACAACACGGTCTCCAAAGATCCCCTCACCCGCGTCTCCGCGCCCAACCACTTCAACGACAAGCGGAACTTCATCGCGACGGTCGTGAACCAGGCCTCGAAGGGAACCGTCAATCCCAAGCGCGTACCGGTCGACGATCCCGAAGCGATGACCCGCCACATCAAAGCGGTCGCGCACTACATGGGCGCGGACTTCGTGACCATCGCCAAGGCACACCCGAACATGATGTACGCGGGCAACCGCTACGTTCAGGACGGCACGGCCGCCGACCAATATGAGCAGGACACACCCGCTGATCTCGTGCGCAAGTTCCCGTATCTCATCGTCGCGACGACGGCGTGGGATTACGACAAGCTTCAGGCCCACCGCCACCACATCGGGGACGCCGCGTACCACGTTTCGCAGATCAAGGGAAACATGCTATTGAAGTCCCTGGAGGGGTACATCCGCGAGCTGGGCTACACGGCCCTGCGCGGCGTCGCGAATCCCCAGGCGGCCGGCATCGCCGGCGGAATGGGGGAGCTGGGACGCAACGGCCTCGTCATCAACGAGAAGTTCGGCGCACGCATCCACATGCCGGACCCGATCATGACGGACTTGCCGCTGGTTCCCGGGAAGCCCGCGGACATCGGCGTACCCGATTTCTGCACCATTTGTCACAAGTGCGCCGTGACCTGCCCCACCAACAGCATCACCTTCTTCGACCGAGTGCCCGGCGAGGCTCCGAAAGTCGAGCGCGACGCGTCCGGGTTTGGCGTCTACAACGGTGTCGAGAAGTTCAAGATCAACTGGCTCACGTGCTACAAGCTCCGGCCCTACGTCCATGAGCACTGGAGCAGCTGCCTCACCTGCGCGGTCATCTGCCCCTTCACCAAGCCGAACACGTGGTGGCGGACGATGACCGTTCAGGCGCTGCACTATTGCCCGATCCCCGCCAGGCCGTTGCTGGTGCGCACGTTGAAGGCGATCGACGACCGGTTCTGGGGCGTCGTCAGGCAGAAGCGCGTGCGGTGGATGGGATACGACTCCGGTATCAAGCCGGGCGAGCAGGCGTGCACCGTGGCCGGCTGCACGGCCGACCACGAGGCGGGCCACTCCACTTCCGTCGACAGCGAAATCGGATACTACGCGCCGTTGAAGGAAAACACGAATCGCTTCGTCAAGCGAGGCTCGTGACGGGATGCGGCTCGGCCCCCTGACGCTTCCCTGGCGCCGCAATCCGCACGCGAACGATCCATACTGGGAGCACTTCGTCAATACTCCCTTTCACGACCTCGCGAACTCGGTGCCCGAGCTGTTGAGAAACGCGCCGGAAGGTGTTGTCTTCCCGGCCAAAGCCGAGCTGCACACCCCCGCGATCACGTCCGACCATCTGAAACAGCTCGCCACGTACCTTGGAGCCTGCATGACGGGCATCGCGCGGCTCGAACCTCAGCCGGTCGATGAAGGTGGCCCGTACCCGTACGCGGTCCTTTGCGCGGTCACGGCCGATTACGATCCGCGAACGGCGCCAGGCCTCGGCGGGCAGGTGCCCGTGCAGAACGCGCTCTTCGTCACCTTCGTGCTCAGCGCCTGGATGCGCGAGCTGGGGTATCGCGCCACTGCCGTCGAGGACCCCGACGCGGTCAACCTCGCCGTCAAGGCCGGGATGGGAAGGCGCACCGCGGACGGAAGGCTCGAGACAGCCAAATACGGCACCGGCGTTCACATCGAGAAGATCATTCGAACTGACCTGCCGCTCGCGGCGGACGGCTAGAGAGGAACGCCTTGTCCTACGTCATCACGGATCTCTGCACCCTTGACGGCTCATGCGTCGAGGTATGCCCCGTCGCCTGCATCCACACGAAGCCGGGCGCGCCCCAGTACTACATCGATCCGGACGTCTGCATCGAGTGCGAGCAGTGCGAGATCGTCTGTCCGGTCGACGCCATCTTCCTGGACTGGAAGCTGCCGGACGAGCGCGAGGCGTCCATCGAAGTGAATGCCAGCTTCTTTCGCAAGAACAAGGCCGTCGTGGGGCCGCCGCCCGCGGAGGCCGCCTGGGAGATGGTCCGCGGCGCCCAGGCGTACGCGTCGCATCTCGGCATTGCCGTCGCCGTCGCCGTCGTCGACGGCGCTGGCGTGCCCATCGCCGCGGGACGGATGGACGGCGCGCACCCGCTCATGTCGGAGCTGGCGCTCAACAAGGCTTTCACGGCGACCAGCTTCCACGTCGGCACCCACGAGCTGTCTCCGCAGGTCCGACGGTTGCGAAGTCTCATCGTGTCGAGCCGGGGCCGTTACGTGGCGTCGGGAGGGGGCATCCCCATCGTCGACGGCATTGCGGTGTTGGGCGCCATCGGCGTGGCCGGCGGGCGGAGCGAGGAGCAGGACGTCCAGTGCTGCCGGGCCGGGCTCGCGGTCGTCGAGGACGGCGAGCGCTAGCCGACCGCGGCCGTCGCCGGCGTTGCCGACCGCATGCGCGGAATGACCCCTTCGGCGAAGAGCCGAAGAGAGCGCTCCGCGACCTCGAAGCTGACGCCGCCAAAGAAGAAGGTCCCGTCGATCCCGGTGATCCCCAACTCCGCTTGCGCCCGTCGCAGCGTCGCCACGACGTCGTCCGGCGTGCCCGCCAGGATGCGTCCCTCGTCGATCCACCGTTCGATCGAGAATCCTTCCAGCGGGTCGAACCCGCGATTGGCGGATGCCGGATGGAGGGCGAGCGCCTTCGCGTGAAGCCCGAAGTAATTCCTGATGGCGTCCGAGGCGATTCGTCGGGCACGGTCGCGGTCGTCGTCGACGACGACCTGGAAGTGCGTCGCGTATCGGTAGCCGCCGGGGTCCCGTCCTGACGCGTTCCACGCATCGCGGTATAGCCGCGCCAGCTCCCCCAGCTTCTCCATCGGGCGCAGCGAGCTGACCGTCAGCAGGTTGTATCCCTTCGCGCCCGTCGACGTGAAGCTCGAGGGCGTGCCGGTGCACGCGATCCAGACAGGAGGGTGCGGACGCTGCTGCGGACGGGGCCACAGCTCGATGTTGTCGAAGCGATAGTGCTTGCCCGTGTAGCTGAACGTCGGCTGAGACCAGGCCGCGAGGATGATCTCGAGACTCTCCTGCGTGCGCTCCTGGCCTTCCTCGAAGGAGACGCCGAGGTTTTGATAGTCGTACGGAACGAACCCGCGGCCCACGCCCAGCTCGAGCCGCCCGTCCGACATCAGGTCCACCATGGCGAGCTGCTCCGCCACTTCGATGGGATGGTGGAGGGGCAGCACGACGACCGAAGTCCCGAGCCGCACGCGCTTCGTACGCTGGATAAGCGCGGCCAACAAGACCGCTGGCGACGGAATCATGCCGCCATACGGATGAAAATGGTGCTCGTTCGCCCAGATGCCGTCGTACCCCAGCTCCTCAACGGAGGCGAGCAGGTCGATGAGTCGACGAAGGTAGTCTCCCTGCGGCGGGTCCTGCTCTTGAAAATACGTAGGCAGCGCGAAGATCGAAAATTCCATGGCTCACCCTCCCGACCGCCGCCTCCGGGCGACGGACGGAAGCGTAGACGCTGAGGAGGAATGCGGTCAAGCTGTGGGCGGCTTTCCAACGCTCAGGCGTTGCGTTCGATGCCGACGCGCAGCCCGAGGAGCCGCGCCGCGAGCACGGTTCCCGTCGTCAATCACACGACGATGACGCCGACCACCGCCGCAGATTCGGATCGACCGCCAACCATGAAGTCGAGCTGCAGAAGGGACAGCGGCCGCGTCCCGCTCGTCGCCAACAACGGACGAAGGGTCGCAAACGGCAATGCCGGGCCCGGCTCCCGGCAGCTCAGCGCGCGTGGATCCATATTCGTCGCATCCACCGTTGAAAATTCGGCATCCGTCAAGTACGCTCACCGGGATCGATACGCGATGAGGAAGGAGGAATTCCGACCATGGCCGTCAGCGTTTCCCCAAACGGAAGGAACCACTACGAATCCGGGAGCCCAGCGAACGAGGTGCTCGTCGCAACCGCGAACGGCGTCGTCGCGCTCACGCGCACCGGACCCGGGGCCTCATGGAGTGAATCGCGGCGCATGCTCGAGGGCAAACACGCGGCCTCCATCGCCATCGAGCCCACCAGGGGTGTCATTTTCGTCGGCACCCATGGCGACGGCCTCTGGGCAAGCGAGAACGGCGGCTCGACGTGGGAGCGCCGAGACAGCGGTATCGCCTCCAGCAACATCTACGGGCTGAACTGCGTTCAGGACGGCAGCGAAGTCCGGCTCTACGCCGGCACCGAGCCGGCCCACCTCTACGTCAGCGCCGACCTCGGCAGGAGCTGGACGGAGCTTCCGAACATCCGAAAGGTGCCCAGCGTCGACAAGTGGACCTTCCCCGGCCCGCCCCACGAGGCCCACGTGAAGAACATCGTCTTCGACCCGAAGGATCCGAACACCATCTACGCGGGCGTCGAAGTCGGCGGCGCCTTCAAAAGCACGGACGGCGGCCAGACCTGGCGCGAGCTGAGCGGCTTCTACGAAGACGTGCATCGCCTCTTCACCGTGCCCACCCGTCCAGACGACGTGTACATGGCGACGGGCCGCGGGCTCTACCACAGCGCGAACGCGGGCGATACGTGGGAGGAGCTGCCCCTGCCAGACAAGCGGATTGCCTACCCGGACGCCCTCGTGATCCTGCCCCAGGACCCGAACCTCATGTTCACGGCCGGCGCCAGCTCGAGCCCCAACGCGTGGCGCACCACCAAGGACGCGGACGCCGCCTTCGCCCGCAGCCGCGACGCAGGACGAACGTGGACCTACGTCAACAGCGGACTGCCGGACCACATCCGCGGCAACATCGAAGCGCTCACGATGCACTCGTATCCGGGCGGACTCCAGCTCTTCGCCGGCACGACCGACGGCGACGTCTTCTACAGCGAGGACGAGGGCGAGCACTGGGCCACCATCGCGCGCAGCTTGCCGCCCGTCTCCAAGGGGGGCCATTACCGCAACCTGCGGGAGGACCTGGTCGGCGCGCGCTGAGCGCCACGGCAAGACAACGCACACGCATGGGGGGCGGTCCGACTCGTCGGACCGCCCCCTTCCTTGGCAGCGAGGTGGAACGCCTTTAGCGATGCCTCTGTCATCCTGAGCGAAGCGAACGCTGACATCACGGCCGGTCAGTCGCTGCGAGATTCTTCGGCCTCCGGCCTCAGAATGACATTGACTCGCAGGCATTGAGCCCTTCGGCTTCGCTCGGGATTGGTCTGTCGAAGGGCGTCCGTGGCCCGATCGCCCCGTGCCCGTCGAAGGGCTTCCGTTGCCCGATCGCCCCGTGCCCGTCGACTTCCGTGGCCCGATCGCCCTTTGCCGGTCGCAGGGCGTCCGTGGCCCGAGCGCCCTCTGCCCGTCGAAGGGCGTCCGTGGCCCGATCGCCCTGAGCCCGTCGACGGCCGCTCGCGTAGTCGCGCGGGCTCACCCCGAAACGGTAGATCGCGCTCACGACAAACGGACCGGTCCGGTCAGACCAGCTCGAGCGCCTCCTGGCCCCGCACGTACACGATCTCGTTCCGGCTCGGGTCCCGGATGACGTGCTTGGGGTCGAGCCCCTTTTCCACGTCGTCGATCGCCTTGAGCATCATCAGGCGCATGGCCGCCAGGACGGAGTCGTGGGCCCCGAGTCGCTCCAGCTCGCGGTTCACGATAGGGCCCTGCGTCTCGTTGACCATGCTGTCCTGGGCGAGAAAGCCCTTGATGGCCGTGCCCGGCGCCGTCACCGGAATCCCGGAGATCGTGTCGTACCGGGCGTAGTCGCGGAAATAGTCGTTGCTCGGCCCCGGCTGTATGAAGTCGCTCTCGGTCGGCCACTCCCACGGCTCGCCGTGCGTCCCCAGCGGCGCGAAAGCCGCCTGGAAGCGAAGCGTATGCTCGTCGTCGACTGGGACGTACCATGACTGGAACTTCTTCACGTCACCCGATCCCCGATTGCTCTCCTGCACCCGGAGAAAGCCCGCCGGCATGAAGAAGTACGTGTAAATGACTCCCATGGTGGGGCCGTTCTTGCCGGGCGACGCCTTGTACCCACGCTGCCAGATCCCGTACTCCGTCTCCTCGAACTCGACGCGGGGCTTGGGCAACGACTCGAGGCGGTGCTTCATCTGTGACCAGTGGTCCGTGTGAAGGTACGCCGCGTGGATCGTGTCCACGGCGCCCTCTAGATTCTGGAGGTAGTTGCTGTTGATCGGGTAGAAGTCCGTCTTCCGAGTCCCATCCTCACGGACCAGCACTTCGTAGCGCGGGAGAAGGGGTTTCTGCTCCGGCGGCCCCATATAGGCGAAGATGAGCCCGCCCAGCTCCTGACATGGATACGACGGATGGCGCACGTGGTCCTTCAGGGTGCTGCCCTCCGGCTCCGCCGGCGTCTCGAGGCAGGCGCCGTCCACGTCGTACAGCCAGCCGTGGAACGGGCAGCGGATCCCGCCATCCTCGACGCGACCATAGGCCAGCGACGTCAATCGATGGCTGCAGTGCAGCCCCAGCAAACCCACGCGGCCAGCCTGGCCTGAGCCGGCCGACGGCTCGCGAAAGAGGACCAGGTCCTCGCCGAGGATTCGGATCTGACGGGGCGGATCGCCGAATTTCACGTCGGCCGAGACGCCGACCGGCTGCCAGTATCGCCGCATGAACTCACCCCCGGGCGTCCCTGGGCCCGTCTGGGTGAGGAGCTGATTCAGCTTAGCCTGCAGCATGCTTCAACCTCCGAACTATCACGAATCCGAACGTCCGCCGGCATGTGGGAGAATCATATCCGGTGGCCGGACCCGGGGCCAGCGTCCCTATCGCAGCTCCCACAGATGCCCGTTGCGCGAGTAACTGCCGTAGTTTCGACCCACGCTATCACCGCCGTCGTTGTCGTCCAGCGCCTTCAAGCGGCTCGAGACGCCGATGTGCACCGCGGTGCTGTAGAGCACGAGAAACGGAAGCTCATCCGCGACGAAATCGCTGATCGCCTTCATCGCCTGAAACTGCGCGTCGAAGGAGAGGCTGGAGCGATAGGCGTCGACGAGCTGCTGGGCCCGCGAGTTGTCGTACCCGCCGCGGTTTCCGACCCAGCGGTTCTCCGCGGACGCGGCCGGACCCTCGAGGCGGCCCAGGATCTCGTCGCCGCCACCCTGCGCGCTCGCTTCCCAGCCCGGGTAGAGGGCGCGGTACTCGGCGTTGCGCACCTGGGCCGACGGGATCGTCAGCTCCTCGACGCTCGCTCCGATGCGACGCCAGTAGTCGGCGATGGCCGCCAGCTCCTGCTCGCCCGTTCGGCCCGACGTCGCGGAGATGGGCGCGCGCAGCGGCCTCCCGTCCGAATCGCTACGAAGCACGCCGTCCGCGCCGGCCGTCCAGCCAGCCTCTCGCAGCATCGCCTTCGCCCGCTCGGGATCGTAGGCGTATCGGCGAAAGGCATCCTTCACCGCGTCGTAGAGCGGCTCGCCGGAATAGAGGAGCTCCCAGGCGGCCAGCTCGCGGTGCCCATTTTGCAGCCCCTCCGACAACCCCTCCCGATCGAGCGCATGGTACAGCGCCGCACGCACGCGCACGTCGGAGATGACGCTCGGCTCAACCTGGACGCCCGGCCGCATCTGCGGCGAGAGGAAGCGCTGCGTGCTTCGCTTCAGGTACACCGTCCCCTCGCCCGAGCTGTTCCAGCGGTCCATCAGCTCAAAGCCAAGGTTCGAGGGGAGGGTGTTTTCGAGAAAGATGTCCACCGTGCCGGAGAGCAGGTTCGCATACATGGCGTTCGGGTCGGAGAAGATCTTGATGCGGATTGTGTCGAGCTTCGGGCGCCCGAGGAAGTAGCCATCGTAGGCCTGGAGGACGATGGTGTCGGCCGGATCAAACGATGCGAGGCGAAACGGGCCGAGATGGACGTACTCGGACGTCCAGTACGGCAGGTTGACGACCTCGTCGGCGTTCATCGAGGCCAGATAGCGACGGTAGGCGGGTTCCAGGATGTGCCGGGGCATGGGCCAGAAGCGGCGGAGCCCCATCTGATCGGGCGCGTTGTACGGTCGCGCGAAGGTGATGGCGAACGTGAAATCGTCCGGCGCGGCCACGGTTTCGATGGTGCCAAAGGGCTGCTCTTGCAGGATGGGCAGGCCCGGATCGCTGTTCATGGTGTAGGAGAAGACCAGGTCCTGCGCGGTAAAGGGAGCGCCGTCCTGCCAGGTCACGTCGTGACGCAGGTGGTACACGACCTGCATGCGCCCGTCCGCGCCCAGGGAGACGTCGCCGTTCTCGATGGTCGGCACGCGCTCCGCCAGGCGGCCGACGGGCCGGCGGCTGTGGACGTCCGACGTGACAAGGGGCGCCGAATGCAGCTCCGCGGCCGATAGAAAGCCGCCGCTCGTCGTCGACGACGTGCCGATCGGTCCCATGGAGGGGACCGCGTTGATGACAGCCACGGTGATCGCGCCGCCACGCCGCTCCGGGCCGGCGGCCTGTTGCGCCGAACCGGTCGAGGGGTCGGGACTGGGCGCGGCGCTACACGCCGAGACGGCGAAGGCGAGGAAGAGGGCTACGAGCTGTGAGTGCGCGCCAGAGGAGCGGCACGTCGAGCGGCGGGCCACGCTAGGCGCTCGCGGACGGGGAAGGAGGCCACTGCGCGCGAATGTTCTCGCCGAACTTGCGAATCACATCGTTCATCTTGCGCTTGATGGCGAACTGGCCGAGGGTTGCCACCTTGCCCAGCACTTCGACGTCGCCGGATAGGTCGAGCGCGGTTTCCTGGGGGGAGGTCGGTCGAAGGCGAACCTCGAGGGCGACCCGCTGGGACACGCCGAGCCGCGAATCCTTGCCGCTGGCCCGAATGCGAATGCGCTCGGGCGCCTCGACGTCCTCCACCACGACGTCCATCATCGCTTCGACCCGGTAGGGCCCAATGTGGTCGATGAACTTGGCGCGGTAGGACTTGCCCGGCTCGACGATCTCGACGCCCACGCATCCCGGAAGACACGCGGCGAGTCGCTCCGTCTGCCAGACGAAGGCCCAGGCCTCATCGAGACTCGCCGGGACCGAGACGTGCTCCTCAACGCGCACGGCGCGCAGCCTCCGAATCGCAACCTCGCCCCACAGTTCTCCTCGCCGACCGTCTCAGTGGAAACGCGCTCATGTTACGGGCGCGGGAGAGCGCGGGGCAACCGGTCGCATGTCAACCATGGGCACCAGAACCAGTCGATTCAGCGTCGGGAGCGCCCCGTCTCGCCGTCCGGCGTGCGAGGATATAATCGGCCAATCTCCGTTTCAGCTCAGCGGGAAAGGACGGCTTCGTGCTCACACGAGAGGACAACGAGCTGCTGTGCCGGGTCGGGCCGGCGACGCCGATGGGCGCGATGCTGCGGGAGTACTGGCACCCGGTGCTGCTCTCCACCGAGCTGCCATCGCCCGACTGCGCGCCCATTCGGGTGCGGCTCCTCGGCGAGGACTTGATCGCGTTCCGCGACAGCGCCGGGCGCGTCGGCATGCTCGCGGACCACTGTCCGCATCGCGGCGCGTCCCTCTTCTTCGGCCGCAACGAGGAGAGCGGCCTGCGCTGCGTCTACCACGGCTGGAAGTTCGACGTGAGCGGCCGGTGCGTCGACATGCCCAACGAGCCGCCCGAGAGCAATTTCAAGGACAAGATCCGCCAGCGGGCCTACCGATGCGCCGACTACGGCGGCGTCGTGTGGGTCTACATGGGCGCCCGCGAGGAGCCGCCCCCCTTGCCAGAGATCCCCCTCTTCCTCGTCCCGGAGCGCCAGCAGTTCTTCACCAAGCGCCTCCAGGAGAACAACTGGGTCCAGGCCATCGAGGGCGGCATCGACACGACCCACGCCAGCTTCTTGCACGTCCGTCTCTCCCTCGACCTCGCCATGAAACGAGAGAAGGACCCGAAGACGAACCGCGAATGGGGCGCCGACGAGCAGACGAACCGAGGCATCGGCCTCGCCATGACCAATCGCTACGCGCGCTTCGAGCTGGTGGACACCGATTACGGCATCATGATCGCATCGCGCCGCGAGGCGGGCGACGATTCCACCTATTGGCGCATCAACCAATTTCTGTTCCCTTACTGGACGATGATGCCGAGCCACGCCGTCGTCGACCGCGAGCATCCCAAGAGGTCGCAGGGCGCCCATGCCTTCGTCCCCATGGACGACGAGACGACGATCACCTGGAGCTTCACCGCGAACTACGAGCGCCCCTTCACCGACGACGAGCTGGAGAAGATGCTGGAATACCCGAATCCCGGCCTGCACGCCGGCGTGCCGAAGGGTCTCCTGCCTCCCACGTCGGCGCCGATGGGCGCCTTTCGCCCTGTCCATAATCGCGAAAACGACTACGGCCTCGATTACGAGCTGCAGCGGACGAGCCAGTTCTGCGGGATCCCCGACCGGTCCACGCAGGACAACGCCGTCCAGGAGTCGATGGGGCCGATCTACGACCGCACGCGCGAGCACCTCGGCATCTCGGACACCGGCGTGATCAGGATGCGCCGGCGGCTGCTCGACGCGGTGAAGGCGCACCAGCCGGGCGGCGCCCCGCCCGGCGCCGATACGCCGTCGGCATATCGGGTCGGCGGCTGCGGGTTCATCCTCCCGAAGCAAGAGTCCTGGATCGAAACGGCCCACGAGCTGTGCACCTACCGGCCCGAGGCGCACGCGGCGCCGGCTCGCCCGTAGCGAAGATCGATAAACGCACGACAGGAACACACCGCCGCGCGGACGGCGGCACCGGAGGCACCGATGGTCGATACGCTCGTCGCCACAGTACAGGGACCGCTCGGCAAAGCGGAGCTCTTCGAGATCACCCGGACCGGCCCGAACGGCGCCATGGAAGTCGAATACGAGGTGCGGTTCGGAACCGACGTCCAGAAGTTCGCGGCCCTGGGCGCCGCGTACATCGTGGCCGGCGAGCTGACGGGCTCGCCGACGTAGTACCCCCCACCCGGGCGGATCGAAAGGAGACACCCCGATGGCGAAGATCGTTCTCGGCCTGGCGTCATCCCACGCGCCCCAGCTCGAGTTTCCGCCGGACACCTGGCGCGCCTATGGCGACCTCCAGCGCACCCAGGAGGAGCACTGGTACCAGGGCAAGGTGTACTCGTTCCCGGAGCTGCTGGAAGCGCGAGCCCACGAGCACTTCGAGCGCGAGTGCACCGACGAGAAGTTTCAGGCGCGCTGGAACGCATGCCAAACCGCGATCGGTCATCTGGCCGACACTCTCGATCGCGCCGCGCCCGACGTGTGCGTCATCGTGGGCGACGACCAGCACGAGGCGTTCCACGACGACAACATGCCGGCCATCGGCATCTACTACGGCGCAACCATGGCGGACGATCCCGCGCCCTCCGGCCGCCGCGGGGGCTACGCCGACCGGACCGTCGGCAATTATCCAAGGGAGCGCCTGACGCATCCCGGCGATCCGGCGCTCGGCGAGTACTTGATCGAGGCGATGATCGAGCACGAGTTCGACGTGACCCGCTCGAACTGTCTGCCAGCCGGACGAAAGAATGGCGCAATCGGCCACGCGTTCCACTACGTCTATCGCCGCCTCATGAACAACGAGGCGCTCCCCAACGTGCCCATCATGGTCAACACCTACTTCCCGCCCAACGCGCCCCTCGCCCGACGCTGCTACCGGTTCGGCCAGGCGCTGCGGCAGGCGATCGAGGCGTGGGACAGCACCAAGCGGGTCGCGATCATCGCCTCCGGCGGCCTCAGCCACACCGTGATCGAGGAGGACCTGGACGCGCGGATCATCGACGGCTTGAAGCACAACGACGTGGCGAAGCTCACGGACTACCCGGACGTGCGGTTCCGTGGCGGGACGTCGGAGATCAAGAACTGGGTCATCGTCGCGGGCGCGATGGCCGGCGACGGGCTGCAGATGAGCCTGGTGGACTACGTGCCCTGTTACCGGAACGAGGCGGGCAACGGCTGCGCCATGGGGTTCGCCGAGTGGACGTGACCGGGCTCCAGCGCGGAGCGAGCGAAATCTGAAGTCGGAGAACGGAATGCCTGCGGAGTGGGGCTCGGACGTCATCGTCGACATGATGAAGGCCTACGGGATCAAGTACGCGCCGCTGAATCTCGGCGGCACCTACCGCGGACTCCTCGACTCGATGCTGAACTACGGCGGCAACGAGACGCCCGTGGCCATCGAATGTCTGCACGAGGAGATCGCGGTGGGCGTGGCCCACGGATATTCGAAGGCGAGCGGCGAGCCGTCAGTGGCCCTCGTCCACAACGTCGTGGGGACGCTCCACGCATCCATGGCGATCTACGAGACCTTCGTGTCCAAAACGCCCGTCATCGTGATGAGCGGCACCGGCCCGATGAGCATTCCGGAGCGCCGGCCCTGGATCGACTGGGTGCACACGGCCCTCGTCCAGGGCAATCTCGTTCGAGATTATGTCAAATGGGACGATCAGCCCCACGACCCGGCCAGCTTCCCCGAGTCCTTCATGCGCGCGTACCGGGTAGCCATGACGGAGCCGCGGGGGCCGGTCTACATCGCCCTCGACGCCGGCTGGCAGGAGGCGCAGCTCCAGCAGCCGATCCCGATCCCCGACGTGTCGAAGTTCGCTGCGCCGGCGCCGGTGCAGGGCGATCCCGGCGCGCTTCGGCGGGCGGCGCGACTGTTGGCCGAAGCCGAGTTCCCGATCATCCTGGCGGACCGCGTCGGGCGAAACCCGGGCGCGGTGGCCAGCCTGATCGAGCTGGCCGAGGCCGCGACGATCCCGGTCGTAGACGTGGGCGGCGCGTTCAACTTCCCGAACACGCATCCCCTCGACGCGACCGGCACGGACCTGATCGGCCTCGCCGACGTGGTCCTGCTCCTCGACGTCGAGCAGCCGGAAGTCGTCCTGGTAAGCCGAGACCGGTATCCGCGCGGGCCGAGCCCGAGCCGACTCAAAGCGGGCGCCACCGTCGTCTCCATCGGCCTCTCGGACCTGGCGATCCGCAGCACCATGACCGATTACGGCCGCCTGTATCCCGTGTCCCTCTCCATCGCGGCGGACACGAGCCTGGCGATCCCCCAGCTCACCGAGGAACTGCGCTCCCTCGGGGCCACGAAGCCGTCCGCGGGCGCCGACAAGCGGCGCGCGACGATCGGGGAGCGAAAGACGTCGGCGCAGCGGCGATGGGCCGACGAGGCGGACCGCGAAGCGGGCCATCGGCCCATCTCGCACGCACGGCTCGCCCAGGAAACGTGGAGCCACCTCAAGGGCGACCCGTGGGTCCTCCAAGGAAGCCCCGAGGGCTGGGCGCGCCGCCTGTGGGAGATCGACCGACCCGGCTCGGTCATCTCCGCCGGCGGGGCCGCCGGGCTCGGGACCGGGCTGTCGCGCGCCATCGGCGTCGGGCTCGCCGCGCGCGACCGCGGCGGCTACTGCGTGGCGTTCAATGGAGACGGCGACTTCTTCTACGATCCCAGCTGTCTGTGGACGGCCGTCCACCACCACATCCCCGTCCTGGCCTTCGTGCTCGACAACGGCGGGTACATCGGCGAGGGCGGCCACGTGACGTACATCAACCAGCAGCGCGAACGGTCGACGGCGAACAAGCACATCGCCGTCGAGATCCGCGAGCCGCGCATCGACATCGCCGGCTATGCCCGGGCCCAGGGTGCCTACGCGGAGGGGCCGATCGAGGACCCGAGTGAGCTGGGCCCGGCCATCGCCCGCGCTCTCAAGGTGGTGAAGGAGGAGAGCACGCTCGCCCTCCTGGCCGTGCGGGTGCCCTAGCAAACCGCAGGACTACCCCCGAACCTTCCCCCACTGCGTCGGGGGAGGAGATTCACGGTGCGGCCTTCAGCAACCCGTGGGCCAGGGCCTGCAGACAGGTGGCGGCGCCAGGCAGCTCGACGTCGTACGTGTGGGCCAGATCGAGAGCGTCCCAGAGCACCTGATGGTACATCCAGCGCGCTTCACGGTCGCCCCACTCCTTGAGGTACTTGTCGGCCACGTAGCTCTGGGCGGAGCTGGTGCGCACGACCTCCTGAAAGACCTCGAGGTCCACGCCCGCCTTCTCCGCGATGCGAAATCCCTCCATGGACGCCATGAGGTACGTCGCGGTCATCATGTTCTGCGCGATCTTCGTGACGGCGCCCATCCCCACGTCGCCCATCAAATAGATGCTCGAAGCGGTCGTTTCCAGCACCGGGCGGCACTGCTCCAGAACGGCCGGATCGCCCCCGACCATGAGGCACATCTTCCGGTTCACCACGCCGCCGACGCCGCCGCTCATCTGGGCATCCAGGGTCGCGATCCCCCGCGCCCGCAACTCCTCGGCGGCGCGCTGCATCCGGACCGGGTGCACGCTGGTGTGGATCACGGCGATCAGCCCCGGGTGCGCCCCGGCCATCAGCCCCTCGTCCCCGTGCAGCACATCGTCGACCTGGTCCTCGTCGTGCACCGCCACGTGCACGATCTCCGCGCGCTGTGCGACCTCCCGCGCGGAGCTGGCGGCGTGCGCGCCCAGCTTGACCAGCTCGGCCACGGGATCTGGCCGCACGTCGTGAACGAAGAGATCGAACCCCGCCTGGACGATGTTCGTGGCGAATGGGCGACCCATCGAGCCAAGCCCGATAAATCCGATGCGCCGCGGCATGGTCACCTCGTCGGAATCGTTTCGAAGCGCGGCGTCGCGAGCAATGGCTCCGTCGGCTGCGTCCACTGTTTCAACGGACGGCCCTCCGCCAGTGCGCGCAGCTCCCGCTGCCAGAGCCTGCGGAACACGATCAGCGCAGCGTCGGAGCTGCCAAGCCGCTCCTGTTGACGATCCGCGATCACGCCCTGGCCGACCTGGGTGACCTCGTCTCCGATGGGGAAGTAGTTGTCCCGAAGATCGAGGTCGTCGATGGACATCCGCCCTGCCCGAATCTCGGCCGCGACTTCGGCGATCTTCTGGCTGGCCGCGATCGGGTCCTCGTCCCCCGCCTCGCGCCGATGGCGCTCCGCGCCCTTGGGCGTGAAGGTCGTCGTGGGGATAAGGTGACTCGCGTCGTCGATGGGCACCCGCCAGTGAATGCTCTGGTCCGTGTCCGACGTGTTCATCTGGAGGATGCCCGGCATGTGGTAGTGCCACACCCACGATCGCTGCAGGTCCGGCCGCGTCATCGTGATTCGGACGCCGTACTCCGTCTCCTCGCCGCTGATTCGGGGGATGATCTGCTCGCCGACGGGTCTGCGTCGGTTCCAGTGGACGAAGTAGTGGTGCAGCTCGTCGATAGCGTTGTCCATGTTGTTGAAGTAATTGCAGCCACGAACGTGCAGCGTGACCTGCAGCTCGCCCTCCCCTTCCAACGCCGGATACCGGGGGAGCGGCGGTGGCTCCCCCTCGCCCAGGTACAGGAAGATGAACCCGAGATACTCCTGGGTCGGGTATGCGCGGATGCGCACGCGATCGCAAAACGGCGCAACTTCGGCCGGCTGCTGCACGCACTGGCCGGTCGGGTCGTAGACCCAGCCGTGGTACCGGCACCGAATGTTCTCGCCTTCCACCCAGCCCGTCGAGAGCTGTGTCCCGCGGTGCGCGCAGCGAAAGGCGAGCGCATGCGCCGCGCCGGACGCGCCGCGATAGAGCGTGAAGTCCTCGCTCATCACGCGAATAGGCGCCGCTTTGCCGGACTGGAGGTCCTGGGAGCGGAAGACCGGTTGCCAGAACGTGCGCAGGTAGCGCCCGGCCAGGGTTCCGGGTCCCGTGTGGACGAAATCAGTCCGGTCAGCGGCCGCGTGGCCGTTCCCGCCCGTATGGACTTCTGTCATCTCTGCGCACCTCATCATGGATGGCGCACCGAGCGCCGCGCCGGGACTCACAGTAAACCGCACGCGCCCGAGGACCGTCAATGCTGGGGTGTGCGCCACCGCGGCCTATAGAATCGAGCTGCGGCGAGACGTCGCGGAGGAGTTGCGATGCCGGTGATGACTGGTGGGCAGGCGCTCGTCGAGCAGCTCAAGCGTGAGGGCGTGGATACCATCTTCGGGCTGCCGGGCGTGCAGCTCGACTGGATCTTCGACGCCCTTTACGACGCGCGCGACCAGATCCACGTCGTGCACACCCGCCACGAGCAGGCGACGGCGTACATGGCGGACGGATTTGCGCGAAGCACGGGCAAGATCGGCGTCTGCCTGGTCGTGCCGGGCCCGGGCCTGCTGAACGCCAGCGCCGCCCTTGCAACCGCGTACGCGTGCTCTTCGCCCGTCCTGTGCATCACCGGCCAGATCGATTCCAAACTGATCGGTCTCGGCCGCGGCATTCTCCACGAGATCGACGATCAGCTCGGCATGGTGGCTCACGTGACGAAGTGGCAGGCGCGCCCGACCTCCCCCGCGCAGATCGCCCCGCTCGTGCGCGAGGCGTTCGCCCAGCTCAAGCGCGGACGACCCCGTCCCGTCGAGATCGAGCTCCCGCCCGACGTGCTCCAAGCGACCGGTGACGTGCTCCTGGACGACCCAGCGCCCGATATCCGTGATGAGGGGGATCCCGAGGCCCTAGAGGCCGCCGCCCGGGCGCTGGGCCGCGCGCGCAGCCCCCTGATCTACGCCGGGGGCGGCGTCCTGCGCGCGGGCGCCTGGGATGAGCTGCGGGAGCTGGCCGACATGCTCCAGGCGCCGGTCGTCTCGACCGGAAATGCCCGCGGCGCCCTCTCCGATCGCCATCCGCTGGCGCTTCCGGATCTCGCCGCGGCGGCCCTCACCCCGAGCACGGACGTGATTCTGGTGGTCGGGAGTCGCTTCATCGTCGGAGGGCGCGCCAGCTGGCAGCCGGGTGAAAAGACGGTCATCCAGCTCGACGCTGACCCGACCGAGGTAGGCCGCAACTACCCGCCGGACGTGGCGATCGTGGCCGATGCGCAGGCCGGGCTGGCCGCGCTGATCCACCGGGTCGGCCGCCACAACGTCGCCCGCGCGTCGCGCGCCGACGAGGTCGCCGAGCTGAAGGCGCGCATGGCAGCCAAGAGCACAACGGTCCAGCCCGAAGCGGCGGAGCTGGCCCTCGCCATTCGCGCGGAGCTGCCGGACGACGGGTTCCTGGTCACGGAGAGTACGCAGGTGGGCTACTGGGCGCAGGCCTACTTCCCCGTCTACACGCCGCGCACGCTCATCACGTCCGGCTACCAGGGAACGCTGGGCTACGGATTTGCGACGGCCCTGGGGGTCCAGGTCGGCAACCCGGGCCGACGCGTGGTCTCCATCAGCGGCGATGGTGGCTTCCTCTTCAACGTTCAGGAGCTGTCGACCATGGCGCAGCAGCGGCTCCCCGTCGTCGCCATTGTGTTCAACGACAATGCCTACGGGAACGTCCGAGGGACCCAGGCCACTCGGTTCGAGGGACGCGTCATCGCGTCGGACCTGTGCAATCCGGACTTCGGAAAGCTCGCTGACGCCTTCGGGATTGCCGGTCGCCGAGCGACGAGCCCCGACGCGCTGCGCCGCGAGCTCCGGGCGGCCCTGGCGGCCGGGGAGCCGACCCTCATCGAAGTACCCGTCGGACCGATGGGTCCGATCGGCGGCCATCAGCGCGCGACCGGGATCTGACGTCCCACCGCCGGCGGCGGGACGATTCGGCTGGCTAGTCGTCCGGCGCGGGCTTGGTCGCGACAATCACGTCGTGGTCGCCGAGCCCGGACTCCGCGTACCAGAACGGCGCCCGCCCGCACCAGCCGCCGTAGTAAACGCCGTCGTCGATCGAGAAGCCGTATCGCTCAAAGAGCGCACGGACGTGCGGCTCGTCGTAGCCAATGCCGTACTCGGGCACCTGGGCGCTGATGATCCACGCTGGAGTGCGATGGATGCGAAAGCGCAGCGCGCCCTCTCCCGCCTCCATTCGCCGCTGGGCATCGTCGTTGATGAGAAAGAACGTGGCAAAGCAGCGCCCGCCCGGCTTGAGGACGCGGGCGAATTCCGCGACGTAGTGCTCCATGTCCTCGGGGAGCATGTGGGTGAAGACGGAGGCTAGGACGACGACGTCGAACGATGCATCGGCGTAGGGGAACGCGAACGCCGAGGGTGGAACGCGGCCCTTCGGGTTGTACTCCTTGTTGAAGACGTCCGCCAGCGTGAAGCGGAAGTTGGCGCGTCGCGCCGCGATGTGCCCGTTGCACCATTCGATGCCCGAGGGAACGATATCCAGCCCGTCGTACGCGCCGTCCTCGCCCAGGAAATCTGCAAGCGCTACGGCGAGGCGGCCGATTCCACAGCCGACGTCCAACACCCGCGACGTGGGCGTGAGACCGGCGACCTGCACCAGCCGTTCCACGAGCACATCGCCGCTCGAACGAAACGTGTCGACGGCACCGACGAAGATCTCCGACTTGGGCGGAACGAGGTCGTCCTGTGTTCCGGCCAACCGCTCGAATACGTCGGCCGGGAGAAAGTAGAGCCTTCGCAGACCCCAGCGGATGGACCTGGGGAGAGATGGGAGGATGACGCTGGTGAACGCCGGGTGCGTAAAGAGCGCGCTCCGCGCCGCGTAGAGGCCGGAGAGAGCCGGATTGCGGGGCGACGTTCGAGTCGACGGCGTCCCTCGGGAGCTTTCAGATCGGTTCACATCATGATGGTTCGCGTCCATCGGCCGACTCCAACACACGAATTTCCTCGCACTATGGCTCTCGCGCGGCGGCTGCTTCCCGTAGTCTAGAGCCAATCGACGGGGGTTCTGCCGCTCGCAACACGAGCTGTAACGCGACTGTCCGCGTGGTTTCGGAATTGTTCGGCGGTGTGCGCGCTTATGGCGCGGGCGCGTACATGACGAACCAGTCGACCTGGATGTAGCCAGAGAGGCTGGACGACGGGCAGCTCCCCCAGCATGCCTCGTTTTGGAGTACGTAGCGCATGGGCGTGCTGGGGATGTTCGTCGTCGAAGTTCCAATGACCACTCCATCCAAAATGAACTTCGTCTGGGTCGGACCCCACTCGGTGGTCGCGGTGTGCCAGCCGCTGGACCAGAGCGTGCTGGTGCAGAAGGCATCCTGGTCGCCGGGCGAGGTGGCGTACTCGTGGTGCAGAAACGCGCACATGCTGGAGTCGATCCCGCCCTCCGGGAAATCGATCTCGCCGTCGTACGGCCAGTTCTCGCTCTGCGGCCAGAGGAGCCACGCGGAGTAGAACCCGGGGAGGGAATCGGTCCGGAAGCGGACCGAATATTTCCCATAGAGCTGATTGATGGGCGCGCCGTTCTGGGCGGGCTGCATGGCCGCGTCGAGGGCGTAAACGCCCGGGCTGCCGTAGCCGCCGTTGATGTTGAGCTGCGCGCTGGTCAGGTATTCGCTGTGGAGATTGAGCTGCATCATGCCGTTCGACGCACTCACCACCTTGCTGGGATAGTAGCGGCTCATGGCGCTGTATCCGGCGGTATTGGACCAGCCGTCGGGGTATGGCGACCAGCGCGACCCGTAGATCTGCGCGAACTGACCGACCGCAGCGTCCTGGGTGAAGTCGTCGGCAAAGATCTGGTGCCAGCCGGGGAGGTCTCCCACGGGCATCGGAACGCCCGACGGGCTGCTGCCCGACGCGATTGGCGTCGCCGTTGGGACCAGGGCCGCCGTGCGCGTTGGCGTTGGGCTCGATATGCCGCTGCTGGCGGACGCGGACCCGAGCCGCGCGCCTGCCCAGTCGGCGTGGTCGTACCAGTTCCCATCGCCCCCATCCGTGACCGTGAGGTTCAGGAAGTTCACCCCGGTCACAGAGATGCTTACCGTCTTGGTTGCGCTCCCATTCGTCATCACTCCACTGTCATAGCGCAGAACGCCGTCCGTCCAGACCTGAAAGTTCACCGTACCGAGCGTCCCCTCTTCGTCGTCGACACCGATATCCGATGTGAAGGTCGAGTAGCCGCCACCAAGGGCGAACTGGATATCGGAGTACGCGTTGGTACCGAAGCCCTTCGGGTAGACGACGCCGTTCAGTGTGATGGGGTGGCCATCACCGGGTGCGCTCTCGCCGTTACTCATGTTCCGCTCGACCGGGCCCCAGGCGTTGTTGGCGTAGACCCATGGGAGGTCGCTGAGATACGTCGACCCAGCAGACTGGATCGTCGTGGTGCTCGTCGCGGACGGTTGGACGGCGACCGTCGAGGTCCGCGTCGCCGTTGCGGTGGACGAGGAGGTGGAAGATGGGAGTGCCGTCGGCGTTGCGCTTGGGAGGGTCTTGTTCGTGAGAGTCGGTGTTGGGGTCATCGAGGGCGAGGCAGCCACGGTCGCCGTCCGTGCCGCCGCGGTGGCCGTCGCGATCGCGCGACCGTGACTCGCGAGTGACGCGTGTTGGACGGTTTGTACGGCCGTCGTCGTCGCCAAGGCTGACCGACCGTGACCTGCCGCCATCGCCTCGTGGGACATACTCGCCCCAAACACGAAGAGCAGCGCGGGCAGAGCCAGGAGGGCCGCGAGACTCCGGAAAACGGGAACACGCGAAAGGAACCGCTGAACCACGAACGAGCCTCCACTCGGCGCGCTCAAGCGTCATGCCCGGGAAGATCGGGCCGCTGCAGCGCACCACGAATGTGGCGCCCAGTATGCGACAGTCCTGTTACGAAACGCAAGTACAACCTCGACGCTTTGTTTACACTTTCACATTTATGAGATGGACCTGTGACCTCCAATCCGTCACATGGTGGTAGGAAAGGTGTGCGAGCCTTATTCGGCAGCGCCATGGTCTGGAGATGGTTCCGACACCGGGGTCAAGTCAAACGTGCCGGCAACCGACGTCCACGCGCGCGGTAACGTTGGCGAGGCTACCCTTTGTCCGAACCACATCGTGACGGCGTATCGGGAGGACGTCATGTGCATGAACTGCGGGTGCATGCGGGCCCACGATGACATGGGCCAGCCCAACGTGAACATCACGTACGAGGACATCAAGCGCGCGGCGGATCAACACCGCATGACCGTGCGTCAGGTGCTGGACAACATCCAGACGACGGCGCAGCGGGACGAGGCAGAGCACCCAGCGGAGTATGCGGCGTAGCGCGGATCCGCTCGCTCTACGCGGCGAGCCCGTCCTGAAGGCGCGTCCGAAGAAGGACCGGTCATCCTGAGCGAAGCGAAGGATCTCCACAGCGCCGGACAGCGCCTGGCCGACTCTTCGCCTGCGGGCTCAGAATGACCGTTTCGGAGCCGCCCTCTAGCAGTTGTCGCGCAGGTCAGCGTTGCTCGGCCGAAAGAGCTGGGCTTCCTTCATGCGCGTGTTCTCCTGCGCGCGCAGGTCTGTAGCCTGCCGCATCGTCGCCGCCCACTGGGGGTCTTGCTTGTCGATACGCATGGCTGCCGCGACGGTCTGGGTCACCTGTTGGTGCAGGTCAAACGCTTCGAGCAGCCGATCGTGATACTGGCTCAGGCAATCGGGTGGCTGCACCGTCGCGACGCTCTCATAAGCCCGGGCGTCCGATTCCACGATCTCATCGAGCTGCTGCCACCAGGTGTCGTCGAGGCGCGGGTTGTTCACGAGGCTCACCAGGAGATCCGCGCTGCGATTCAGCCGGTTTGTCGCGTTATTGACGAGCGAGATGTATTCCGACACTCCCACGACCCGCGGCCCATCGTCGGAATCCTCGTCTGCGTCTTGGGCGCGGACCTGCGGGAGGTGCGCGAACGATTGGAGAAGCAGGATTACGACGAGCAATCGAAAAAAGATGAGACGCATGAACTTTCCACCTTCGTTCCACGGGTGACCGCGCCGTGACGCGCTGTCCCGCGTCGCGGCCTCGCGGCGATTCGGGGACTCGCCGCGATGTGCGGCCTCGGTCGCGCTCTGCGCGCCAGGAATCGCCGCCACCATAGTCGCCCGGTGGCGCGGCTGTCCAGTTTCTGCTGCCGCGGCGTCCGCTATCGCGGCCTTCGCCAACAAGGAGCACTGCGCCCCGGCGCGTGTACGCGATGGTTCAGACCCAGCACCCCACGGGTAGGGATTTCCTGACCATCCTTTTGGGCGGGGCGTAAGCCCGCGGTAGCCGTTATCTTTGGACAACAGCGCGAAGGCGGGTTGCCCATGGCCCGTCGGTGCCGGGCGGCCACGGCCATCTCACACTGGAGTGTCTGACTGTGAACGTTGGCACGCGGAGATTGCCCGACCGGTGGCTTGGGGCGATCTTGATGGTGACCATGCTGATTCTGCCGTCCGTCGTCGGGGGTGCATCACCCGACCACATCACCCTGGCAGCACAGGTGGCCAACAACGCGAACATCGATCCACGCGACATCACGCCCGAGGATCTCTGGACTGCGGCGCTCCCGCCAGGCACAGACGCGGACCTCGGCGATGGCGATGCGCGGTGGTGGCCACGACTCCCCGAATTCAACGTGCCGCCGTATCGCGGCGACGGCACGATGGTGCCAGGGCGCCGCTTCACTGTGGCACAGACCTACGTCAACGTCGACGCGCTGGATGCAAATTTGGAAGCCGCCCTGACTCTGTTCACCGGGCCGGAGGCGGCCAGCGCAGCCTTTCTCTCGTATTGGGATACGACCGATGTCGGTGGAGTGCTGATTGACGGACCTCCGATCGGCGACGAAACACTTCTATACGAGGACGCGCACCACCGACTCAGGAGCAGCGGACGAGATCGCGGTGCGCTTCCGCGAGGGCCCGGTCGTGGCCCGGCTCGCTTTCCTTGGCTCCGACGAGAATACGCCCGATCGTGTAGCCCGGTCGGCATCCGCGCTCGACGGTCGGGTACAGGCGCTGCTACGGGGCGAGCTTCGCGCGCAGGGGATGGATCCGGGCCTGGCCGCGCACCTACCCCCTCCCGTCGATGGCGTTGGTCCCGTGCTGGGTCGAGTATCGATTTCGCCGGAGGCGTGGGCCGCGATCGACACCACCGGCGATCCGGACACGGTGCAGTCAACGCTGCGAAACGGGGGGGCGACGCGGCTGGCCTTCCAGCGTTCAGCGCTGGCGGCGGATGCCGACCACGTGATGGAGTTCGTCCTCTTCCCCTTCGCCCGTGGCGAGGCCGCGCGTTCCTTCGTTGGCGGGTACCTCGACCAGATCACCGCGGATCCAGCGAGCCGCCGCGAAGTGACCGGCATTGGTGACGCGGGCGCCTTCGCCTTTCACGACGATGTCTATGAAGCGCAGTTCGCGGTGGGACGATACGTCGCGGACGTAGCCTGCCTGGCGCCGTTTGCGACCGTGGGTGCGGTTTGTGAGGCGCCGGTCCGCGAAGTCGCGGCCGCGTGGTACGCCCGGCTGCAGTCCTCATCTGGCGACGGTTCGTCGACCGGCGGCATCGGCAGAGACCTCACCGACCCCCGCGCCGAAACGTTCGTGCGACGCGTTGTGCCGACGCTCCTTGCCGACAATGCCGACGAATCGGACGCAGGCGGCGTCGACACCACCATGGCGGGAACCTGGAGAGTCCTCTCCGCCCGTCTCTTCTACGATGCCGGCGGCGCGGGATCGGCACGGACGGAGGGGCCCGACCTCACCCTCGGCTCCGACGGCGCCTATGTCTACGGCAGCACCACGGGCACCTGGAGCGTGGGACCGGTCGCTGACGACGACTGGTCGCGCTGGCAGGTGTCGCCCTACGGCCCGATGAGGAAGATCACCTTCGCGGGTTGGCAGCCAGGCGGCAGCGCGGATGGGCCGGTGGAGGAAAGCACCGGCCCGGTGGACTACTTCTGGGCGATCTATCGCGCCGAGCCACCGACCGTCGGCGATCCAGGTCAGGTCCAGATCAAGTTCGGTCGTCGCAACTGAGCGCACCAGTCGGGTCGTCAGCGAATGCCTGGCAGGACCTCGCTTGCGAATAGCTCCACGCTGCTCCGCGCCTGGAGCGGCTCCATGCTGCCGAACGGCGTAATGGCTGCAAAGAGTCCGACGCCCAGCTCCGCCTGGCGCTCCCGAATGCGCTGGATCACCGTATCGGGCCCACCGATGTAGTAGCGGTGGCGGGCCAGCGTTTCGTAATCCGCGGCCTCCGGCTGGCGAGGGTCCTCTGACTGCTGCGATCGATAGGCGTAGCTACGCGGTGATAGACGGCGAGCAGTGAACTCGCGCAGCGGGCCCCCGGCGATCAGGCTCCTCAGCTCATGGTAATGGCTCAATACGTGGTCCTCGGCTTCCGCGCGGGCGGTAGCGTCCGTCGTGCTCACGTACGTCGGACCGATGATCCCCATGTCCCCAGGGGTCGGGTCCCAGCCACACTCGTCGTGCGCGAAGCGCCGATAGTACGCGAAGCCGTCCACCATCTGCTGCGTTGACGCGAAGCCCATGAGGAGTGGCGCGCGATGTCGCGCCGCCCACTCGATACTCTCGGCCGTGGTCGCGGCGGCCACGACGGGCGGATGGGGCTGCTGGACCGGGCGGGGAAGAATCGAAACCACATCGTAGTTGTAATGGGCGCTGTGCCAGGAGAACGGCTCGGGCTCTGTCCACGCTCGGACGATCAGCTCCCAGGCTTCCTCGAACATCGCGCGACCATCGGCAATGTCGACGCCATAGGCATGGTATTCGCGCCCGCCGCCGCGAATGAATCCCGCCACCAAACGGCCATGAGAAAGCACGTCGATCATGGCCAGCTCCTCCGCGAGCCGGACCGGATGGGCGTGAAGCGGGAGACAGTTGCCGAGCAGCCCGATTTTGGCGTTGTGGGTGTGAGTGGCCAGCACAGCGGCCATGAGGTTGGGCGACGGTGCGGTCCCCACCTTCGTGTAGTGGTGTTCGGCGAGGGCAAGTCCGTCGAAGCCGAGGTCATCGGCGGTACGAAAGAGATCGAGATAAGCCCGATACAGCTCGGGCGCCCGCGAGCGCTCGAACATTTGACCGGGGAACGGGAACGGAATGTCGCTGTAGTGGAACGGCCACGGCATCAGGGTGTAGTACCAGACTTGCATCGGCTCTCCCGGTGGATCGGCTACGCCCGCCGCGCCACGATATCATGACGGGCGAGAATTCACCACGGCGAGGGGCACAGAATGGCTCGGCAGAACGGTGTGACGGTTCAGGGGCTGATCCACTGGGCGATCCCGGTCAACGATCTGGCGGATTCCATTCGGTTCTACACGCAGGTTCTGGGGATGGAGGATGGCGGTCCCGTAGGGGACCGAATGCACTGCGTCCGGTTCGCCGGGACGGATGTGTTGCTGTGCCGCCTCGACAGCCCACAGGATCCGCGTGGGCCGCGCAACGGCTCGGTGCACATAGCATTTCGTGTCGCGCCCGAGGATTTCGACAACGCGGCGGCCCACATGCGGGAATGGGGCGTAGACGTGCAACGGCCGACCGGGCCCCCCGCAACGATTCGGGGCGACGTCGAGCACCGCGCGGCCGGGACGTTCGTGGGCCGGTCGCTGTACTTCAACGACCCGTCAGGGAACCGCCTGGAGATCCACGATCCGGCCGCGGCACCGTAGGCGGAAGATCGAGACCGGTCTGGGGATCCCCGGAGGCGGCATCGGCGCTGATGCGCATGACGCGACCGCCGACGGGCGCCCACTGGCGCCCAGCTATACTTTCGTGGGAATGCTTGACTAGCGACGCTACGATGCGCCGCTCGTATACCGCGTAATCGCTCGACAGCGGACACGGCCCGCGTCCGGTCTGCACTTCTCGTCGCCGGGGCCCGTGGCGCAACGGCAGCGCAGTGGACTTTTAATCCATTGGTTGAGGGTTCGAATCCCTCCGGGCCCACCAGCTCAGGCACAAATGCTGAACTTCCTGAATTACTTCCGAGGCTCGAATTTGGCGATCGACAAAGTGCGCCTTCCAGAGCGTGTCGATCCAGTTCTCTCGCATGCGCTCTTTAGCGATCAGCTCAAGGAGTTCTTCGGTTCGGGCCCCTTCGTCTGAGAGACGCACCGACCGAAACAGCTTCTCCTCGAACGGGACCACCGCGTGCGCGTTGTAGACGCGGTACTCGTCGCCATCGGTGAGGACAACCCACTGGACGCCGGCATGCATCGCGTAGACCAGGATCTGGTCCGGCCTGTGCCGATCGTCCATGTTGGCATCGAGCGGCTTTGCTTCGACAAAAAGCCGCGGTGTCCGATGAATCAGGAGAGCGTAGTCTACCGGGCTATCACTGGATAGGCGACGGTACTCGTGGCAGACCTCGTCGACCTCCTCGATGTCCCAGCCGAGCGTACGCAGGGTGGGCGCGATGAGCGCGGCCTTGCTCGTTCATCGACGTGCCGCGCAGCCGGCCAATGCGCTCGCGAACCTGAGCTATCACATCGGGCAGCGACACCGGCCGCATGAATCCTCCGACAGTCCCCGCTGAGACTGGCGGCATTGTAGCGTCTATACCGTGGCCATAAACTCTTCGTCGCTCGATAGTCGGCCCCGTGGGGCGAGCAGGTTAGCGTGATGATGATGCTCATCGGCACATGCGCCATTTCGGCGAGGCCGTGCGTGTTGGGGATCACGAATAGTGCAATGAGTTGATCACGAAAAGTGCAGAGGCGCCCAGGCAGGACGGGACCCTGTAGGTGATCAATGAGCGAGCCTCCGGTGTGGGAAGGTGACGGTGTC